>Ga0302349_1001291_pt1 | contig 20279 bp, 22 predicted proteins | sample PhyAR1_FD_202176 | JGI IMG/M metagenome (GOLD analysis project Ga0302349, IMG submission 202176) | Leaf surface microbial communities from alfalfa plants in UC Gill Tract Community Farm, Albany, California, United States - DLSL A.R1... | ecosystem: Host-associated > Plants > Phyllosphere >...
AAAATTGATGATGACTTTGAGCCAAAACTGATCCATACCGTTCGCGGTGCCGGATATGTCCTGGAGATCAGAGAAGAGTGAGGTTCAAAATTTCCCTGACCACACGCCTGAGCCTGATTTTTTCTGCAGTGATGCTTACGGTATGGTGGTTATCAAGTTTTATCCTGATTAGCACCCTTAATGGCTATTTCGATAATCAGGATCGCGATTTTCTGACAGGTAAACTTCAGCTCACCGAAGAATTCCTTAAAACGGAGACGTTCAGGAACAAAACGGATATTAAGTCATTATCAGAAAAAATAAACGATGCGATGGTGGGGCACAATGGCTTATTTATTTCTATAAAAAATATGGAAAATGAAAAAATTGTGGAACTGTATGCCAAAAATTCTGTTGTTCCAGCGATCCTGCTTAATAAATCGGGTGATATTCTCGATTATATGATCCAGACGGAAGAAAATAATACCGTGTACCGCAGTATCTCGCGGCGGGTTGCCGTGACGCCGGAACAGGGTAAAAGCAAACATTTCATCATTACGGTTGCCACGGATACTGGGTATCACACCCTGTTTATGGATAAGCTCAGTACCTGGCTGTTCTGGTTCAATATCGGTCTGGTCTTTATTTCTATTTTTCTGGGCTGGCTGACCACACGTATTGGTCTGAAACCGTTACGGGAAATGACCAGTCTGGCTTCCTCCATGACCGTACACAGCCTGGATCAGCGTCTTAATCCCGATCTGGCTCCGCCGGAAATCTCTGAGACCATGCAGGAGTTCAATAACATGTTCGATCGCCTGGAGGGGTCATTCCGGAAACTGTCAGATTTCTCGTCTGACATCGCGCATGAGCTGCGCACCCCGGTCAGTAATCTGATGATGCAGACGCAGTTTGCACTGGCTAAGGAAAGGGATGTTTCGCATTATCGCGAAATTTTATTCGCTAACCTGGAAGAACTGAAAAGGCTGTCTCGAATGACCAGTGACATGCTTTTTCTGGCACGTTCAGAGCATGGTCTGCTGCAGCTGGATAAACATGATGTGGATCTGACCGCCGAACTGAATGAATTACGTGAGTTATTCGAGCCCCTGGCAGACGAAACAGGAAAGACAATCACGGTTGAAGGAGAGGGCGTTGTTGCCGGAGACAGCGATATGCTGCGCCGTGCTTTCAGTAACCTGCTTTCCAATGCAATCAAGTATTCTCCCGATAACACCTGTACAGCGATACGCCTTGAGCGTGACAGCGACTGTGTGAACGTGATGATTACAAATACGATGTCTGGCCCGGTTCCCGCTAATCTGGAACGTTTGTTTGACCGGTTCTATCGCGCAGACTCATCAAGGGTCCATAACACGGAAGGCGCGGGGCTGGGATTGTCAATTACGAGGTCGATCATTCATGCTCACGGCGGCGAGCTGTCAGCAGTACAGCAGGGGCGGGAAATTGTGTTCAGTGTGCGTCTGTTAAGAAGTTAATACCGTTATTCAGAAGAAATATTGAAGGTGACAAAAATGTCATCATTCAGTCACGCGATAAACAGAGGCGGTTTTTTATAATCATTCATAAATCAGGAGCAGCGAGATACTCAGTCGTCTGGTTCCTGGCGTGATGAATAACCCACCCTGAGATCAAATGCTTTCTCTGTTATAAGCCGTTGATTGTTTGGGTATGAAAACACCGGAGACCCAACCATGAAAAAGATCCTTGTATCATTTGTTGCCATTATGGCTGTCGCTTCATCCGCCATGGCTGCAGAGACAATGAACATGCATGACCAGGTAAATAATGCCCAGGCACCCGCCCATCAGATGCAGTCAACCTCTGAAAAAAGCGCTGTTCAGGGAGACAGTATGACAATGATGGATATGAGCGGTCACGATCAGGCTGCAATGACCCATGAAATGATGCAAAACGGCAACGCTACTGCCCATCAGGACATGGCTGAAATGCATAAAAAAATGATGAAATCCAAGCCAGCAGCTTCTAACGAAACAGCAAAATCATTTTCCGAAATGAACGAGCATGAGAAAGCCGCTGTTGTACACGAGAAGGCGAATAATGGTCAGTCTTCAGTGATTCATCAGCAGCAGGCTGAAAAGCATCGCAGCCAGATCACCCAGAATTAACCCGCAGCTCCACTTGTCAGACCCTCATTTGACGCCGAAATCACTGGCTTACGCTCCCGCCGGGAGCGTTTTTTTTCGTAATTAATAAGTGTCATTAAAAGCATCCATCACCATTATCATAATTGGCCCTGATCAAATAAAATTTAACTTATGTTGCGCGAGAATTCAGTTCATGAAAAAAATATCAGTATCATATTGTTTTTAATTATTATTTTTGTTCCTGGTTATATCCTATATCCAGGGTTCATGCCGCGCCGTATCCTGAGACTGGCTGAGAATACGAATGATCGTAACCACCGAATGTGATGACACAAAATAGATCATGTGCTGTTCCACCGGCAGCGAGCAGATATTGTCTCCCAGCTCCGCGCGATGCGTGCCTATGTCATGCATGGCCAGAACGTCAAACACCGCTGCTATACGCCCGATATACGCATCCGCCTGAACAATCCCGAACTGTCGGAAGCTGTAGTCCCAGATTGCTTCCAGATCTTCTTCTGCTTTGGAAGTCAGCTCAATCTCTTTCATTTGCCACCCTGGCCCTGACATTATTCAGGAATGCATCCCTGTTCCAGGGTTTCGCCTCGCCGCTGCTGAGCCCTTCAGCCAGCAGATCGCGCAGTTCCTGAAGACGGGATTCAGCCTGCTTCTCACGCAGCAGACGCAACGCGTCACGCATGACCTCGCTCTGGGTGCGGTAATCACCGGCCTTAACCAGGGAATCGATAAATTCCCGCAGCTCATCACCCACGTCCACCGTCATCGTACGGGCCATAACCCCTCCGCTTCTTAATGTAAGATTTGTTCTTACATCATTATATCAGCTTACTCCCCTGCTTCCATCTCAGGCTTTTTTAGCCAAAGCAACCCGGCTGTAGTCTGGAGATCCGACTTTACCTTTTTTCGGATCTCAGCGGAAAAAGAGATAAAACAGGATATGCATGTACACGCCCTATACATATGTTGTGCATCTGCCTATACTTGACATATGCGCACACCCGGTGCAATGAACATCATTATGGATATGCGCCACATATCCACACTTACCCGGGAGAGAAGACCATGAGAACCGTATCCATTTTTAAAAACGGCAACAACCGCGCCATCCGCCTTCCCCGTGACATGGATTTTGAAGGGGTGAGCGAGCTGGAGATCGTCCGGGAAGGGGACAGCATCATCCTGCGTCCCGTCCGGCCGACCTGGAGCTCGTTCGCGCAGCTCGAAAAAGCCGATCCAGACTTTATGGCGGAGCGTGAGGACGTTGTCAGCGACGAAGGACGATTTGACCTGTGAACAAAACCTATATGCTGGACACCTGCCTCTGCTCGTTCATCATGCGCGAGCAGCCCGAAGCCGTACTGAAGCGCCTGGAGCAGGCAGTGCTTCGCAACCAGCGCATCGTTGTCTCGGCCATTACCTATTCGGAAATGCGCTTCGGTGCCACCGGCCCGAAGGCCTCGCCGCGCCACATTGAACTGGTTGACGCGTTCTGCGCCCGCCTCGATGCCATCCTGCCCTGGGACCGCGCTGCGGTGGACGCCACCACGGAGATTAAAGTCGCGCTGCGTCTCGCCGGCACGCCAATCGGGCCAAATGACACGGCGATCGCCGGGCATGCCATTGCGGCTGGCACCATTCTGGTGACGAACAATGTGCGGGAGTTTGACTGGGTGCCAGGTCTGGTGCTGGAAGACTGGGTGAACTGACGGCAGAAAGAACGCTCCAGTGAGTATTGTCCGCTTTGTGTCAGGATCGGATATTGATGTCCATTTAAGCTTGTCACTGCGGAGTTATATTAGGGGCAGCTCGGTAAACGGTTTTTTGTACATTATGAGCATCATTTAACAAACATATATAGATAACTTATTGATTTAGCATTGGTGACTATCATCTAAGTTCAACATATACGTTTTGATGAGCGAGATTAAGTAACCGATTAAGTGGAAGCCATTCACTTCACATTTAGCATCCCTAAGTACTTACTTTTTCTATTCATGCAGGAAACACAGTGGTATTGTTTTAAGTCAATACAGATGATGTGATACGTACCGCCAAACGTTGGATGGTAGCTCGTTGTTTTCGTGAGTCATTTTGCCGTACAGCTGAAAGCGCAATCGACGCAGGGACTAAAACATGACCGGAGCAACTAGCGATCAATACGCTGCTGGTGAACAGGGCTTAGGGTATATCTATCAGCCTCGTTTTGCGCTACTTAAGCTTCTGCAGTGGCCAGAAGATACATCTGTTTTGATCGAAAAAGATGATGACCTAGACTTCGTTAATTCCAATGGTGTCAAAACACTGGCATCGCTCAAACACAAGAGGGATGGGGATACTCTAACCGACCTGTCTACCGATTTCTGGAAGTCAGTCCGCATCTGGCTTGACCGCTATAATCGTGATGGTAAAACCGAAGCAAATCTTCGTTTCTTTCTGTTTACGACCGGAACTATCTCAAACGCCTCGTTCCTGCAATATTTCTTAGTCGAACCGCCAACAAAAGACGATAAATCAGTATCAATAACTCATCTCATCAACACAGCTCTTGCTAGAAGCAAGTCAAAACTGATTACGGCGATAGCCGATGAGTTCAATAAGCTAACTGATGAGCAAAAAGATGACTTCTTATCACGGATAGTCATATTTGATGGTGGGCCTCGCATTGAAGACCTCCCAACAATTATTAAAAATCAGCATATGCGCATCATTAGACGCGATAACCGAGACGCTATTTTTGAACGACTTGAAGGGTGGTGGAATAACACCATAATCGATCTGCTAACAGGGAAACGTGAAGAGGCGATTTTTGGTTATGAGGTTTCCGACAAACTGGCAGCATTTTCTGAAGAGTACAAATCGGACAATCTGCCGATTACGTTCAGAGGAAAAATTCCCGTTGGAGAAATCGACGCAATGAATGACCCCAGGCTCTTTGTTGTGCAGCTCCGTGAAATAGGGATTTCCTCTAATCGTATCCGAAACGCTATTCTCGACTACTACCGAGCATTTGAGCAGCGTTCTTCATGGGCTCGTGAAAACCTTTTGGTTACAGGAGAGATGGAAGATTATGAAGACCGCCTTGTTGATGAATGGAATCGCTATAAAGACGTCATTTTTGAAGAATTAGATGAAAATTCAGCTGACGAAGTACTTATTACTGTGGGAAAAGCATTGTATCAATGGGCCGATCTTGAAAGTGGTAATATTCCATCATTGCGTATCCGAGAACGAGTGACTGAGCCTTATGTAGTTCGAGGAGGATTTCACATCCTTGCGAACAGTAGACCACTACCAAAAATTTTCTGGCATCCCCACTTCCTAAATAGAGTTGGTCAATTGTTGGGAGCCCAATCATGAAGCAATGGGATCAGCGTCCATTCGAGATAAGGAATCTTTTCAATCCTGCATTTTGTGGTGTTGTACTATTCAGAGCAATGCAGAGCTACGAAGAGGAAAACTCACAGGGCATGCCATTTTCTCTGGCTCTTTTAGTTTTACCATTATGTCTACAAAAAGATTCTCGCCAAGTATTTGCTGAAAATCCTCGCCGCTACCTTTTGAAAACTATAGAAAACAATCCCAAATTACTCATTAATTTTGCTAACCGCGTCAATAATATGCTTCCATTCACGCTTGAAGCTTTTGGAGTGCTCATGGAACGAGGATGTTTTGTTGTAACGCAAGACGGCCGATTGAAAACAGTACCTAATAAAGTTCGCAAATCGGTCATAGGGACTGAAGAATCTATCTCATGCCAGCGTGTCGCGCGCTATATAGGAAAAGAATTTTCCCGTATTGCAGATCGCGTTACGGTGTACACGACCTTTGGAATACGCCCATGAAAATTAAGTCGATTCATGTCTACAGCCATGATGGCCAACGTCGGGACCTGCAATTTAAGGTTAATGGTTTAAATGTCATTACTGGCCGTTCCTCAACCGGTAAATCAGCTCTTTCTGAGATCATTGAATACTGCATGGGTCGATCTACCTTTAACGTACCAGAAGGTATTATTCGCGATAAAGTGTCATGGTTCGCAGTCATTTATCAATTTTCACAGGAACAGGTACTGATTGCGAAACCAACACCAAATGCAGAAGCCACAAGCTGTGGCACCGTTATGCTGCGACGAGGGAATGAACTGACCGCACCGAATTTCAAAGACCTCTCGGTTAACACCGATGATGATTCGGTAGTCGCACTGTTGTCACGATTACTTGGCATCCGCGAGAACCGTACAGATGTGGCAATTGGGCACAGCAGAGAAAGTTTTGATGCAAACATCAAGCATACTTTTTATTACCTTTTCCAAAAGCAGGGCCTTGTAGCAAATAAAGATCAACTTTTTTATCGACAAAATGAGGCATTTCAGCCCCAAGCTATTCGCGACACGTTACCGATTCTTCTAGGTATTTCATCAAATGATCGCTATGAGCTTGAGGCCAAACTACGTACAGCGCAGCGAGATCTGAAAATCAACGCCAAACGTCTTGAACAAGTTCGCGATACAATCGATACATCATTGCTAAAAGGTTCTGGGCTTTTATCTGAAGCCAGAGCTGTAGGTATCATCGCTCAAGACAAAGACAGAATCGGAACTGACGGAGTAATTAATGTTTTGCGTTCTGCAATGCATTGGATTCCGTCACCCCTACCTGAAGACGATGGACATAGAATATCCATTCTTGAAAATGAAATTGCTGGTTTACGACAAGACAGACGTCAGATCCAGTCCCGAATTGATTCTGCTCGGTTGTATGCCAAGCAATCAGGTAATTTTGAAAACGAAGTTTTAGAACAGCAAGATCGATTATCTTCTATCAAGGCGCTACCGAAAAATCCGGAAACTGGCGAATGGCAATGGCCATTCTGTGAAGCAAATTTAGCTCTGGAATCTCCAATTGCAAAAGCACTCCTGAGCGAACTAACAACTCTCGACGCTGAAATGAGTATTGTGGCTGGTCAACGCCCTAAAATGGATGCTTATCTTACTGAACTAGAAGATGAGGTGCAGACCATTGTAAGTTCGATAAGAGCCAAAGAATTGGAGCTTGCTGCGGCAATCGCGGCAAACGAAGTTATTGAGCAATTAGGCACACGCAATAATGCTGCGGCAAGAGTAATTGGTCGTATAAGTTTGTTCCTAGAAGACCTTGTACCTAACTCAGAGTTGGCAGCATATGAAGCAGAAAATCGTCGTCTAAAGCTCAAAGTCGAAGAATTAAAAGGGAAAGTTGGAGCTGATAGCAGCCATGAAAGACTCATATCTATCCTGAATAATATTTCGTCACAGATTACACGCTACATTCAGGCTTTTGATGCAGAATTTCAGGGGTTCCCTGCACGGTTTGATCTAAGCCAAATCACTATTATCTTTGATCGTACAGATCGTCCGGTACCTATGAGTCGAACTGGCGGTGGCGAAAATCATCTTGCTTATCACTTGTCTGCATTGTTAGCCCTTCATCTCTTTGCCTCAAAGAACAATTGCCCCATCCCTCAGTTTCTTTTAATTGACCAGCCTACCCAAGTTTATTTCCCTTCTGAAAAAATTTACCAAGAAGCTGATGGTACTGTTCAGAAAACGGAAGCAGATGCTGACTTAGCAGCAGTACGTAGGCTGTTTACGTTACTGCTGAAGTTTACACAAGAAGAAGTCCCAGGCTTCCAGCTTATCGTGACAGAGCACGCAAATCTTCGCGACCAGTGGTTCCAAGATGCTTTAACCGAGCTTCCCTGGACCAAGCCCCCAGCCCTGGTACCAGAAGACTGGCCTTTACCGTAGTTGCTGGAGTTGCGAACTTCTGCTTCTCGCTCAAAGGGGACCGTGAAATTACCTCAGAATTATTTCCACCCCCTCAAGCTCATTTCTGCAACTTCTTTCCTCAATCCTGCGAACGGGTCGCCACGACAGATCCGACATTGCCGGTTTTCGGATCTGAGCGGGAAAAGAGAGAAGGAAGGATATGCAAAGCCTATCCATATGCCGTACATCTGCATAGGTAAAGCATACGCATATCCTTATCATCTGCATATGTATCACCTATACAAAGCAGTTCCAGAAGCATATACTACACCTATGCGGGAATACTCCCTGGCACACTCAGCATATGAGGAAAAACCATGCGCACAGTTTCTATTTTTAAAAACGGCAATAACCGCGCCATCCGTCTGCCCCGCGATCTGGATTTTGAGGGGGTGAGCGAGCTGGAGATTGTCCGGGAAGGGGACAGCATCATCCTGCGTCCTGTCCGGCCGACCTGGGCCTCGTTCGCGCAGCTGGAAAAAGCAGATCCGGACTTTATGACGGAGCGCGAGGACGTTGTCACCGACGAAGGACGATTTGACCTGTGAACAAAACCTATATGCTGGACACCAACATCTGCTCGTTCATCATGCGCGAGCAGCCGGAAGCCGTCCTGAAGCGCCTGGAGCAGGCAGTGCTGCGCAACCAGCGCATCGTTGTCTCAGCCATCACCTACTCCGAGATGCGCTTCGGCGCCACCGGGCCGAAGGCCTCCCCGCGGCATATCGAGCTGGTCGACGCGTTCTGCGCGCGCCTCGATGCCATCCTGCCCTGGGACCGCGCCGCGGTGGAGGCCACCACGGATATTAAGGTGGCGCTGCGCCTCGCCGGGACGCCGATCGGCCCGAACGATACGGCCATTGCCGGGCACGCCATTGCCGCCGGTGCCATCCTGGTGACGAATAATGCGCGGGAGTTTGAGCGGGTGCCGGGCCTGGTGCTAGAAGACTGGGTTAAATAGACAGGTTGTACTTAAAGGTAATAAATGTGAATCTCCACGGATTTAACAGATTCCTCAGAGTCATTTAAGATGGCTTGAAGAAAGGTGCCCATGCGAGCGGATAAAGAAAAAGATCTGCGGAACGCGGGAAGGAGTCCGAAGCGATATTTTTGATTACATCGAAATGTTTTATAACAGTAAGCGTCGGCATGGTTCGAGCATCAGATGTCACCGACAGATGATCAAAACCAGTATTATCGACGGCTCGGAAGTGTCTGCATTATCCGTGGTGATTCATGCAAACAGAAACTATGATAAGAAAATGAATAATGTTATAATCATCATTGATTTATTACGGTGAATTTTTATATGGCCGGGCGCTCAATTTATTGCTGCCTTATGTGTGAAACAATTTTGGTGGGTTATGAGTTTAGATTTTAATGATTTATTGTCTGGCAATGATTTTCAGCGTGGAGTATTTCCAAAAACACGCTATCAGGGTAGTAAATACAAATTGTCAAAGTGGATAGCACATTCATTAGCCTCAGTCGAGTTCGATACAGTGCTTGATGCATTTTGCGGAACGACAGCTGTAGCTTATGTTTTTAAAGGGTTGGGAAAGTCTGTCATTGCTAACGATAAGATGAAATTTAACTATCAAATAGCAAAAGCATTTATTGAGAACCGTTCTGTAACTATTAATGAAGAAGACATAGCTTTCGTGCTTCACAAAGACCCGGCGTTTTCATATGAAAGTATCATAAGCGATAACTTTGATGGAATCTATTATTTAGAGGATGAAAATGAATGGTTAGACATTATAACGCAAAATATTCATCGAGTTAATGATGAGTATAAAAAGGCTATTTTGTTCTGGGCTTTATTCCAGTCCTGCCTGTCTAAAAGACCATATAATTTGTTCCACAGAAACAATCTAAACGTCAGAATGGCAGATGTAAAAAGAAGTTTTGGCAATAAGGTTACATGGGATAAACCTTTTGATGTCCATTTTCTTAACTTTATTGAACAAGCTAACAAAGCTATTTTTGATAACAAAAGGATTAACAAAGCTATCAACAATGATGTTGCCAATTTGATTGATACTGAAATTAAAGCTGATTTAGTATATTTCGATCCGCCATATGTGCCGCAAAAAGGCAGCCTGACTATGTATATGGACTTCTATCATTTTCTTGAAGGACTAACTATTTATAGCGACTGGCCATCAAAGATAGATTTTGATAGTAAGAACAGAACCATGTTAAAAGTTAAATCACCATGGGAGGATAGGAAACTGGTATCAAAAGAGTTTTTTAGCTGCATAGAAAAATTTAAAAGCAGCAAAATTGCTATTTCTTATAGAGAAGATGGCATTCCCTCTATCGATGAAATAGTGCTTTATTTGCAATCAATAGGGAAACATGTCGACGTTAAACATGTTGATTACAAATATGCATTATCTAAAAAAAGAGATGTCAGAGAAGTTTTAATTATAGGAGTTTAAAATGGATTTCCATGAAAAGTTTGTGGCATTTCTGCCAGAGCTAAAAAAAGCGTTAACCGTTCCGGGAACTACAGAATGGTCTGTGAAAGGTTTCATTGATACTTATAAAAATATATATTCGATAACTACAGACACAAAAGTCATATCAAAAGTAATCGAGATAATGATCTTCCCTTGCTTGTTGCGCTTTGCAAAAGATAATGCGCTGACAATAAAATTGCCTCCACACCAAAATTATTACCCTGACGTTACTTTTATAGATACTGACGGGAATAAATACGCCATTGATTTGAAGACGACGTACAGAATAACAGACGAGTCTGTTAATGGAATGACGTTGGGTGCTTTTACAGGATACTTTAGAAACAGAGCATCATATAAAAATGTACTTTTTCCCTATGAAACCTATAAAAAACATTATGTGTTAGGCGTCATCTATTCACGCAGTGATATTGATAGTATAACAAGTTTGTTAACTAAGAATGGCTTTCAGTTAACTACTGCAAAGCGTAAACTGTTGATTTCATATATGAATAATGCAAGCGATGAAAATTGGGATTTACTTGCAGCTTGTTATCCTGAGAATATCTCTGATTACAGGAACAGTATAGACGCATATTTAGTCGATGAGCTTGAGTCTTATAATCTGGATAACTTTGAGAAAATAATTTCCGTAGCCAGAAGATTCGACTTCTTTTTCCAGGAAAAGTGGAAGCTGGCAGTAGATCGGCCTGGTAGCGGGAATACGAAAAATATTGGATCCGAAACTTTAATTAAAAGGCTTATAAAAGGTGAGGGGCTCTTTTTTAGAGAGTATGGCGACAGTGGTGAAGCTGAATTTGATAAATACTGGATGCAATACCAAACGAAAGATATGGCCACAATTTTAGGACAAGATGCACCGATTTACAGGAATCTGCAAACTTTCAAACAATGGTTACTTTCGCTTCAGGGTAGGTGAAATTGAGATTCGGCATGATGTTGCTGCAGCCTCCGTTTGTAAAAATGAGGAACTGTACGGGCATAAGCAGCCCCGGAGCGCTGGACCTGCTCAAGCTAATGGCACTGGCCGCGATGCTGGTCGATCACATCAATACCCTGTTTCTGCACCCGCCGGCACCGGAACTGTATGCGCTTGGCCGGATGGCCTTTCCGCTGTTCGTCCTGGTATGGGCAAGCAATGCGGGACAGCGACCGGAACGGCTCCAGCGCCGGGCAAACCGGCTCTGGGGATGGGCACTGCTGACGCAACCGGTCTTTGTGTTTGCCTTCCGGGAGCAGCAGCCGTGGTATGCGCTCAATATACTGTTCGTCTTCGCCGCCGCCACGCAGCTACTTGCCCTGCGACACCGGCACGGCCTGCCCGGCGTTACAGCCGGCACAGGGCTGCTCGCACTGCTTGTCCTCCCGCTGATGCCGGCAAGTTACGGTATCCAGGGTATCGTTCTCAGTCTGTCGCTGGCCACCTTTTTCGCCGCCCGTACCGGCAGGATGCAGGTGCTTTCCGCTGCGGCTGCCGTAATATCCCTCATCATCCTGAACGGATCCGCGCATCTTCTGAGCCGCCCCCTGGACACGCTGACTGTGGCGGTGCTCCCCACACTTGTGCTGCCGGTCGCCGCTGTCATCACAGCCGGTTCACTTCAGCCTGCCGGCAGTCCTCGTTTTTTGCCGGGTCGTTTTTTTTACATCATGTATGCCCTGCATCTGCTGGTACTGGGGTGTTTTCTGTGAGGCTTAAGACCGTCCGGACTTTCGATGCGCGCAGCGCATAAAGGCGACAAAGGCAGCCTGGTTTTACACTGAAGTACGGTGTCGCCGTCACGCGGCTTTGCCGCCTGGTGACATGAAAATGTCCTGATACCCCCCCCCCCCCTTCCTGCCAGACAAACCCCGCTTAAAACGACACAGGTGCTTCATTGCGCGGTCGGAGTGGCTTCATTAAGGCCGGAGGCCGCAGAGGAAGCGTATCTCCGCGTGCGAGCGTTTACGCGAGCTACGAGCGTGTAAGCAAAACTCAACGCCACACTTTCTGACGCCACACCCTATCCTAGTTACAACATCCCTCATAAAGCCACTCTGTTCCGGGCCGTTGGCCCGGGGCGGGGCGGCTTTTCGGGGGGTGACGTTTTCGTTGCTGCTGGCGTCTGACACGGACGGTGCCCGCCGCCTGCGGCGGGAGCTACTTCTTTCTGAGCGCGTGGCCGTCAGGCCGCTGCCAGCGAAGGCATTATCAACAGAGCTTTCGCTCTTATATTTAAAATAACTTTAGGAAGTAAAAGACAGTCACTACGCATCCAGGCTTCTGATTGCATACAATTTCTTTTGCCGTTTGCATCTATATGGGGATAAGTCGGTGGGGGGGATACAAAACGATGAGAATAAGCGTGCGGGAGTGCTGAAAGAACAGGCTGGCTGGTTATAAATAGAGCGGTGGTGGTGTTCGGATGTGGGGAGGCCTCTGCCTTCCGGCAGATAATCAGGGGAGGGTGGTCTATTCCTGCTGTCGCGCTACTGTCTGTATCCAGGCCAGACGCTGATTTACCAGTTTACGAAAACCGTCCAGTGTAAGGCCTTCGTGAAGTCCCTGGCTCAGCTCATGCTGAATCTGGCAGGAAATCTGGTGTCGTAAGTCAGTCTCGTCTTTCCTGGCCGCCAGCGCAGCGATTTTACGTTTGCGGCGAATATCCTGAGCCGTTTTACGTCGCTGCCAGGCGATTTCGATGAGCTTTTCTTTCTGCCGGCGAGTGGCCTCGGTCCGGGTCAGCGGTTTCTCGCCTTTCTTGGCCAACCCCAGGTTAATCCATGCCAGTTGCTGATTACGCGCTTTTTCCCAGGCCGCAGGGTTACTGCCGACCATATCAAAGAAACGGTCTGTCACCTCGATGTCTGCAGGGAAGAACTGCCGGGTAACTTTGTCCCACAGAAGTTTGTAGGTAATGAGGCCGAACGCGGCAAGGTCGTGGGCTGCACGCGTGGCGCGTGTAATGGACTCATTGCCGGCAGCTGAAGTCGTGGCCAGTCCTGATTCACGTGCAAGCGTGGTAAAGCTCACTGGAATCGTGCCGCTGACAATGTTCAGGTGGTATACCATCGCCTGAACGAGCGCATTAATAGCGCGTGCGCGATGTTTATTGAAATGACGCTGACGCACCACAGGCTTGTTTGTCTTGTGATGAAAAGCATCATAGAAATAGAACCCGGCCCAGCGCGCCACATCACGGCTTGAAACCGTGTCAACGAGCTGCTTGTTGTAAGCAGGGAGGTTGTGCTTATGGTGCGCAGGCCGGGTGAATACCGGTGTGGGATTTACCACATAGCACTGTCTTGATGTGATGTTAGTTTGTTCAGTCACCGGCTCCAGAACTTATGGCGGCCGGGTGTTGTTTTATATGGTGCATGCGTTATAATCCTTCACAGGCAAGGCGCCTGCGTTATTACCCCCTGAGTATCTGAATCTCCCGCCAAGTTGAAGCAGATTTCAGGGGGTTTTTGCATTCTGAGTCAGGCAAATTCACCCTCGTCATGTCCCGGACGATTTATGGATACGTCCAATCCTTATCTCGCCGCCAGTTCGCATGTACAGGCGACGAGTCTTGAAATCTCTTATCCTGATAAGGATGTGCCTCACCACAAAGCACATACCTCATACCGAAAACCGGTTGGAGATAAGCCAGATATCTATACAACCCACCTACATCGACTCCCACCACAAGAGTCAAGTAGCGAGGGGATTCTACCAAATTGTTTTCGTTTTTTCTATGCAAAAATCGGGAGTTCTTAAATAAGTTTAAGTAGACTATAGAAATTATATTTATCGTGTGTGATGGATAGTTGGACATTTTTAAATATCAATATTTCACTTGCTTTCATTATTTATATTATTTTCGCCACTATAAATATAACCTCAGAAGACTCGCGATAAAATATATCATGATTTTATGCAGAGCAATTGTTAACCATGGTATTAATTGCCCTGCTCTGCACAAACCATAAAAGAGTTATGCAGAACAGAACCTTCTAATTAAGGATGTATTTTTTGAAAATATCCGATCTTGTCACTCTTGTTTTCCTATCGTTTGTTCCTGAATACATTGCGTGATAGAATGATCCATAATCACTTATTTTATTATTCTTGCTTTTGAGAACTTTATCATCAAAGTCATTTAGCCGCTTTACTATATCTTTGGGTATTTTACTAGCCCAGCATAGTTCTACAATCATTGTAAAAAAGCAAGATTTTCTAAACCAGATAGAGTCATCTGGAAGTTTAAAACCATTAATTAATGATATTGCATTCAGAATCATGGATTTTGTCTTGTATGCATTTTCATATTCTTCATTGAATTCTGCCACACATTTCTCCACTTCATTGTCACGCGGGAAATAACCCTGTCTTTCGATGGTAGACATAACCAGTAAAAAAAAGTGAACATCTGCCATTCGTGACACTTCGGATTCGTAAAAAATATTTAATTTCTCAAGATTTATCTGACTTGCCAGTTCTTTTGCTGTTTTGATGAAATGACCATCATAAATGGCATTATGTATTTCAATATCCTCAAGCTTAAATTTAGTGAGATTTATCCTTCGAAATATTTCCTTAACAAGAACATCATTAACGCGACCTATATCTCGGATTACCACTTGATATGATAGGAAATTTTCTCGCTTCTCTTCTTCAAGTTCATCAAATTCCGTTACCATTTTTAATGGTTTTTTGAAGTTGTTTTCGATGTAATTTTTAATTGTAGTAAGACGTTGTTGACCATCAATAACCTTTTGCGTGGTTCGTAGTTTTTTTGTATCAGTCTCACCTTGGCAGACATAAATTTCCGGGAAAGGATATCCGTTTAATATAGTATCAAGAAATTGTTCTTGGTGCTCCTGCGTCCAAACAAACTTCCTCTGAAAATCAGGCGCTAGAATAAGTCGATTTGTGTCTATCTTTTCATAAATATCGGCTATTGTGGGGTTAGTAACTGACGGTTTAATTTGTTGGGCCATTTCTTTTACCTACCTTTTTCCTATAACTTAAACTTTTAAGACCAGAAAGTGTATATCTTTCTAAGTGATCATAACTTTTAAACACGCCAGCCGTAACAATATAATTACCAACTTCAGACTTTCCATTTGAAATGCTACGAAAGAATTCAAACCATTGGTCTTTTATATTTCGCATTTCAAATGAAACTGGTAACTTATCTGGTCTTATCCATCCAATTGCTACATATTCTAAAAACTCATGATATTTTCTTAACTCCCGCTCACTTACAGCCCCTCTGTTTTTCCTGAATTGCATCTGATAATCACAAATGTCATGCATCATTTTATCAAATAAAGATGGAGAGACTAATGCAACATCTATGTCAGAATCATAATCAAATAATTTTCCTTTAAAAGGGCTGAAGCCTATTTTGGCAGAACCTGTGATATATATTTCATAAAATGGAATATTAAAATGGTCTCCTATTTTTTTTCGAAATTCGTAATAATCACCATCATTAGATGAAAAAACAAAAGGAGTACCGTGAAGAAGATTTTTTCTACAAAAATCAGTTAGAGCTTCGTCAGTTTCAATCTCGTTTAGTTTCGAAAAAAAAGCATCCAGTTCCATACTCTATCTGTGACTTACTTTATCTAATATTATTAACTATACATTTTGCCATAAAAAAAGTCTTTATACACTCTGACATCTGTGCCTTTTTGACATTGCTCAAAATTTCAATAGACCATATCGCAAAAGAGATTCATGTTTTCCTACTTATTAAAATGTACCTTTGAAAAAGTAGAGATTACATTGTACGCTTGTCGGCACCATCCGGACGAGTTTTTCACACAGCGCGTCAGGGACTCTTTACGACGGAAAAGGCATACATGCAGCAAGATGACCGCCACAGTCTGATCCCCCTGGCGTCGGGACATTCATTTTCCGGGGAAAGCCGTACCGGGCTGATCACCAGTGACAACGTCACGCCAGTGAATCCGGCTCAGGCGTACCTTTTGTCGCTTAATTCGCTGCGCAGCCGGCAGACCATGGCTTCCTTCCTGGATATTGTGGCCCGTATGCTCGGTGCCGGCTCGCTGACGGACTGCAGCTGGGGATCGCTGCGCCGGCATCATGTCATCGGTCTGCTGGAGCTGCTGCGTGATGCTGGCCGGGCCGTGGCCACCGTGAACACGTACCTTTCAGCAATAAAGGGTGTGGCCCGGGAAGCCTGGATGCTCAGGTTGATGAATGTCGAGAGTTACCAGCATATTCTCGCTGTTCGTAAGGTGCGCGGGAGTGTGCTGCCGCGGGGGCGGGCTCTCAGACGGGAGGAGATCCGGGCGCTTTTCGATATCTGCGGTGCTGACCGGGGCAGCGCAGGTCTGCGTGATGCCGCCCTGCTGGGCATTATTCTTGGTTGCGGGCTGCGTCGCTCGGAGGCTGTAGCCCTGAGCTATGAGGATCTGCTCCCTGCGGAGCATGCCATTAGGGTACTCGGAAAAGGGAATAAGGAACGACTGGCTTACGTAACGGAAGGGGCATGGAAGCGCCTTTATCTCTGGACAGACCAGGTACGCGGCGAGGCGCCGGGACCACTTTTCACCCGCATACGTCGGCATGATGATGTGACGAGCGATCGCCTGACTGACCAGGCGGTGTATCATATCCTTCAGGTGCGCCAGCGTCAGGCAGGCATTGAAAAGTGCGCCCCGCATGACCTGAGAAGGACCTTTGCCACCGCCATGCTGGACAACGGCGAGGATTTGATTACCGTCAAGGACGCGATGGGCCACGCCAGCGTCACCACCACCCAGAAATATGATCGCCGCGGAGAGGAACGTCTTCGTTCAGCGCGTGATCGACTGCGTCTGGGTGAGTAACAGCGTTTCATTCTGCACTCTCAGCGCAGCAATAAAGGATATTTTATGCTGGGATTAATCTTTAATTCCGCTGTTTTTGCTGGTAATGGGTTTAGGGCAGATTGTTGCTGGGCCGTTGGTTGATAATTTTGGCCGTAAACCTGTAGCCATAGCCGGGATCCTGCTATATCTGGTGGATAGTATTCTTGCTGCCACTGCAACCGGCTGGCCGCAGTTCCTTACCGCGCGTATTGTTCAGGGTTGCGCGGTTTGCTGTACCTCCGTGGTGGCGTTCAGCGGAGTCAGGGATCGTCTTGAGGGCGAGGAAGCGGCACGAGCCTACGGTTTCCTTAACGGTGCCCTGAATATTGTTCCGGCGCTGGCACCGATGCTGGGTGGTTTCCTAGCCACTGCGTTTGACTGGCGTGCCCCCTTCTGGTTTCTGGCCAGTTATGTGCTGGTCATTGGCCTGATGATCCTGCGTTTCCTGCCTGAAACACGCCCAGCCGGAACGCTGGCAGTCAAGGGTCTTCCGCTTGTCCAGTACGCCCGAATCCTGCGTGAACTCCGATTCCTTGCTTTTACGTTTGCTAATGCGGGTGCAATGGGTATGGTGCTGACCTACGTATCACTGGCTCCGCAGGTGCTGATGACTGAAGGCAAACTCTCTGCCCTGCAGTTTTCCATAGCCTTTGGCGCTAATGGTTTCTGGATCATGCTTGCCAGCATGCAGGTAAATAAAATCATCCGCAAGCTGGGCCGGTCCATCTGTCTGGCTTTTGGCAGTCTGGCAATGGCCTGTGGTGCTTTGACGATGCTGGCAGGCATGGCCATCTTCCCGACAGAGATGCAAACCAACTGGGCGTTGTATATGTTCCCGGTGGCTATATCGGTTGCCGGTCTGGCTTTTACGGTCGGTCCTGCAACCAGCTATGCCCTGGAACCTTATAAACAGCAGGCTGGAGTGGCTTCGGCCCTGCGGGATTTATTCAGATGGCGGGTGGATCTTCTGCCGGTTTAGTGGCAATGGCTCTGCCGGTAAACGAGAAACTTGCGCTGAGTGCGATGATGATTATTGGCGCCGTGCTGGCGGCGCTGGCGTGGATATGCAGCAGGAATGTGCGCGGTACGCTTACCGCGCTGAAAGCCAAATAATCCCCCGACCGGGACCCGCGGAACAAGCGCATAAGTCAGCTCATTGCCAACGGTACCGGCAGCGTACGCCTTCTATTATGACCTTGTTACCCCACAATTCTACCTTGCAGCCGATATCTCCCTGGTGGGTAGTTTTTGGTACCTAAAATTCTTGTCCGCGTTTACCTTATGCTGCCATCTGGATACAGCACTTTCAGTGCCTTAACTGCAGCGTGTCGGTGAACTGAAGGTAATATTGCTCAATGAGCTTCTGTCCATTATCCGGTGAGAAAAGGTACAAACGCATGAGGCCCTCAAAAACCAGGGAAAGTCGCTCTGTAACAGCCTCAGGATCGAGTCCGGCAGGAATTTGGCCGTTGCTCTGAGCAGCGCGTATCTTGATGTTGACACTGTTTATCAGACCAGCTTCGGAATCACGAAGGAGTTCGGCCACTTGTGTATTACGCGCACCTTCGCTGGCGATCTCAGCACGTAAAACCGCTACGGCGTGCCCCTCGGGTGTGAGGAAGATCTCTGCCAACAGTTCTTCAATCGCCTCGCGACTGAAATCAGTACTCCAGAAACGGCTTATCAAATTGTGATGCCGCTGCAGGTCGAATTCGATTAGCGCCGTGATAAGGGCTTCCTTGCTGGGGAAGTACTGGTAAATGTTCGCAACGCTGACTCCTGCAGTCGCCCCGATCTCCGAAATTGATGAGGAGTGAAACCCGCGTTGTATAAAACATTTTCGGGCCCCGTTGAGGATCTGAGTGATACGTTCTTCACGCGCATGCTCATTGACGGGACGCCCGCGCAGAGGCTTGTCTGCATCAGTTTTCTTTTTCACATTATATTCCATTAAGGTAACTCAAGGACGACAACGGAATGATGCCGTCCTCAGTTTGCAGTTAGGCCCAGCCATATCGTGGACGAATTATCGGTGCGAAGCGAGAAACCTTAAAGGGATGTCGTCGTTCCATCAACGCTCGCATAGACCTTAATTTCCTGAAACTGCTCAATCGCTCGTGGCCCACAGAGGACGCCGATTCCACTCTGTTTGAAGCCACTCTGTTCAAAATGCTCGGACATGACGCCCCAGCAGTTTAGCCAGATATGACCGGCTTGAATAGCCTTGCCAACTCTCCGGCAACGCGCCGTGTTGCCGGAAAACACCGACGCGGCGAGACCAAATTCGGTAGCATTGGCGCGCATGATTGCGTCGGCTTCATCTTCGAAAATCTCGAAAGTCTGGACTGGCCCAAAGACCTCGGACTGGATGACATAGGCGTCCAGGTCCTGGACTTCGATCAGGGTGGGTCGATAGAACGCTCCTGCAGTCAGAGGGCCTTCATAGACCGGGCCGCCGCGCACCAGAATGTTTGCATAAGATTCTGCTTCGGCGACCACAGTATCAACACGTTGCACACTGGCCTTGTCGATCAGTGGACCGAGCTGTGCCTGCGGATCATCGCTTTCACCGAGCCGGACATTCTGATAAGCCTCGATCAACGCAACGCGTAACCGGTCGGCAATACCACGCTGGGCCAGAACACGCGAACCGGTACAGCAGAACTGGCCGTTCATTGCGACCAGTGCCATCACGATCTGCGGTACCACCACATCAAGATTGGCATCATCGAATACGATCAGGGGCGCTTTGCCTCCCAGTTCCAGGTTCAGACGTTTGAGCGTTTTAGCACCGTTGGCGGCAATGAGGCGGCCTACCTTAGTGCTACCGGTATAGCTGATCATGTTTACAAGCGGGGAGTCGACCAGCATGGAGGCCCCAATACTCCCGGTTTCGGTGATCACATTCAGTACACCCGGTGGCAGCGATTTGACTGCAGCGATTGCCCGGGAAAACAGGGCATTGGTAAGCGCGGTCTGGTGCGGCAGTTTCAGCACCACAGTACATCC
>Ga0302349_1001292_pt1 | contig 20275 bp, 28 predicted proteins | sample PhyAR1_FD_202176 | JGI IMG/M metagenome (GOLD analysis project Ga0302349, IMG submission 202176) | Leaf surface microbial communities from alfalfa plants in UC Gill Tract Community Farm, Albany, California, United States - DLSL A.R1... | ecosystem: Host-associated > Plants > Phyllosphere >...
GCGCCCGTGGTGATCGTGTTCGTGATGGCTGTGGTCATGGTCATGACCGTGTTCATGATGTGAATGTCGCATACTGTACCTCGCTAATTTGATATATCTAATTTATATCTAAAATTAACTTTATGGCAATGCGCTACATGAAAATTAATTCATATATTTGATTTTAAAGTGATTATATTTTCTGGCGCGACTGCATTTTTCTATATCAAAAAAAGATCTTGATTTCCGGGTTGTTAGCAATCATTATCATTTAAAAATAATTTAGATATATCGTAATCAACTTCACGAAGGTTAAACATGACCCACACAACCTCACGTTACCCGCAGCGGGTGCGCAATGAACTGCGTTTTCGCGAACTGACCGTTTCGCGCACCGAGCGCATCAGCGCCGGGTTTCAGCGCATCGTATTAGGCGGTGACGCGCTGGCGGGCTTTAGCTCAAAAGGCTTCGACGATCACAGCAAAATCTTCTTCCCCAAAGCGGGCGAGACGTTTGTGCCGCCCACAGTCACCGACGACGGTATCGTCTGGGGCGACGGCGTCCGTCCGGCTTCACGCGATTACACGCCGCTGTTTGACGACGTGCGTAACGAGCTGGCGCTGGATTTCTTTATTCATGACGGCGGCGTGGCGAGCAACTGGGCGATGCAGGCCCGCGCTGGCGATACGCTGACCATCGGCGGTCCGCGTGGCTCTTTAGTGGTACCGGAAGATTACGCCTGGCAGCTTTATGTCTGCGACGAGTCCGGGATGCCCGCCCTGCGCCGCCGCCTGGAAGGTCTGCGTCAGCTTGCCCGTCGCCCGGAAGTGACCGCGCTGGTCACCATCAGCGACGAGGCTTACAAGGATTATCTGGCGCATCTGGACGAATTTAATATTGAATGGATTGTCGGGCACAGCGAAGAGGTGCTGGCGCAGCGCCTGGCTCAGGTTAAGGTGCCTGCGGAAGATTACTTTATCTGGCTGACCGGGGAAGGGAAGGTGGTGAAAAACCTCAGCGCACAGTTCGAAACCGACGCCATCGATCCGCAGCTTGTGCGTGCCAGCGCGTACTGGCACGCCAAATAATCAGGCTACCGCGTCGAGTTGCGCGTCGCTCACCTGACGTTCGAGGGCGGTGCGCACTTCGTTCAGCGCTTTTTCCTGCTGCGTGAACCAGGCGTCCATATTGACCTGCGAAGAGACCAGCAGCCAGGACTCTTCTCTTTCAAGCTCGGCTAACTCGCTGACCAGCGTGTCGATTTGCTCGCGTACCTGAACCATCTTTTTACGGATGCGTTCCAGATCGTTCAGTCTGTCGCTGGCCATCACCGGTTCAAAGCCCTGATGCAGCCGGGCGACCAGCGAGCGGATCGCTTTCACGTCGCCGCGATGTTTCGCCTGATTAAGCTGCACCATCATGGCGTTGGCTTCTTCTTTCATCTCGTCGGCGACTAAATCCGGGTGGCACAGCTTGCTGGCCTGACGCCAGAGGCGTTTCAGTTCCGCCTGGTCATCTTCCGATAGCTGTTTGCCCTTGCGCAAACGTATCTCCGCATCATGCTGCTGTTCGCGGTATTTCTCGTACTCGTCGTTAGCGTCATCCCGCGCCTGGCGTGCCGGTTCTTCTTCCCGCGTCAGGCCGTTTTCCAGTTCCTGCGCTTCCGCCAGCAGATTGGCGATCAGATCGCTTTGCTGCTGAACGTGTTTGCGCGCCTGCGCCGATTCGATAGCGTCAGCGGGCAGATCGCGCCAGCGCTGGGTGAGGGTGGTCAGCACCTCCACCGCCTGCGCCATATATTGCTGGCAGCGACGATAATCCTCTTCCCGGCGGCGTGACTCCGCAAGCTGACGGCGCAGATTCAGCTCCGCCAGGCTTTTGCGTAGCTCAAGGATATGGGTCATCAGCGGGCCAAGGCGGGTGAGATAAAGATCGTTGAATTCGTCTAATTGCTGCACGCGGGCGTTGCGACGGTCGATCAGATCGCGCAGGCGTTCTTCCAGCGCTTTTAGCTCAAGTTTGCTGGCGGCCACCTGCGGATCGCGCCACTGGGTCACCGCCCGCTGGCTTTGTAGCCAGGCCGCAATCGCCGCCATCGCAGTGGTATAGTTTTTTTCCTCAAGCGCCGCGACGATCGCCAGCAATTCATCATTAAACGCTTCGCTTTTTAAGCGTAAAAGCTGGCTTTGAATAATGTCGTCATCTTCAAGTTCAATGGCATTTTTGATGATTTCCAGGCGTTTGATCGGTGTGCTCATGATGCCTTTCGCTTTAGCGCTTAAGTATTTGAGTTAAGGGTAGTTGTCAGCAGAGCTACCTGAAATAATACACACGTCTTATGAATGGTGCGAGGGGGATTAGGCAGGCTTTGCTCGCTCTGTGCAGGAATGAAGGTTTTATTGCAGTTAAAATCACAAACCCACCGCAGTGGGTTTGTTTGCCAGCCTTAAACCTTAGGAATAATGAGCACCTGACCAGGGTAAATCTTATCCGGGTGACTCAGCATCGGTTTGTTCGCTTCAAATATCTGGTTGTATTTATTGGCATCGCCATAAACGTGTTTTGAGATAGTACTCAAGGTGTCGCCAGATTTAACGGTGTAGTAGGTGGCTTCTTCTGCGGTATCGGTCACCGAGACGTTATTTTCCACGCTGCCGATCCCCGCCACGTTCCCGACGGCGACCTGGATTTTTTCTTTTTGCTCCTGCGTCAGACCCTCGCCGCTGACCACGGCTTTTCCGTCTTCCACTTTTACACTGACTTTTTCAGCACCCGGAACGCCCGTTTTTTTCAGGTGTTCTTCAAGCTTGCTGCCCTGATCGCTGTCATGACCTTTCAGGGAGTCCCATAATTTCTCACCAGCGTCTTTCACGAAATCAAATAAGCCCATCGTTCCTCTCCTGTTGATAGATCTCTGTAAGTTTGGCAAAAGGAGAGATAATTGCCTGGTTTTCGCATGCGCGTAAAAGACCTGGGTGTTTGAAGGAAAAGATGCGCGTAAGATAAATAGCGTGAAAAGGTTTGAATTTATTCTGACCAGGAGTGGCTGAATTGTGCTGAATTCATTAGAAATATATCAAGCGCTAAACGAAATGGGCATCACATTAGAGGCAGGGAAATATGAGCCCAGTTATGCCTCTGAACACGCACTCGGTAATGGATCGTATCTGTATGTAAAGCGTAAAGGCGATAACCCCGTCAGTAAAAGCCCGCTGGTTATTTCCCCTGATGCGCTGGCGTTACGCGAAAATATTGCCCGCATCCCCGGTCTGCATTGCGCCTGGCAAAAAACGAAAAGCACCAGTTACCGGCGTTTTCCCAGAGATGGCGAATTATCACAGTATGGTTACGATGCCGATGTGGAATCTGTCGCTGCGCTGAAGGCGCTGGTGGAAATGCTGACGGGTGCGCCTGTTTTTGCACCTTCCCATTCAGAAAAGAACATTAAGGAAAAACCCGTGATGTTTCCTTTAAACCAAATTCTTTTTGGCCCACCGGGTACAGGTAAAACCTATGCCACGACTGAACTGGCCGTCAAAATTGCCGACGCTGAGTGGTATCACAACACCGCGATGGAATATGAAGGGAATGCGCTGCGTGACGCGGTAAAAGCGCGCTATCAGGCCCTGATTGAAAAACAGCGCATCATGTTCACCACCTTCCATCAAAGTTTTTCTTACGAAGATTTTATCGAAGGTATTCGCGCCACGACTGATGAAACCACCGGTAAGCTGCGCTATGACGTGATGGACGGTATTTTTAAACAGCTTTGTCTGAATGCCAGAGTCAAAGTGCAGGGAAGCGCAACGCAGGCTATTTCGCTTGAAGGGCGACGGATCTGGAAAATGTCACTCGGCAACACCATGGAAGGTGAGGATGATGTTTACGCAGAATGTCTGGCCAATAATTACCTGCTGTTAGGCTGGGGCGAAGACATTAATTTTGACGAATGTTCATCTTATGAAGCGGTGAAGGCGAAGATTTCCTCTGTTTATACTGAGGGGAGAGAAGCCAGCCAGTATATGAGCGTTGCGGTAAATACCTTTAAAAATATTGTCCGTAACGGCGATCTTGTGATTATTTCCGACGGCAATCATAAGTTTCGCGCAATAGCGGAAATCACCGGTGAATACCACTATCTTTCTGACAATGAGCGCGATGACTATCATCAAATGCGCCCGGTTAAGTGGTTGCGTACCTACACGCCAAGCCTGCCGAAAGAACAGCTTTTCCTGAAATCCTTATCCCAGATGACGCTGTATGAACTGCGGGATACAACTATCGATCGTGAAAAGCTGACTCAGCTTCTGGCACCGGTAGAAAGCCCTGAGAGCCAGGATCTCCCGCATGTGCTGATTATCGATGAAATTAACCGTGGCAATATCGCGCGCATATTTGGCGAACTGATTACGCTGCTGGAACCGGACAAGCGGCAGAATGCGGCAGATGCCCGCTCGCTGGTACTTCCTTATTCGAAACAGCCGTTTTCCGTACCGGAAAATGTGTATGTCATTGGCACGATGAACACCGCCGATAAGTCGCTGATCCAGATGGATCTGGCGCTAAGACGCCGCTTCAGTTTTGTGGAAATGCTGCCTGAGCCAGAATTGCTGGCGGGTATTTCCGTATTTGATGTCGATATCGCCACGTTATTACTGCGTATTAATCAGCGCATTGAAGCCTTGCTGGATAGCGAACATATGATTGGTCACGCCTATTTTATGCCGCTTAAAACCCTTGCAGATGAGAAAGCGCGTGAAGTATGCCTGGCGGCAATCTTCCGCGATAAAATTTTGCCGTTGCTCAGAGAATACTTTTTCGATGATTACGAACGAATTGGATGGGTGCTCAACGATCCGGTAAAAGCGCACAGAGATAAATTTATCTGGTTGCAGACGGCCAGCGATATTCCGGGGTTATCGACGCTATTCCCGCCAGCCATCGCCGGTAATCTCACCGACCGACGTTTTCGTATCAATCAGGATGCATTTACATCCGCTGCGGCTTATCAGGGTATTATCTAATGACGATTCAGGTGCGTGAATATGCCTTGCTCACCTGCGATACCACTGTGCCGGGGAATATTGATCTGGGTGTTATTTCCCCTCCGACCTTTGACTGGCTGGTGGAGTTGCAACAGCAGTGGGGAAACAGCGTTCAGCTGCTAAACCGCGAAGGAAAGCAATTTCTGCGTCTGGGAAGTTATGTGGGTTATCTACAGTCGCCTGCCGGAGAAGGGATTGAAATTCTGCCCAAAACCCAGATTGCGGTAACGGATAAGCCGGAACCTTTACGCCAGATGCTTCAACGTATGCTTCAGGTTTCGGCGGGGATTTCGCCCAGGGAAGCAAGCGTTGCCGCATTGCAAAAACGCCGCCAGCCTCTGCACGAGTGGATTTTTAGCGAATTCCTGCATTATCTGGTTGAGCTGGTCAGACGCGGCCTGCGCTTTGATTATCATCTTACCGAAGACGATGACAGCGCTTATATTCGCGGGCAGCTTGATATGAACCGCCAGATCCGCCAGCCACCGGGAAGAGGGACGCGCTTTCACGTTCGCTATGATGAATTCACGCCGCAACGCATTGAAAACCGTCTGCTGCGCACCGCGCTGGACAGCGTACTGAAATTGACAAAGGACAGCGAAAACTGGCGAATGGCGAATACGCTCAGTCATCAGCTTTCTGATATTCAACCGGTGGCCGATCCCTTACCGAAAATGAAAAGTTGGAGTGAGGGTAAATATCTGTTTGCCTATCGCACGATTAAACCCTGGTGCCAGTTGATCCTTGAAAAACTCAATCCTGATTTTCAGAAAGGCGCATCACAGGGAATATCGCTACTTTTCCCCATGGAAAAACTCTTTGAAAAATGGGTAGGGCACGGCCTGACGAAGGCGTTACATCCTGGTTTTTCTCTCGCCATGCAGTCCAGAGAACAGTATTTGCTGACCCACACGACTGCTGAAAATAATGCCTCCGCAGAAAGCTGGTTTATGCTCAGGCCCGATTTTTATATCGAGGCAAAATCGACAGCGTTCGTGCTGGATGCGAAATGGAAATTGCTGGACAGGCGACAGGCAAACAGCGCGGAAAAATACGGTATCAGTCAGGCGGATGTGTACCAGATGTTTGCCTATGGGCATAAATATCTGGCCGGGAAAGGCCAGATGATGCTTATTTACCCGCAAAATCCTTTTTTTGAAACCCCTTTGCCCGCTTTTGAATTTGATAAAGATTTAACGTTATGGTGTGTTCCCTTTGATGTGGAATCCGGAAAACTGGTCAGCGGGGAGTGGCAAAACACATTTACCTGCCTGGCTGATGTCGGTAAGCCAGCGGGCGTCGGTATCGTTTAATGTATAAAGGATCGTTAAATGATTTATAAAGATTTTTACAGCTATTTGCTTGAGCAATTCTCTCAGCCCGTCGATCTCTTTACTGGCGCAAGAAAGCAGCCTTTTACGCTTTATTCCGAGCGGGACGTTCTGTTTATTAAAAACGCGAAAGATAATATCAGACGCCTGGACCGGGAAGGGGTGGACGCTTTTATTGCGCGATTTGAAGAAACGGCAAGCACAGCGCCCGGTGACTATCAGGATGTCACTTTTAATGCCTCCTATCTTCTGGCTGCGATGAAATACCTGGCAAAGGGTGATGACGCTTCCCAAACGGTTGTGCGATTCCATCATGAGGAAAATGCCGACAGCGAGCAGCGTTATCACGCCTGGCTACAGGATCACCCGCAGGGTTTTGTGCTCAATTTACTGAAAAGCAGTGAAGGTAAAGAGGGGATCAGCGTTTCAAACTCTACCTGCCTTCATGCGGCTGGTTGCCCTGCCGTCAATAATGAACGCAGCTATTCTCAGCCCCGGCCCTTTACAGGGGGGGACTATTTCAAAGTCTGTGCAGAAAATTTTCAGGAACTGGAAATCGAAGCGCGCAGAATAACGCGGTTAACGACGATCAAGCGCTGCCGGTGTCTGAACACGGTTCTTGAGCGTTAAACCGCGTTTGCGTTCTGCCTGTGAACGGTCACAGGCAGCTCTCAATTCACCTCGCTATACACTCCTACCACGCGGCCGAGCATTTTTATCTCATCCACTCCGCATTCAAATGGCACTTTGCCGCCTGCGACGTGCAATTTTTTGCCGGGCAGCAGCGTCAGTTCGCGCACGCTGATCATCCCTTCGATATCCACCAGCCACTGACCGTCGGAGAGCGCGGCATCGCGTTCAACAAAATGCAGTTTGCCGTCGCTTCGTAACACCATGCCGTTGGTAAACTGGCGCGAAAAGAAGTGGCTGTCGATCAGCAGCGTGTTTTCATCAATGAGTTTGCCTTCACTTAATGTGAATAACGGAAGCTGTTCAGATGCGCTGGAGGGCGCTTTACCCTCGAACTTCTGGCCTTCGCCGGTCATCAGCCACGTAATGCTGGCACCCGTTTCCAGGGCGCAATGCACCGCAAAATCGTATGACATGTTCCCGCGCTTATAGCGGTTTTGCAGCGAGCTGGCAGCGATGTCGAAGTGGTTAGCTAATTGAATTTTCTGGGAAAAACCATAAACCTCGCATATCCGATTCAATAGATCTTCATTATTAAAACTGGACTCTTTGAACATTATTGGCATTTTCCTTATTGATAAATACCAATATTGGGATTAGTATTTCCAATATTGGTTTTCAGCATCGCTTGCGCGGGTAAAATTCTCGCAATCGGTGACAGAAACTTAGCTAATGGGGAATGATGCTATATGGCTTCTGAAATCGCAATCATCAAAGTCGTCTCCCGGCCCAATCATCCCGCCCGGCCCATGCTGATATCCGCAAGCAGGAGGCAGTATGGCGATTGAAGCTGTCGCGGCGACGGTGCCGCTCAGCGTCGGTGAGCGGCTGGCCGGATTGAATCATGTTGCTGCTCTGCGCGCCCGCTACGGCAGCGACAGCACACCGGAAGTGGTGCGATTTCTGGCAGACATGCGCGATCGCCGCGATCCGCAGTTTGCCGATAATCAACGCGCACTGGCCGCCATTTTCTTTCTGGCAAAAATACCCATAGCGCGGCATGAGCTGGCTTTTGATGCGCTGACCACCGATGAGAAAACCGCTCTGATTGGCGCGATGAACCATTTTCGTGCCGTCGTGAGCCTGTTTCCCAGACGGCTAACCCTGCCGCTGTAAACCCAAACCAACCTTCACTGGCGTAAACCCGCCGGGCCGCCCTTTGCCCGCATTCAGGAGAAAACAGTATGCGAAATGAAAAACTACCTCAGGAGTACACCCATGGCTGATGAAATGGATCGCGCCCAGCAGCGCGAGCAGGAAGACCGGGAGCGCCACATTGAAAACGCGCGCCGCCGCGTGAGCACCCCTTCGCGTTTAATCTGCGAAGAGTGCGACGCCCCCATCCCGGCAGCCCGCCGCATTGCCATTCCAGGCGTGGTGTTGTGCGTCACCTGTCAGGAAATTGCTGAACTGAAAAGTAAACATTACCGTGGCGTCTGAAGCCGCTATCGCCTGGGCTTACCCGTGGAATGCGCCCCGGACAGCGATTGCCAGCCCGTATCTCACCCATGCTGAACAGCAGCGCCGTTATCAGCAGATGGCGGCGGTGCAGCAGGTGCAAAAGCGGCTGGCCACTCTGTCTGACAGCGTGCGCAATGACGTTTACCGTACCCTTGACGCGCTGGAGACGCACCACGGCAGCCCGCGCGCGCAGGCTTTTTTGCTGCACTTTGGCCGTAAAACGCTGCCGCGCCTTGAGCAGGTCGGGCAGCAATACGCCGCTGCGGGCATTCACCGTAATCTCTCTGACGCGGTTTTCGGCGGCCATTTTGATACCCGCTTCCAACAGTATCTGGCCGCGAAGATGGTGAATCTGGTGCATCGTTTTAACCGTCTGCCGGATCTGACGCGCGCCGATATCGATTTGCTGGCGGGCGATATCGCCATGTTTATCCGTGGCGAGCTGGCCGCTCTCGACGACGGCACAATGGGAGAGCTGGAAACGCTGAACGCCTGGTACCAACATGCCGGGATCATTACCGGGCAGTTCAACGTTGTGCCGCCGCACTGGACTGCGACGACCAGCCGCTTTTGGGATCGGGATAAAATTGCTCCGGCGGTGATCCGCATGTTTAGCGAAAGCTGGTGGCGGGGCCGTCTGCGCCGGATGGCGGCTGCGTGGCGTGAACACCTGCAAATCGCCCTTGGCAACGTCAGCCGTAAAAAATACCCCTACGCGAGCAAAAAGTGCCTCACCGACTGGCGGGAGCAAAAGCGCCGCACGCGTGAATTTCTCAAAGGGCTGGAGCTTGAGGATGAAGAGGGCAACCGCATCAGCCTTATCGACAAACACGACGGTTCAGTAGCAAACCCGGCAAAGCGGCGCTGTGAACTGATGACCCGCATTCGCGGATTTGAAAATATCTGCCACCAGCTTGGCTACGTGGGGGAGTTTTATACCCTGACCGCGCCGTCGAAATATCACGCCACCACCCGCGCAGGCTACCGCAATCACAAGTGGAACGGGGCCAGTCCCGCAGATACGCAGCGCTATCTCACCAGCCTGTGGGCGTGCATCCGGGCAAAACTGCACCGCGAGGCGATCCGCATTTTTGGTATTCGCGTTGCCGAACCGCATCACGATGGCACCCCGCACTGGCACATGCTGATGTTTATGCTGCCGGAAAATGTCGCCCGCGTGCGCCAGATCGTGCGCGACTACGCCTGGCAGGAAGAGTCCAGCGAACTGACCAGCGATAAAGCGAAAACCGCACGTTTCCATGCCCAGGCGATCGACCCGCAAAAAGGCAGCGCCACCGGCTATGTCGCAAAATACATCGCCAAAAACATCGACGGCTATGCGCTGGAGGAGGAAACCGACAACGAGAGCGGCGCGCGGCTTAAGGATATGGCACCTGCCGTCTCCGCCTGGGCTGCGCACTGGCACATCCGCCAGTTTCAGTTTGTCGGCGGCGCGCCGGTGACAGTGTACCGGGAACTGCGACGGCTGGCGGATACGCAGACTGCCATGGGGCTGAGCGTGGAGTTTGCCGCCGTGCACCATGCCGCTGACGCCGGAGACTGGGCGGGCTATGTTAACGCGCAGGGTGGGCCGTTTGTGCGGCGCGACGACCTGCAGGTGCGCACGCTGTATGAGTCCCGGCAGGAATTTAATCAGTATGGGGAAGAAATCGTCTGCATTCGCGGCGTTTACGACGTGGCGGTGGGATCGGGCTCGCCGATCCTGACCCGGCAGAAGCAATGGAAAATTGTGCCGAAGCGCGCGCCTTCTCGGAGTTCTGTCATTAACTGTACGCACAGCGAACCCCTGCCGGAGGATTACGATCTCAGCGTGCCGCTCAATCGCACAGAGCGACGGCGGCTGACGCAACGTCTCAGAGAGGGAGGCCGGGATCGGCGTGGAAAGAAATCTTTTTTACGTGACCTGCATGACAGGCCAGGGTCAGGAAAATCCTTAAGCGCGCTGCGGCTTTAGCGCGGGCAGGCAAACGGATAAGCCTTTAATTTATATCTATATCATGTACATACAGCAAAGACGGGCTGATATTTTTTCTTCCCCTTTTTTGCCGTAACGTGCTACTGTATGTTTATACAGTATCTCACTGGGGGGGTCTTGTGGGTAACGAATTAAATGAGCGGGTCATGCTGGAACGGGTCGAAATGATTGCACGATTGACGACCGAAGGGGTGTGTCAGGAGAGGGATCGTGAGATCGCCCTGGATCTGATCGCGGAGATCGCGAGAGGAAATTTAATGAACAGCAACGCGTTTTCGGTGGTTTTTTCCGCAACGCCTCTCGAAAAAAAATGAATAAACGATGGACGTAGCGGTTAACCGCCAGACGCGCACGCATAAAAAACGCCTCATGCTCTCCCGCATGGGGCTTTTTTTTGGCCGCTATCCAGAGCCGTGGTTGTGCAGGGGATCAGCCGTCGGCAATAAGTAGTGAAAAGAGGTCATCGTCGGGAAAATACCCCTGTTCGAGACGTTAATTTTCCATCCCGGAGGCCTCTTTATGAAGATTTATGCGCTACAGGGCGACACCCTGGACCTCATCTGCAACCGCTACTACGGGCGAACGGAAGGCGTGTTTGAGACGGTGCTTGCCGCCAACCCAGGGCTCGCGGCACTGGGCGTGGTGCTGCCGCACGGCACCACCATTGAACTGCCGGAAGTCTCTACGGCCCCCGTCACCGAGAGCGTAAACCTGTGGGACTGAATATCGAAAAAATCACCTCGTTTATCGCCTACTGGCTGAGCGTGGCGCTGGCCGCTTTTGGTGCGATGACGCCGCAGGACTTCGCCGCTTACTTCGGTGTGCTCGGCGTCGTGCTGACCGTCAGCGTGAACTGGTATTACCGCCGCAAAAGTTACGCGCTGCTGGCTATGCAGCTCAAACAGAGCGGCATTAATGGGGAAGAAATCAGCGATGTCCTCAATCGTTAAGCGTTGCAGCCTCGCCGTCGTGCTGGCGATGGCGGCGCTGGTGCCGGATTTTCGGCTCCTTCAGACCTCTCAGCCAGGGCTGGCGCTGATTGCCGATCTCGAAGGCTGCCGCCTGCGTCCTTATCAGTGCAGCGCAGGCGTGTGGACAACCGGGATTGGTCACACCGCGGGCGTCGTGCCAGCGCGCGATATCACTGAGCGCGAGGCGGCAGCGAACCTGGTGGCGGACGTGCTCAACGTTGAGCGCAATCTCGCCCGCTGCGCGCCGGTAGCGATGCCGCAGCCGGTCTACGACGCGCTGGTGAGTTTTACCTTTAACGTCGGCAGCGGGGCGGCCTGCCGCTCAACGCTGGTGGCCTTTATCCAGCGCCATCAGTGGTCGCAGGCGTGCAATCAGCTGACCCGCTGGGTGTTCGTCAACGGCGTGAAAAACAAAGGCCTGGAGAGCCGCCGCCAGCGCGAGCAGGCGTATTGCCTGAGGGGGGCGCAATGAAAATCCTGACCGCGCTGCTGGTGCTCGCCGTACTCATCACGGCGTGGCTGATGCAGCAAAACAGCGGGCTGCGGGACGCCTTCGACAAGGCGAACGCCGCCTCCCACGAACAAAAAACACGGGCAGAGCGGCTTGAGCTTCAGCTTCATGCCACCGCCGCGATCGCTGCGCAAAACGAGCAGGCGCAGGTTTTACTGCGTCAGAAGCTCGAGGCCGCCGCCGCTCGCGATGCCCGGCGTGAGCAGAGATTAAAAAGGTTACTTAATGAAAATGAAGACTTTCGCCGCTGGTACGGCACTGATTTATCTGACGTTGTGCGCCGGGTGCACCAGCGCCCCGCCTGCGCCTCCGCCGCTGATTGTTTACAACAGTTGCCCGAAAGTGAGTCCGTGCCCGATGCCGGGCAGCGATCCGCACACTAACGGCGATCTCAGCGCCGATATCCGTCAGCTGGAACGTGCGCTGGAAAGCTGCGCACTTCAGGTGGACACCCTTAAACATTGCCAGGAGGATACCGATGCTCAAACCCGACAGTCTGCGCAACGCCCTGATTAATACGGTTCCGGCGCTGCGCGACCATCCCGACACGCTGCGTCTTTACGTGGCGAGCGGCAACGTCGCCGCGACGCTTGCCCCTTCGCTCTCTTTTGAAAAGCAGTACCGCCTGACGGTGGCCATTAGCGAGTTTGCCGGTGATATTGATCTGCTGCTGGTGCCGGTAATGGCCTGGCTGCGTGAAAACCAGCCCGACGTGATGGCCACCGACGAAGGGCGCAAAAGCGGCTTCACCTTTACGGCGGACATTAACGAAGGCCGTAGCCTCAACGTCACAATGAACGTGCAGCTCACCGAGCGCACGCTCGTGAAAGAAGGGGAGGCGGGCCTGTATGCGGAAAACCTTCCTGAGCCGCGCGCGCCGGAGCCGGTAACGCGCCCAATGGCGCTCTATATCAATGGCGAGTTAGTCAGCCAGTGGCGTGAATAATCCCGCTTTTTAAGCCTTTCAAAAACCCGGCCACCGCGTCGGGTTTTTCATTTTAAATCAATGGCCTGATTTATTACGCGTTGTGCCATCGCTGGCGAAACGGGCCTTGATTGCCGCGAAACGCGGCCAGCGGCATCCTTTGCGTTATGAATACATTCGCAAACATCCATGAACTGGCCCGCCTGCTGCGCAACATGATCCGCACCGGCATCATCGTCGATATCGACCTTAATGCCGGGCGTTGTCGGGTGCAGACCGGCGGCATCTACACCGACTGGCTTCCGTGGCTGACCCAGCGCGCCGGACGCTCACGCACGTGGTGGGCACCTTCTGCGGGTGAGCAGGTGCTTCTGCTGTCTGTGGGCGGCGAGCTGGATACCGCCTTTGTGCTGCCGGGTATTTTCTCTAACGACCATCCCGCGCCCTCGGCCTCGGCGGACGCCTGGCACGTCGCCTTCCCGGATGGCGCGGTCATTGAGTACGAGCCGAAAACCAGCGCCCTCACCGCCAGCGGGATTAAAACCGCTGAGGTCACCGCCTCCGGGTCGCTTACCGCGACCGTACCGGTGGTGCTGGTCAAAGCATCAACACGTATCACCCTCGATACCCCGGAGGTGATCTGCACCAACAAACTGACGACCGCCACGCTGGAGGTGCAAAACGGCGGAAACATGCATGGCAATATTGCGCATAGCGCGGGTGCTTTCACGTCAAACGGCGTGCAGGTGGACAACCACAACCACGGTAACGTTCAGAGCGGCGGTAGCTGGACTAAGGGGATCAAATGACCGCGCGTTATATCGGCCTTAGCCGAACCGATGGCCGGACACTGACGGATGCTGACCACATCAGCCAGAGCCTGAGCGACATTCTGCGCACGCCCATCGGTTCAAGGGTGATGCGCCGCGATTACGGCTCGCTGCTGGCAGCAATGCTCGACCAGCCGCAGACGCCCGCGCTTGAGCTGCAAATCATGGTGGCCTGCTACATGGCGATCCTGAAATGGGAGCCGCGCATCAGCGTGACCGCCGTGACCACGGAGCGCCAGGCGGACGGGAAAATGATCGTGAACCTGACCGGCCAGCATGCCGACACCGGCGAAAGCCTTTCTTTAACCCTTCCAGTGAGTTGAAACCATGCCGATTATCGACCTGAGCCAGCTCCCCGCGCCGGATGTGGTCGAGGAGCTTGATTATGAAAGCATCCTCGCCGGGCGTAAGGCGACGCTGATTTCCCTCTATCCCGGCGACCAGCAGGACGCCATCGCCCGCACGCTGGCGCTGGAGTCAGAACCGCTGACCAAATTCCTTGAGGAAAACGCCTACCGCGAAGTGATCTGGCGACAGCGGGTGAACGAAGCTGCCCGCGCCGTGATGCTGGCCTATGCGCAGAACAGCGACCTCGATGTGATGGCCGCCAATAACAACACCGAACGGCTGATCATTGCGCCCGCAGATGCCACCACGCTGCCGCCGACACCGGCGGTGATGGAGTCCGATACCGATTTGCGTTTGCGTGCCCAGCAGGCGTTTGAAGGACTGAGCGTCGCCGGGCCGACCGGAGCCTATGAGTACCACGGTCGCAGCGCGGACGGGCGCGTGGCGGATATCTCCGTCGTCAGTCCGACGCCAGCGAGTGTGACCATCACCGTGCTCTCACGCGAGGGCGATGGCTCTGCCGGGGCGGATCTGCTGGCGGCGGTGGAAAACGCGCTGAACGCCGAGGATGTGCGCCCGGTAGGCGATCGCGTGACGGTGCAGGCCGCCACCATCGTGCCGTATCAGATTGACGCAAAACTCTTTTTCTACCCAGGACCTGAAGCGGAACCGATCCGTCAGGCTGCCGAACAGCAGTTGCAGGACTACATCAGTTCGCAGCGTCGCCTGGGGCGCGATATCCGCCAGTCGGCGATCTATGCCGCGCTCCATGTGGAAGGGGTTCAGCGCGTGGAACTGACCGCACCCGCCGCGGACATCGTGCTCGACAAGCATCAGGCGTCGTATTGCACCCGCTACCGCATCACCGCAGGGGGTACGGATGAGTAACGATCGTCTGCTGCCCGTCGGGTCCTCGGCACTGGAAGTGGCGGCAACAAAGGCGGCGGCAGAGATTGAGCGCGTGCCGGTGCCGCTGCGCCAGCTCTGGGACCCATGGCAATGCCCTGTGGCGCTGCTGCCGTGGCTGGCCTGGGCGCTGTCGGTTGACCGCTGGGATTTTACCTGGCCGGAGGCGACGAAACGCAGCGTGATTGCGGCTTCGTTTTACGTCCATCAGCACAAAGGCACCATCAGCGCCCTGCGGCGGGTCATTGAACCGCTTGGCTTTCTGATCGAAGTACGGGAGTGGTGGCAGCTCAATGAGGAGCCCGGCACGTTTCGCCTGGTGGTGGGCGTGCTCGACCAGGGGATTACCGATGAGATGTATCACGAACTTGAACGGCTGATTGAAGACGCGAAACCGGCCAGCCGCCATCTTACCGGCCTTGCGATAAGCCTCAGTGCCACGGGAAACGCCTGGGCTGGCGCAGGGTTTTACGACGGCGATGCCATGACGGTTTATCCCTACACCCCACAGGAAATTGTGGTCGGGGGCGAGTTCTACCCGGCTTTGTCCATCCATTTGATTGATAACATGAGAGTAAATGCATGACCGCGAAATATTTTGCCATTCTGACCAATCAGGGCGCGGCAAGGCTGGCGAACGCGACCGCGCTCGGCACTAAGCTGAACCTGACGCAAATGGCCGTCGGGGACGCTAACGGTGCGCTGCCCGTTCCCGATCCGGCCCAGACCCGATTAATCAATCCGAAGCGTATGGCTCCGCTGAATCTACTGAGCGTTGATCCGAACAACGCCAGCCAGATTATTGCCGAGCAAATCATCCCGGAGGACGTGGGGGGATTCTGGATCCGCGAAATTGGCCTGTATGACGATGAAGGCGTGCTTATCGCCGTGGCAAACTGCCCGGAGACCTATAAGCCGCAGTTGCAGGAAGGCAGCGGCCGTACCCAGACCATTCGCATGATTTTGATTGTGTCGAGTACAACGGCGATTACGCTGAAAATCGATCCGTCGGTGGTGCTGGCAACGCGTAAGTATGTGGACGATAAGGTTATTGAGGTGAAGTTGTACGCCGATAACCTGATGAAAGCGCATACCAGCGCCGCCGATCCGCACCCGCAGTATGCGCCGAAGGCCAGTCCCGTTTTTACCGGTTCCCCAAAGGCACCGACGCCGGCGCAGGCCGATAACTCCACGCTGCTGGCGACCACGGCCTATGTGAAAACTGCTTTAGCCAGCAAGCAGCCGCTGGACACCACGCTGAATGCGCTGAGTGGTAAAAGCGTCGCCGCGCTTCTCGAATACCTTGGTTTAGGGGAAGCGGCGAAAAGAAATGTAGGAACAGGGATTAACCAAATTCCTGATATGGCGAGTTTTGCTGGTGCTAAAGGTGCATCATGGTTAAAAAAACACCCTTCCGATCTTATTGAATGCGGGGGAAGTTTTATTGTAAATGGAAATGCGAGCAGGCAAAAAATTACCGTAAATTACCCCGTTCCGTTCCCTACGTTCTGCGCTGGCATTTGGTTTTCATTTCAAACAGAAGACCCCAGCTCCAGATTCTGTGGCGTTTTTGACCGAACTACAAACCTTGACTCGTTTATTGCATCGGTTATTTCACCGACTCAAAACATTATTTATTATCGTGCTGTGGGGTATTGAATGAATTATCTATGGTCTGCAAAAAATAGTGTTTTTATTCTTGAAGAAATGAAAGAGCAGTATGAAAAAAAGGGATGGGATCTTACCGATCTCCGGCAACTGGATGACGATATCGTGATGAAGTTTATGAGTGAGCAGCCAGCAGGAAAAATCCGCGAAACTGGCGCTGATGGGTTGCCATGCTGGGTTAATGTTCCTCCATTATCACACGATGAAGAAGCAGAGGCAGCTCTAATGCAAAAGCAGACGCTGATTGACCAGGCGAATAATTATATGAATGGTAAACAGTGGCCAGGCAAAGCGGCGTTAGGGCGACTGAAAAGTGAAGAAGTCCTTCAATACAATTCATGGCTGGATTATCTGGATGCGCTGGAAGCGGTGGATACCTCCAGCGCACGGGATATTAACTGGCCTGAAAGTCCGGCATTCTAGGCCATTCGGGTGCTGCTGTGTCCACACGCATCAGCAGTACCCGGTATTTTTTCCACTTAGCGAGCAATACAATCTCGTTGTCAGTAGCCATACCGAGATCGACAGCATCCTGTAATATCTCGATGAAATTAGACGCCTCTCTTAAATTTTGGTATTTCAATTCAGTGGCGGTTTCAACGGGATCTCTAACATTCTCCATTGCAACAGGTAATCCCTTTGCATCAGGTACAATAACCATCCCCCTTTCTTGCTGAAGCATTAATTCTTCAAATTTCTCGGCCGAAATTTCAACTGAATCAGCAGGCAAATTATCACCATTACGATAAAAACCCCCGGTAAATGCGGAATAATAGATTTTCATCACATTTTCCCTATTGCAAAGCCGATGACAGAGGTGATCTGTTTGGCTGCGTTAGACGCGTTATAAAGATTTATCGACATTCCTGTTGCGGTAAGATCGGCGCAAGTCGAGATCACTCCGGCTCCAGAAACCACTCCAGAAGGTGTTGATACCGCAGACCAGTAAATAACAGGATTGGCGCTAAATGCCTGTGGGAATATTAGTGGTACAACTATTGCTGACGTTACGGCCAGCATTCCACCGGGAACACTCCCTTTTACCCAAATTAGCCGATATCCATTACCCCAATTCGCATAATTATCAGTTCCTCCTAAACCAACCTTTAAAAGAATCCCTCCTGGCGGTTTTCATTTATCAAACCCTGGACCAAAAGGGCGTTGCGTGCGGCAAAACGTGGCATGCTGAAAGCTTTTAAGGATTTTTTGCATGTTTATTGGTTATGTCAGGGTGTCAACAAATGAACAGAACACGGCTTTGCAAAAGGACGCGCTGTATCGCTCAGGATGTGAGCTGATTTTTGAAGACAAAATGAGCGGCAAAACATCGGACAGGCCGGGGTTAAAAAAGCTGCTGAAAATGCTTTCGCCAGGTGACACCTTTGTCGTCTGGAAGCTGGATCGGCTTGGCAGAAGTATGCGCCATCTGGTCACGCTGATTGAGGAGCTGCGCCTGCGCGGGGTGGCTTTTCAAAGCCTCACCGACAGCATTGATACCAGTACGCCAATGGGACGCTTTTTCTTTCATATTATGGGCGCACTGGCGGAAATGGAGCGTGAACTCATTGTTGAACGCACGCGTGCCGGGCTTAACGCTGCACGCGAGGCGGGCAGAGTCGGCGGTCGGCGGCCCAAACTCACCGCAGAACAGTGGGCGCAGGCGGGCAGACTCCTGGATGCGGGCGAGTCCAGACAGCGCGTCGCACTGATTTTTGATGTGGGAATTTCAACGCTTTACCGCAAATTCCCGGCAGCAAAATGCGATGCGCAGTTGTGCCATGCCCCGTCCAGCGGGGTTGAATAGCCACTGTTAGTCCGGCAGGAGAAACTATCACTCACCCAAACACCACGGAGTTAAAACGGATGAGTGATTTCCATCATGGCGTACAGGTTGTCGAAATTAACGACGGCACCCGCGTCATTTCCACAGTCTCAACCGCGATTGTTGGCATGGTCTGTACGGCCAGCGATGCAGATGCGGCGACCTTTCCTCTCAATGAACCAGTGCTGATTACCAGCGTGCAGAGCGCGATTGCCAAAGCCGGTAAAAAAGGCACTCTGGCGGCCTCTTTGCAGGCGATTGCCGATCAGGCGAAACCCGTTGTTGTCGTTGTACGTGTTGAAGAAGGCATGGGCGATGATGAGCAGGCGGCGCTGGCGCAGACGGTGTCTAACATCATCGGCACCACCGACGCTAACGGCAAATATACCGGCCTGAAAGCTCTGCTCACCGCAGAAGCGGTCACCGGCGTTAAGCCGCGCATTCTTGGCGTACCGGGCTTCGATACTCTTGAAGTGGCAACCGCGCTGGCACCTGTTTGTCAGAAGCTGCGCGCGTTCGGTTACATCAGCGCCTGGGGCTGTAAAACCGTCTCTGAGGCCATCCTGTATCGCGATAATTTCAGCCAGCGCGAGCTGATGGTGATCTGGCCGGATTTCCTGACCTGGAATACGGCAACCAGCACCACGGCTAACGCTTTCACCACCGCGCGTGCACTCGGATTGCGCGCCAAAATCGACCAGGAACAGGGCTGGCATAAAACGTTGTCTAACGTGGGCGTGAACGGGGTGACCGGGATCAGCGCTTCGGTCTTCTGGGATTTGCAGGAATCCGGCACCGACGCCGATCTGCTCAACGAAGCGGGCGTCACCACGCTTGTGCGCAAAGATGGCTTCCGCTTCTGGGGCAACCGCACCTGTTCAGACGATCCGTTATTCCTCTTTGAGAGCTATACCCGCACTGCGCAGGTGATCGCCGACACGATGGCAGAAGCGCACATGTGGGCTATCGATAAGCCGGTTACCGCGACGCTTATCCGCGACATCATTGACGGCATCAATGCCAAATTGCGCGAGCTGAAAACCAGCGGCTATATCGTGGATGCGACCTGCTGGTTTGATGAAGACGCCAACGACGCGCAAAGCGTGAAAGCCGGAAAACTGTATATCGATTATGACTATACGCCGGTTCCCCCTCTCGAAAATCTGACCCTGCGCCAGCGCATCACCGATAAATATCTGGTGAATCTGGTGTCCTCGGTCAACAGCAATTAAGGAGCCTGACCTCATGGCAATGCCGCGCAAACTTAAATTAATGAACGTCTTTCTGAACGGCTACAGCTATCAGGGCGTCGCCAAATCTATCACGCTGCCGAAGCTCACCCGCAAGCTGGAGAACTATCGCGGCGCGGGGATGAACGGGATCGCGACGATTGATCTCGGTCTGGATGACGATGCCCTGTCGATGGAGTGGTCCCTCGGTGGTTTCCCGGACGCGGTGATCTGGGAGCTGTACGGGGCGAGCGGTGCAGATGCGGTGCCGATCCGCTTCGCAGGCTCCTATCAGCGCGACGATACCGGCGACACGGTGGCGGTTGAGGTAGTCATGCGTGGCCGCCAGAAAGAGATCGACACTGGCGAAAATAAGCCGGGCGAAGATACCGAAGCCAAAATCTCGGTGGTCTGTACCTACTACAAACTGACCATCGACGGTAAAGAGTTGGTGGAGATCGACACCATCAACATGATTGAGAAGATTAACGGCGTCGATCGACTGGAGCAGCATCGCCGCAATATCGGCCTGTAATGTTTTCCCGGCCAGCACGTCTGGCCG
>Ga0302349_1001295_pt1 | contig 20223 bp, 18 predicted proteins | sample PhyAR1_FD_202176 | JGI IMG/M metagenome (GOLD analysis project Ga0302349, IMG submission 202176) | Leaf surface microbial communities from alfalfa plants in UC Gill Tract Community Farm, Albany, California, United States - DLSL A.R1... | ecosystem: Host-associated > Plants > Phyllosphere >...
GCTGAAACTTCTTGTCCAACGTGGTAAGGAGCAAGGCTATCTGACCTATGCCGAGGTCAATGACCATCTGCCGGAAGATATCGTCGACTCCGATCAGATCGAAGACATCATCCAAATGATCAACGACATGGGCATCCAGGTGATGGAAGAAGCACCGGACGCCGATGATCTGCTGCTTGCTGAAAACTCAAACAACACCGATGAAGATGCGGAAGAGGCTGCCGCACAGGTGCTGTCCAGCGTTGAGTCTGAAATCGGACGTACCACCGACCCGGTGCGCATGTACATGCGTGAAATGGGTACCGTTGAGCTGTTGACCCGCGAAGGCGAAATCGACATCGCCAAACGTATCGAAGACGGGATCAACCAGGTTCAGTGCTCCGTTGCCGAATATCCGGAGGCGATCACCTATCTGCTTGAGCAGTACGATCGTGTGGAAGCGGAAGAAGCGCGCCTGTCTGACCTCATCACCGGCTTTGTCGATCCGAACGCAGAAGAAGATCTGGCGCCGACCGCGACGCATGTCGGTTCTGAACTGTCCACCGAAGAGCTGGCGACCGACGAAGAAGACGAAGACGAAGAAGACGACGACAGCGACGACGACAACAGCATCGACCCTGAACTGGCTCGCGAGAAGTTTGCCGAACTGCGCACGCAGTATATGGTTGCTCGTGACACCATCAAAGCGAAAGGCCGCAGCCACGCCAGCGCCCAGGAAGAGATCCTGAAGCTGTCGGAAGTGTTCAAGCAGTTCCGCCTGGTGCCAAAACAGTTCGACTACCTGGTTAACAGCATGCGCGTCATGATGGATCGCGTGCGTACCCAGGAACGCCTGATCATGAAGCTGTGCGTTGAACAGTGCAAAATGCCGAAGAAAAACTTTATCACGCTGTTCACCGGCAACGAAACCAGCGAAACCTGGTTCAACGCGGCTATCGCGATGAACAAACCGTGGTCTGAAAAACTGCATGAAGTGGCAGACGACGTACATCGTGGCCTGCAGAAGCTGCAGCAGATTGAAGAAGAGACCGGCCTGACCATTGAGCAGGTAAAAGACATCAACCGTCGTATGTCCATTGGCGAAGCGAAAGCGCGTCGTGCGAAGAAAGAGATGGTGGAAGCGAACTTACGTCTGGTTATTTCTATCGCCAAGAAATACACCAACCGCGGTCTGCAGTTCCTCGATCTGATTCAGGAAGGCAACATCGGCCTGATGAAAGCGGTTGATAAGTTTGAATACCGTCGTGGTTATAAGTTCTCCACCTACGCAACCTGGTGGATCCGTCAGGCGATCACCCGCTCCATCGCGGATCAGGCGCGCACCATCCGTATTCCGGTGCATATGATTGAGACTATCAACAAGCTCAACCGTATCTCCCGCCAGATGCTGCAGGAAATGGGTCGTGAACCGACGCCGGAAGAGCTGGCCGAGCGCATGCTGATGCCGGAAGACAAAATCCGTAAAGTGCTGAAAATCGCCAAAGAGCCGATCTCTATGGAAACGCCAATCGGCGACGATGAAGATTCGCATCTGGGTGATTTCATCGAGGATACCACCCTCGAGCTGCCGCTGGATTCTGCCACCACCGAGAGCCTGCGTGCCGCCACCCATGACGTACTGGCTGGCCTGACCGCCCGTGAAGCGAAAGTTCTGCGTATGCGTTTCGGTATCGATATGAACACCGACCACACGCTGGAAGAAGTGGGTAAACAGTTCGACGTAACCCGCGAGCGTATCCGTCAGATCGAAGCGAAGGCGCTGCGTAAACTGCGCCATCCGAGCCGTTCTGAAGTGCTGCGCAGCTTCCTGGACGATTAATCGGCCCGTAAGCCACCCGTAAAAAGCCCTCTTCGGAGGGTTTTTTTATGGGCGCTATAAACCGCGCACGATCAGCGCTTCATCTAATTCCCGGTACGCTTCTACCAGCTTATCCAGCGTCGCCCGGTTCAGGCCGCTCGGATTCGGCAGCACCCACACCTGGGTTGCGCCAATAGTGATCTTTTGCTTGCCCCAGCTCACCCCACGCTGGCTGAATGCCTGCTCATAGGCTTTCTTGCCGAGGATCGCCAGCGCATCGGGCTGATAGTCCTCTATCTTCTTAATCAGCTCACGGCCACCGGTACGCAGCTCGTGCAGGTCAACCTCGCTGGCCTGCACCGTGGGCCGCTCCACCAGCATGGTGATACCGCAGCGGGTATCCAGCAGACGCATCTCCTCCTCCGGCTTCAGCAGCTCATCGGTAAAGCCCGCCTGGTGGATCACTTTCCAGAAGCGATTGCCCGGATGCGCAAAATGAAAACCCGTGTGCGCCGACGATTTACCGGGATTAATCCCGCAGAACACCACCCGCAGGCCAGGCGCGAGAATATCGTTGATCATCTAAAGCTCCAGTTATGGGATCATCTATGAAGTATAAAGGATTGATTATAGGTTGTTTATAAAAACGGCAGGTACACGCTTATGGCTGGATTGAAGCGGGAAGTTACATTATAATCCCCCGCCACGGCCCCTTAGCTCAGTGGTTAGAGCAGGCGACTCATAATCGCTTGGTCGTTGGTTCAAACCCAACAGGGGCCACCAAATAAAACAAGGAGTTAGATAATAAATCATCTGGCTCCTTTTTCTTTGGATGCAATTTGGGTCAGGTAATGGGTCAGGTAAGGAATTAGCCCCCCCACCGTCTTCATCTCTCTGACAACATCCCCGGATAGTGCTTCGCCACAATATCATTCATCTTTTCTGTCAGGTCGGGCCGTTTAAAAGTGATGTGCGCAGTTCCCTTCTGGAAGTAACGAACACTGAAAAAATCATCTTCGTACACATCCTTTGAAGGATTGTCCCGAATATGATCCATCAACCGAGTAGTGACATCGCCACGGTTGTCGGGTATCGGTTTACCATCCAGCAGAAATAACATTCGTTCCAGGTCCGCTAGTTGATCCCGTCGCCAACCCCAGTTCAAATTAAATCCCCAGCGGTTATGCGTCACCAGATTGTTGACGATGATTTTCTTACCGAAGCTACAAGGACTATTGGTTTTGTAATCCCATGACAGGCCTTTGAAGACATTGATAATGCCACGCTCAAATACATCCATTTTGTTCCGATGTAGTTGCTCAAAAGTACTGAGGATATTCGCCTCACTGATGGCAGGCAGATCCCCCTTCTCCAGGTTCTTATGCCACTGGTCACGAGCCTGAGCATCCATCAATGCCATCATGCCAGACTTCAACATCAAGTCTCGCCAGATACTACGGTCGATATTACGGGTGATAGCAGGCAGTGCTTTATCAGTATTTTCAGTCATCCAACTGTCGTAACGGTGCCCAACTTTCATTGCCCAATCTTGCGCTGTACCACCGCCGATTTCTGAGGTTAGCCGGGAAATGCTGTCAAGCTGCTGGATAAGTTGCTCGATCTGTTTTAATGCTGTATCACGGCCTGTCACTATGCGTTCAATGCTGGTCGAGCAAATTAGCTCGCTATGATCTGTTAATACTTCAGCTTCTGTTTGCATGATAGTTTGTCCGTAAAAAGCAAACGCGCCCATCAGGTAATGGCAGACGCATTATGCAATAAGTAAACAAGGGAGAAAGATCAGGAATGTAATTCAGGAAGGTTGTACGCAATATTTACCGTACTGCATTGTTACGGCTTTGTCGCAACAAGCCAGTTGCCTGTCGCGCTCGCAGAATATCTACAGCCCGAAGATAAGGCGATTGTTCCTGCCAGCGAAACCCCTTGCGATCGATACGCACCAGTTCATATTTTTCCACCAAAAAATTCACGGCATCGGCCAGCGTGATCCCGGCATCAATGTGTTCCTGAATTACGGTTTCATCACTGAACGGGGTATCGTTTAGCGTCAGACCATAGTGTTTTTCGAACAATCGGGTCAGCAGCATTTGCCAGACTGTCACGGGTGACAGGCAGGGCTTCACCGCCCGCGAAGTTGTTGCAGGTTGAGGTTTCATGTTTGCTCTCGTGAAGGTAATTAACGCTGAGTGGGGTAAATGGCGATGTATACGTAGCCGCAACTGCCAAAGGTATCGGCTTCGCAGGTAAAACCGTTGTGATACAGGGTGACACAGTGGGCATGGCGAGGATTCATTTCACCAGTGGTCAGCATCGATTCCATCTGGCTGATAAAGTGCGGGAATGTTTCATCCAGCTTCCGGCATTCGGCGTCACTGAATTTACCGGTGATACTGGCCCGGTCAGCCAAATAATGCAGTTGGTTCCCCTCCTGTACCAGACGGGCTCCCAGACGCGGCGTGGTATCCCGCTGCAGGCCCCATGTAATGTTGCTCATTTATAACCACCTTTATTGTCAGTTCAGAGTGATACTCATCAGACAGGCATAGGGCCCGTTGCAGTCCTGGCGGCGTTCGGCGTATACCGCCAGCACGCCGGGAATGTCAGGAACTACCTTACCGGTGTAATGACAGACACTGCCGTGCCACTGGTATCTGCCGGTGCAGTATCGAAAAATGCGTGAGGCCGGATGCTGACGGTAAATTGTCATCGCCCGGCGTTTACTGATAATTTTCATGTAATACCTCAAAGCAGACCATGCTCAGCGAACGACAATATCTGCGTACCACCGACGATAAGGTGGTCAGGCACACGGATATCAATGAGCTGAAGCGCCTGCACCAGACGCTGCGTTATGGTCTTATCTGCCTGGCTGGGCGTGGTATCGCCGGAGGGGTGGTTATGCGCCAGTATCACTGCTGCTGCATTGAAATACAGGGCGCGTTTGACCACCTCACGGGGATGTACCTCGGTGCTGCTAATGGAACCGGCAAACAGGGTTTCATGGGCAATCAATTGGTTCTGCTGATTCAGGTACAGCACCATAAACTCTTCGCGCTCCAGCCCCGCCATTTTCAGTTTCAGCCAGTCACGGGCAGCCTGAGTGGAGGTAAATGCCACGCCTGTTTCGCGCAGGTGTCGGTCAAGCAGCGTTAAGGCGCGTTTTACCGTGCGTTGTGCGGTTAGTGGTAGTGCCGGAGTCAGTGGGATAAGTGACTGTTCCATCATAAGTGTCCTTAATCAATAATGCGCAGAATGGCGCTGGATTCAGGGTGCTGCAGGGCGTAATCCCGCAGGCGGTAATAGTGCTCAGTCATGGCATCGCATTCGGTACGACAGGCGTGATGGCTGTATTCAATCAGGCAGACCGCGATACCTGCGGCTTCCACGCTCATTTCCACACCATTACCGTTCATCCTGTTGAACAGATGCCATTTATCACCACCGTCAGCAGCAGGGGCCATAAACGCGCCGCCATTACTGAGCGTGTAAAAGGACCAGATACCACCGCTGTACTCATTACAGAAGCGCTCCATCCAGGCGAAAATACGGGGTTCCAGCGATATCCACTGCGGGATATCGCCAAAGTACAGCGGCCAGAAATCGAGACGCTGCTCGTCAGGTACTGGTGTTGCAGTAAGGTCAAATTGAGGTTCATTAGCAGACATCAATTCGCATTGCGTTTGTGTCGTCATGGATATTCTCCGTCAATAAAAACGCCAGCAACGATGTCTGGCGTATGGGGAAATAAAGGACATACAGGGATGATGAATGGGTGTGGTCAGGAGGAGGATGCTCTGAGGATGCCTGACTGCGGATATAACGGTTAAGCCCTTCACCGGCATCCGGTTCAAAGCACCACGCCCGCCAGATCATTCGACCTTCAGAGTCGCGAACTACCAGGCGGAAGTGACTGCGCTGGTCATCTTCAATAGCGATGTTTTGATACCGGCGGGTAACCGCTTCGGCCTGCTGTCGGGTAAAAGGTCCCGGTGGCAGCATGTGAGATTCAGGCATTCGGTGCACCTTAAAAGCAAAAGCCCCTGACGCAGACGCGTCAGGGGCTATGGGAGTATTCAGGTATGGGGTGATTATCAGTAACCGGTTTGTACTTTATACAACCGCAGGATTTTACTGCCCCGGACAATTTTCACATACAGGGCATTATCTTTCGTGCCTCGCACAAAACCGGCCTGCACATCACCCTTACAGTCACCACCGTCGTAAGGAATGTTGACGCCGGTCTGACGCACCAGATCGATAACCCCGAAGCTTAAGTCTTCACAGGCCGGGCCCGGCAGGTCCTGAATCAGGGCAAATTTATGGTCGTCGCTGACACCGGTCAGTGAGCACATGGAGGTGTTGATATCGTTACCCTGGCACCAGTACTCCTGGCCGGGGTTGTCTTTATCCATCAGACTTGCCGGAAGTTGAGCGGCACCGACACTGAATGCAGCAAGTGACATAATGAGGGCGGGTACAGCAGAGGTCATTATTTTTAACATGGTTTTCTTCCTGAATTAATCCAGCCCGCTGTCGGGCAAAATGAGGGAGGTTGATATCGGGGGTTATCAGAAGCGCCGGTAGCGAAACAGCTCTTTGCCCTGGTAAAGTGCTACCAGGTCGTCATATTCAGGCTTCTTCTGGTTGGGCTTAAAGGTCACTACCGTACCCGGACGGCACAAGTCTTTTACGGTGAGACCGAATTTCTTGTCCGGAGTAATGGTGAATCCCTTCGACACATCGTTGTGCATGATAGTTATCCAGCCCCACAGGCCGCCTTCGCAATCTTTAAAGGGTGCGGAACGCACCGTGACCATCCCGCCCTGGCGGTCAACAGACATGGCTTCGCATTTTCCAGTAACCTGACGATGCGCATCGCACCAGAAAATGTTCCCGTTGTTGTCATTAACTACCGCAGGTAGGGTCCGGTTATATGGCTGAGCCTGAGCACCCGCACAGAGCAGAAGGCTGCCGGTAATACCCAGTACTTTAATCAGTGTTTTCATTACGTTGGTCCTTAACAGAGAAAGAATCAGGTAGTGGTGATTCAGGCCCAGACGGTCAGGGCCAGCATCACAAGCCATACCCAGAAGTAAGCTGGTTTCTGACCGAGAGTTTTCGCCCGCTGCCACAGATAGAACGGCACCAGCCAGGCCAGTTTGCCGAACATGATGGTGTCCACTCCGGCCTTACGCAGACGTCGTTCATCGAGATACCCCAGAGCGATATTGAGCAGCAACGTGATAAACCAGTACTGCCCGCCCGAGACGGCATCATATGCCTCGTCAAATGACATCCCGCTCAATCCTGCAGTCCACAACTCCAGCGCGTAGCCAATGAAGGGAGCATATGCCAGCGTCCACACAACGCCACCCGGAATGCGGTTCCCCGGCAGCGCTGGCGGTGTTGTGCTTCGGAGAAGCGCCGAAGCCAGCGGAGTAGCGGAGACCGGTTGCCACTCCGTCATGCCCTGTCGCCACACCAGCGTGGCAGCGGTGAGTTCACCGCGCGCAATCAGGCCAGTGATGTCGTCTTCGGTCACATTGTCGTGACGTATGCCATTTTTTTCGTAATGCCAGGTCATAGCTTTTCCTTCTTAACAGAGATAATTAAATCAGTGTGTTGCCCGGATCCTCCTCAGAGAGCCCAGGAGACAGAACTTCGCGGATACAGCTGAAGTGCGGAAGGGCCCGGATAAAGCCCGCCTGTGTGGTTAACTGGCTGAGACGTTTTCGCGGGGTAAAAGTGGTGTTGAGGACTGTCACCGCATGGATGGTCGCCAGAGGGTGCACAGTGATATGCCCGTTAAGTTCACCTGTGAGGTACCAGCAGCCGTCGAGTGATATCAGGCGGTACGGAGCCAGCCCGTCACAGCGCTCTCCCTCGGCCAGCAGTAGTACCCGCTGGCAGGCGGTAATGGCACTGACGAGACGGTAAAACACCAGTGAGATGGCCGGTGACACAGACTGTGGCGGCTGCCATACCAGACACGGCATCCCTCCCGCAGTGAGCAGCATGCCCGCCAGACGCCGGTCCAGCCCCGGAAAAATATCGGCCAGTCCTGCCCGGTGAGCAAAGGTCAGCGCATCCAGCTCGCCCTGTACGCCTCCACCGGCACTGCGCAGGCGGCATTGCCCCCGTCGATACTCAAGGTCGAGGTACATCAGCCGTTCGCGAAAATCCCGTCGTAGGGTACGGACTGACACACCAAACTCTGCAGCAAGCCGCGCCATGTTCAGCGTTTCACCTGCAACCAGGCGGCTGATTATCAGTGACAGCCTGACAGCCAGCCGGTCATGACGGCGCTCTGCCTGTGTCATCTTAAATCTCCGTAATAGTTAACTGACTGAATATGAAATGATTCTAAAGAGGGGGGCGGACAGGGTATGGACACGGGATGAACTATTTTTTATCAGCCACTGGAGGCAGGCCCGACGCGGCACACCGTGAAATACGGTGATAAAACACACAATCCATTGGAGGAAATACGGACAGGGAATGTCCTTTGTTAACATGACAATAACACTATCAGGACTGAAACCCGCTCAGCATCGCTTCCGCCATCACCCAGAGAGCCCGGTTGAGCTTCACATCGCCGTCGATACCACGCACGGCGCGGGTATGCGTTCGCCTGCCTTTTGCGCTCCGACCACTGAGCCTGCCCTTAATCAGGTTCTCCTGAATACGCTGGTATGTGGTCCACAGATCATTGCTCTCATCCTGCCAGCGGCGTGGGGAGAGTATCTGAGGTGCTGTCACCGGCTGGTGGTCCTCACCGAAACGGTACGTCAGTGCAGCCTGTGCCAGAGCCTGTTGTGCAGGTGGCGGCAGCATCAGCGACTGCATGGCATCCCGCTTCTCTTCAACACGGTCAAAAATCCCCAGCACTTCATAAGCCCCCTCAATCACCTGACTCACCACATCCCCTTTGTGCGGTACCCGCACCTCGCCAAACGACTCACCGCAGACGAGCCCGTTCTGGCAAACCGCACGGAATAATCCCGGCAACATCTGGTACGAACTGGTGCCGTCATGAGAGTTGAGCAGAATAATTTCCGGCACCTGTTTGCCGGTAATTTGCCCCTCCCGACGCAGGCGTAGCATATGCTTTGTATGCTCACGACGCCCTGGGTCACGCACTCGGGTCTGGCAGGCAAAGAAGGGCTGAAAGCCTTCGCGCTGCAGACTGTCCAGCAGGGATATGGTGGGTATGTAGGTGTATTTTTCACTACGTGACTCGTGTTTGTCCTCACTGAACACACTGGGTACCACGCAATACAGCTCTTCACGGGTTAGCGGACGATCACGACGAATAAGGTTTGCTGCGCCAAAGCGCGAAGCCAGACGGGTCATAAACAGACTCCTAAGGATGGATAAATAAAGACAAAAAAGCCCTGCCGCATAGTCGCGGCAGGGCTAAGGAAACAACGAGTAAGGGGTTAAGTATTCAGAAGAAAAAACCCCAGACAGCCCGAGCGACCGATACCACGGAGTCACGTACAGCCTGGATAATTGTCCGAACCGGGGCCGGTATCAGGGGCATGGAACTTACTGTATCCAATACCGAGCCGACCGTTTCACCAAAATCGTCACGGGCTTTTTTATTAACGGCATCGGTACGAAGTGGAACACTAAGCTGTACCGCCACCGGACTACTGGCCTCCCGTGGCAGGCAACGAATCATCCGTTCAGCCATCACTCGCAGCCCCCACTGCAAACGCACCGACACCGCACAGACAGGGTTTACAGGTTGGAACAACTCATGCAGTAGACAGATTTTGCGGCTGATATTTTGTTTCTGCTCTGTAGACAGCTTTTCACCACCGCAAATGGGTTCAACCTTGTCGGACTGACTGATAACAAACAACACCTTATGCCGGTATGCCTCACCAACCACTTGCCGGTAAAAATGTTCATCCACCGCCAGAGCCCGATCATCGCCCTTAATCAACCACAGCACCAGGTCCAGTTGGGGTAATTGTGCGTGGTACAGCGCAGCATACTCGGTATCACGAGCTCTGCTTTCACCCACGCCGGGCAGGTCGACGATGGTCATAAAGTGCTCGCCAACCTGCAGACGAAATCGCAAAGGTTCACGGGTACAGGCTGATATGTCGCTGACCGGCGATACCTCACCGGCAAACAGGGCATTGCACAACGAGGACTTACCCGCTCCAGTTTTGCCCATAATGCCGATCATCGGCTCATCGCTGGTTAGCTGGCTTACCTGGTGCAGAATGCGTTCTGACACCCATTGCGGCAAGCCAGAAAGTGAGTTCTGCAGCAGCTGCAGACCTTCAGAATTGTTCATCACTACTCCTCTGAAAATGAAAACAAAAACGGCGAAACCGTGAGGTTCCGCCGTTAATAGGGTATGTTCAAAAGAATGATATATATCTGAAGATTTTTACAATGCACACCGGTAATGGGAATTGGTAGCCCCTTCAGGCCCCGCGACATCATTTACCGGTAACAGGCATTATCTAACTTGACTATAGATACAGTCGATAAGAACAAATTGCGATAAAATTGCTTCAATAGCCGCAACCAAAAATCAATAACAGGATAAAAATGACCAGTCTTCAAGAACGTGCAGAACTTCACCGTCAAATCTGGGCAATTGCCAACGATGTCCGGGGGTCGGTCGATGGTTGGGATTTCAAACAATACGTCCTTGGTGCGCTCTTCTATCGCTTTATCAGCGAAAACTTTTCTAGTTACATTGAGGCTGGTGACGATGGCGTCCGCTATGCTGCACTGGATGACAGCATCATTACCGATGATATTAAAGACGATGCCATCAAAACCAAAGGTTATTTCATTTACCCAAGCCAGCTATTTTGCAATGTTGCCGCTGAAGCGAACACCAACGACCGGCTAAACGCCGATTTAAACAGCATCTTCGTTGCTATTGAAAGCTCAGCCTACGGTTATCCGTCTGAAGCAGACATCAAAGGCCTATTTGCTGATTTTGACACAACCAGTAATCGTCTGGGTAACACCGTCAAAGATAAAAACACCCGCCTTGCCGCTGTGCTGAAAGGTGTCGAAGGCTTAAAGCTAGGTGATTTTAATGCACATCAGATTGATCTGTTCGGGGATGCTTATGAGTTCCTGATTTCCAACTATGCGGCAAATGCCGGGAAGTCAGGAGGCGAATTCTTCACGCCGCAGCATGTATCAAAGCTAATTGCTCAACTAGCGATGCATGGTCAGACCCACGTCAACAAAATCTATGATCCTGCAGCAGGCTCTGGTTCACTGTTGTTGCAGGCGAAAAAGCATTTCGATAATCATATTATCGAAGAAGGTTTTTTCGGTCAGGAGATAAACCATACGACGTTTAACCTAGCGCGTATGAACATGTTTCTCCACAATATCAACTACGACAAATTTGATATCAAGGTGGGTGATACTCTTAAAGAGCCACATTTCAGTAATGAAAAACCGTTTGATGCGATTGTTTCTAATCCGCCGTATTCGGTGAAGTGGATTGGCAGTGACGACCCAACGCTGATTAACGATGAGCGCTTTGCTCCGGCAGGTGTTCTGGCACCGAAATCTAAAGCTGACTTTGCCTTTGTGCTGCACGCACTGAACTACCTGTCCGCCAAAGGACGTGCGGCAATTGTCTGCTTCCCAGGTATTTTCTATCGTGGTGGTGCTGAGCAAAAAATTCGTCAGTATCTAGTCGATAACAACTACGTTGAGACGGTTATTTCACTCGCACCGAACCTATTCTTCGGCACAAGCATTGCTGTTAACATCCTGGTGCTGTCAAAACACAAAACAGACACCAGTGTACAGTTTATTGATGCCAGCGGACTGTTTAAGAAAGAAACCAATAACAATATCCTTACCAATGCCCATATCGCTCAGATTATGCAGATATTTACCAGCAAAGCAGATACTGACCATCTAGCGAAATCTGTACCTTTTGAAAACATTGCCGCCAATGACTATAACCTATCGGTTAGTAGCTATGTCGATGCGAAAAACACAAGTGAAATCGTCGATATAGTTAAACTGAATGCGAAATTGGAAACAACCGTCAGCAAAATTGGGCAGTTAAGAAAAGACATTGATGCGATTTTGACCGAACTTGAAGGCCGCGAAGCATTGTCATATCGCGACCAGTTGCTAAATTTTGGAGAGGGTGAGGTTGAGTGGAAGACATTGGGTGAGATAGCAGAGATCAATACAGGACAAAAGCCACCTGAAATACTTGAGAATGCAACAACATTTGATTATATCAACGCTGGAACAACTAGGTCTGGATACACAACAGTTAGCAATTGCGATGGCGATACGGTCACTACACCTTCACGAGGTCAAGGCGGAATTGGTTTTGTAGGATACCAAAAGATGCCATTTTGGTTAGGTCCCTTGTGCTACAAAATGAGAGCTATAGATGAGAAAATTTTAATCAATAAATTTCTTTTCTATTTTCTTCGATCAAGAAGCGAGCTTTTATTGAGTTTAAAAAAAGAAGGTGGAGTACCTGCTTTAAATAAGTCTGACTTGGTTAAGTTGGCTATTCCACTTCCTACCATTGACGAGCAAAAGCGGATCGTCACAATGCTAGATAAATTTGATACTCTAACTAACTCAATCAACGAAGCTCTTCTCCGCGAAATCGAGTTCCGACAAAAACAGTACGGATACTATCAAGATTTGCTGTTCAGCTTCCCTAATTCAGATGTCAAGGATGTCGATTAAAATGAGCAAAACGCTAACACAAATAGCCGAACAGTTAATTAGCGCCAATAAAAAAGTGCAGCTAATCTATGCATTTAATGGGACTGGGAAAACACGCCTATCGCGCGAGTTCAAACAGCTCATTGCCCCTAAAAACAGTGATGAACAGACTGGCATTGAAGCAGAACTATCACGTAATAAAATTCTTTATTATAATGCTTTTACGGAGGATTTGTTTTATTGGGATAATGACTTGGAATCTGACGTTGAGCCTAAATTAAAGATTCAGCCTAATACATTTACTGGTTGGCTTATTTCACTACTGCAAGAGTTGGGTGAAGATGGGAATATCGTTAAAAATTTTCAACGTTATACAGGTAGTAAAACCACTCCAACATTTAATCAAGAGTATGAATCTAATAGTAATGGAGTAACTGTTACTATCCCTGCTTTTTCGGAGATCACTTTTCAAGTTGCAAAAAATCCCCCTTCAATACCAGAAACATCTAACGACATAACAGAAGAAGCTCTCTCTGTTGTTCAAGGACAATATGAGAAAATTAAAATTTCTAAAGGTGAAGAGAGCAATTTTGTTTGGAGTATTATATATACTTTATTGGAACAAGCGGTATCTACGCTCAATGAGCGTGATGCCACAAATCGTATAACAAATAAGTTTAATCAGTTGGAATATGTGTTTATCGATGACCCAGTGAGTTCATTGGATGACAGTCATCTGATAGAAATAGCAGTTGATTTGGCGACATTAATAAAAAACAGCGCTTACACTGATGGTGACGGGTTGAGATTTATTATTACAACTCATAGCCCGTTGTTTTATAATGTATTATTTAATGAGATGAACAACGATCTTAAGAAAGATAATCAAGATGGAACTTCATCGTGGGTATATAAAAGAGGACAATCAGAAAAATATAGATTCTATAAGCAGGCGGATGGTACTTATGACCTTGCTAGCTCTAATGACCACCCTTTTTCTTATCATTTATTTTTATTATCTGAGATTTGTAAGGCGATAAATTCGGGAGGGGTTAAAAAGTATCACTTTAGCTTTTTAAGGAATATTTTGGAGAAATCTGCTACATTCTTGGGGCATCGGCATTGGGAGGATCTCCTTGAGGCAATGGCAGACGGAGCGCCTAATCAATTAGCAAATAGAATAATGAATCTTTCTAGCCATTCTGCTCATGCAGGAGAAGAGATTGCTGATTTTGAAGAAAAAGACGAAGAGAGATTAAAGGAATTGGTAATATATTTGATTAATACTTACGGATTTAAAAGCCAGGAAGCATTAAATGTCTGATTTTAGAACTATAGCTGAATCAAATAACTTTATCATCCTTGACAAGTACTTCAGAGCCCAAGAATCTGGTGACACCTATCAAAGTGAGTTAGAACTGGAACGTGAGGTAATCCAGGATCTTCGCAATCAGGGCTATGAGTATCTTTCCGTTAAATCACCGACAGCGATGCTGATCAATGTTCGGCAACAGCTTCAGAGCCTCAATAATGTGATGTTTAACGAAAGCGAGTGGCGACGTTTCACCGATCAGTATCTGGACAGCCCGAGTGACAGTAGCCTCGACAAGACCCGTAAAATCCATATCGACTATATCTGCGACTTCACTTTCGATGACGGGCGGCTGGAAAATATCTACCTGGTCGATAAAAAGAATCTCATGCGCAACAAAGTGCAGGTCATTCAGCAGTTTGAACAGAGCGGCTCACACGCTAACCGTTATGACGTCACCATTCTGGTAAATGGCTTGCCACTAGTACAAATCGAACTGAAAAAGCGCGGCGTGGCGATCCGTGAAGCCTTTAACCAGATACACCGCTACAGCAAGGAAAGCTTTAACGGCGGCAACTCCCTATTTAAATACCTGCAACTGTTTGTCATTTCCAACGGCACCGATACCCGCTACTTTGCCAATACCACAAAGCGGGATAAGAACAGTTTCGACTTCACCATGAACTGGGCAAAGTCAGATAACACGCTGATTAAAGATCTAAAGGACTTTACTGCCACTTTTTTCCAGAAGCATACCCTGCTCAATGTGTTGTTTGACTACAGCGTGTTTGACAGCAGTCAGACGCTCCTGGTTATGCGCCCTTATCAGATTGCCGCCACCGAGCGAATTTTATGGAAAATTAACAGCTCCTATAAAGCCAAAAACTGGTCAACCCCGGAAAGCGGCGGTTTTGTCTGGCACACCACCGGTTCAGGTAAAACCCTGACCAGCTTTAAAACCGCACGTCTGGCGACCGAACTGGACTTCATTGATAAAGTCTTCTTTGTTGTCGACCGTAAAGACCTCGATTTCCAGACCATGAAGGAGTATCAGCGCTTCTCCCCGGACAGCGTCAATGGTTCTGACAATACTGCAGGCCTTAAAAGAAATTTGGACAAAGACGATAACAAAATTATCGTCACAACAATTCAGAAGCTGAATAACCTTATGAAAGCGGAAGCCGACTTACCGGTCTATCAGCAGCAGGTCGTCTTCATTTTTGATGAGTGCCACCGCAGCCAGTTCGGTGAGGCCCAGAAGAATCTGAAGAAGAAGTTCAAACGCTTCTATCAGTTTGGCTTCACCGGTACCCCCATTTTCCCACAAAACGCATTGGGCGCAGAAACCACCGCCAGCGTGTTTGGCCGCGAACTGCATTCTTACGTGATTACCGATGCGATTCGTGATGAGAAGGTGCTGAAATTCAAGGTGGATTATAATGATGTCCGCCCGCAGTTTAAGGCGCTTGAAAACGAAGTCGACGACAAGAAACTCACGGCATCTGAAAACAATCAGGCTTTTTTACATCCGCGCCGTATTGAGGAAATTACCCGTTATATTCTTGCTAATTACCGTCAGAAAACCCATCGAACTTTCCCTGGGGCGAGAGGGTTCAATGCCATGTTTGCGGTTAGCAGTGTGGATGCGGCTAAAGCCTATTACGAGGCTTTTAAGCAATTACAGCAGGGATCCAACAATCATACTGATGCCCGTAAGCCACTGAGGGTGGCGACCATTTATTCATTCGCAGCGAACGAAGAACAGAATGCGGTCGGCGACATTACCGATGAAAGTTTCGATGTCAGTGCCATGAACAGCAGCGCCAAAGAATTTCTTGATGCGGCGATTGACGACTATAACCGTCATTTCAAAACCAATTTCAGTACCGACAGCAATGGATTCCAGAACTATTATCGTGATTTAGCGCAGCGCGTGAAGAATCAGGATATTGACCTGTTAATTGTCGTGGGCATGTTTTTAACCGGCTTCGATGCCCCAACTCTGAATACCCTGTTTGTGGACAAGAATCTGCGCTATCACGGCCTGATGCAGGCATTCTCACGCACCAACCGCATTTATGATGCCACCAAAACCTTCGGCAATATCGTGACCTTCCGTAATCTGGAACAAGCGACGATTGACGCTATCACGCTGTTTGGTGATAAGAATACCAAAAACGTGGTACTGGAAAAGAGTTACAAAGAGTACATGGAAGGCTTTAGCGATATCGTCACAGGTGAGGCGAAAAGTGGTTTTATGACTGTAGTCTCAGAGCTGGAGCACCGCTTCCCAGACCCAGCGAATATTGACAGCGAGAAAGAGAGAAAATCCTTCGTGAAGCTGTTTGGTGAGTATCTGAGAGCTGAAAACATTCTGCAAAACTATGACGAATTTGCCACGCTAAAAGCGCTCCAGAAGGTCGATACCAGTAATCCGGAGGCGCTAGAAACCTTTAAGGCCGAGCATTATCTCGATGATGAGAAGCTCGCTGAATTACAGACCATTCGCCTTCCTGCCGAACGCAAGCTTCAGGACTACCGTTCAGCCTACAATGACATCCGCGACTGGCAACGACGCGAAAAGGCAGCGAATGATAAAGATGACTCAACCACCGACTGGGATGATGTGGTGTTTGAGGTAGATTTGCTGAAGTCTCAAGAGATTAACCTGGATTATATCCTCGGTCTGATATTCGAGCATAACAAACAGAACAAGAGCAAAGACGGGCTGACCGAAGAAGTCAGACGTCTTATCCGCTCAAGCCTGGGCAACCGAGCCAAAGAAGGGCTGGTCATTGATTTTATTCAGCAGACGAACCTGGATGAACTGCCAGATAAGGCCGGGATTATTGATGCGTTCTTCGCTTTTGCTCAGCGCGAACAGCAGCGTGAGGCAGACGCATTGATAAAAGAAGAAAACCTGAATGAAGAGGCGGCCAAACGCTATATCCGTACGTCCCTGAAACGAGAGTATGCCACCGAAAATGGTACTGAGCTAAACGAGACGTTACCAAAACTCAGCCCGTTAAACCCGCAATACAAAACTAAAAAGCAGTCCGTTTTCCAGAAAATCGGCGCGTTCATTGAGAAATTTAAAGGGGTGGGTGGGCAGATTTAAGCGTAGGTGTTTGAAGGATATTGGCACTGATAACCTGTCTGTGAGCGCAGCACTTCGGACATGGATCCACCTATCACAATAAGGAAATGAGTTAATGGCCTTCTGCGATAAACTAAAAATACATCTGGAAAACAGCCAGCAAAACCAACCTCAACTGACAGTTATGATTGTTGAGCAGGCATTGTAGTCATGGGAACTGTATCCTATCAGGTAAAAAAAACGCGGATGCTGCTAGAGCAGCGCCTCGCTATTCCGTCATACCAGCGCCCCTACAAGTGGCAACAAAAACACGTCAATCAACTAATTGATGATGTGTTAACCCACCGAAATAATCAGAGCTACCGCCTTGGGACTGTGGTGTTGCACAGGGATAAATTAAAGCCAGCTTATGCAGGTGAGCTCGATATCGTTGATGGTCAGCAGCGCCTTCTGACCTTAACCTTGCTTTGCTCAGTGCTCGATCAGAGTGGTGAGTTTTCAACGCCCCTGTTGGAACAATCTTTTGCTTCAAGGGTTAGCATCAATAACCTTGAGCACAATGCCAAAGTCATTGAGAACCGCCTTGTGGGACTAAATGATAACGAACGCAAAACACTACTTCACTTCGTGTGTGACAAGTGTGAACTGATCGAAGTGACGCTCGATGATTTGAGCGAAGCCTTTCAGTTTTTCGACTCGCAAAATGCCAGGGGGAAGGCCCTCGCGCCCCATGACTTGCTAAAGGCATACCATTTGCGCGAAATGATGGATGCTACAAAGCAAGCGGAACGACTACACCACGTTAGTTTATGGGAGCAAGGAGTCAGTCCGGATGATGAATCCGCTAACCTTCACCTCATTATGGGCGAGTATTTGTTCCGCCTGCGCCGATGGCTGGATGGCGAATATGGCGTGCAGTTCAGCCGCCACAATCTTGAGGTGTTCAAAGGCGTCAACCTTTCCACCTCTGATTACCACTATCTGCAGTCTCTGCTCGCCCTGGATTTTGCGGTTGAGCACTACAATAACGACCCTATCAGGAAGTGGGACAAGCAGAATAAACCTTATCCGTTTCAGGTTAATCAGTTAATAATTAACGGAAAGCGCTTTTTTGAGTATATCCAGCACTACAAATCCCTGCATCACACCCTATTTGAAGGTGACAACGCGCTGCTTGGCAATTTCTTAAAAAAACATACCCGTTACGCTGGCAGTTCACGCAAAGGGGATATGTATATTAAAAATCTCTTTATGTGTGCAGTGATGGCCTATTACGATAAGTTTGGCGATAAAGAATTAATTCAAGCCGCAACAGTCTGTTTTTGTTGGAGTTACTACTTGCGCTTGCAATATCAAAAAATCGGCATGGACAGTGTTGATGGTTATGCGCGTGAGCCCCGAGGACTATTGAGAGTGCTCGATAAAGCGATCCACCCACAACAAGTCCTACGCTTTCAGCCAAAGCGTTGTATAAACATTCGTTTTCAAAATGCCAAACCCGTAGAAGATTCAATCGCTCAGATGCAGGGAGATGTACATGCCACTGAGTAACGATTTAGCCTTGCTGACCATCGAACAGTTATTCAGCGCTGATAGCCATTATGTTATCCCTATTTATCAGCGTAACTACGCCTGGGGTGCGCAGGAGATTGAACAGCTTATTCGGGACATTGCCGATGCTGCTGAAGCCCTTAAAAATGCAGAGCAACAGGAAGACCCGAAATACTATCTGGGCAGCTTGGTCGTATATGTCCGAGATGGCGCTGATAGCGCACACCAAGGCGTAATAGCCTATGAAACGATTGATGGACAGCAAAGGTACACAACGCTGTCGATTTTGCTCGCATACTTAAAAAAAGTTGCTTGCTGCAGCGAACAAGATTTATCCCCGCTTCACCTAAATCTCGACTTTGACAGCCGTCCTAAATCAGCCCGAACGCTACATAACCTGTTTCAACAGGCTCAGAGCAATGATCCTGAAGAACCCTCAATCCGAGCGGCGTTTACTATTATTGAACGCTACTTTGAGAAAGAGAACATAGACACCAACAACTTTTGCCGATATCTACTCCAGCGCGTCACTATTTTGCGGGTTCCGGTGCCAACAGAGACTGATCTCAACCACTACTTTGAGATCATGAATAACCGAGGTGAACAGCTAGAAAAACACGAAGTGTTGAAAGCGAATTTGATGTCAGTTTACAGCGGTGAAACTGCTGCAAGAAACGGCTTTTCTGCCATATGGGATGCCTGCGCTGACATGAATCGATATGTGCAATTGGGCTTTAGCTCAGAGGCTCGCAAAGCATTATTTGGTGAGCAGTGGCTAGGATTCCCGGCGAGTTTTGAGGTGATAAAATGCGCGATAGAAACTAATCGTGATGCAGACGAAAAGCTGACTATACGGGATATTATCGAAAGACGACGCTTTCATCACACTGATGACAACGATGAAAAAGCAAAAGAGCAGCGTTTTGATTCGATTATCGATTTCTCCAACTTCCTACTGCATGTGCTAAAAGTGACAGTGGATAATGCCGTGTCTTTGGACGATAAAAAGCTACTTCAGGCATTTGAAATCATAAAAAATGACCGAAAAAAAATCACTCAGTTTGCTTTTAACTTGCTGAAGTTTAGAGTCTTGTTTGACCGCTATATCATTAAGCGCGATCAGGCTGAGAAGTGGAGCCTACTGACACTTGAGTACTATGCCAGAGACAGGAATTCGAGCTTTAGCTACAACAACTCTTTCGATCAAGATGAACTGTCTGGTGTAAATAAACAACTAGCGATGATCTTGTCGATGTTCCATGTCTCCCACCCTGCCTATGTTTATAAACGATGGCTCAATCGCTCGCTGGCCATTTTGAATACCCTGACTTCGGACCAACTTAATGTTGACGGAGCTGCTTACCTCAGGGAACTTGAACAACTCAGCCACGAGTTCCTGTCAGAGATTTGTGGTGAAACGGAACAATTCAATGTCGAAGCTCTGCATCGTGGTACCGGTGTGCAGAACTTTGTGTTCAATTTACTCGATTATCGTTTGTGGCGTGAGCTTAATGCTGGCCAATCATTTGATGGTAAAGGGCTTAATAATCCCGAGATTAAGAAGCATTTTGACGGCTTCCAGTTTTCACCGAGCCGAACATCGGTTGAGCACTACTTTCCTCAAACCGATCCCTCTGGCGCAAACAAAATGGGGGATGATGTCCATCGTTTCGGTAACCTCTGCTTGATCTCACCAAGCAGCAACTCGAGACTTAGTAATTATTCACCAGCAGACAAGAAAAAATT
>Ga0302349_1001298_pt1 | contig 20174 bp, 27 predicted proteins | sample PhyAR1_FD_202176 | JGI IMG/M metagenome (GOLD analysis project Ga0302349, IMG submission 202176) | Leaf surface microbial communities from alfalfa plants in UC Gill Tract Community Farm, Albany, California, United States - DLSL A.R1... | ecosystem: Host-associated > Plants > Phyllosphere >...
ATAACGCCTTCTGATCGTATAAATACACACCATGAGCGTTTTCACAAAGTCTCCTTCTGCCAGGCAGCGGATAATCTTACATGTGTCTGTCGTTTTCAGGAGTAGGATCTTCCTTCCACACCCCGGCACGCTGCGGTGCACAAACACAACATGTAGCGGTATTATCAGCGGACATAGGCGCTATATGTTGTGGTTCACCCCTGCCCCGTGACCCGGCGCGCAGTGGGCAAAAAGGCCGCTTTGCTTATTCCCTCACCGTGGTACACTTCCGGAAAGTTGTGATACGCCAGAAAGTCGGATCACCGCGAAACGGCCATCCGGTAATTTAACAGCGTGTTTATATGTGTGCTTATTATCAGGCAGAAAATGACGCGCACGGAAAAATCATGCTAGTGAAAGGGATTTATGCGGAATATCATAATTACTCTCTGTGACTATTGATATTAAAGGAAACTGGGATGGCACCGGCAGGCAGTAAAGAAATCTCTCTGATACAAATATTTTGTGCGCTTCGGGAACTTGGCCATGAAAAGCTGTGGATTCATCTGCCGTCCGGTTCAGGGAGCAGCATCTGTCACATTATTACCTGGGACAATCTTGTGGTGGCTGAACGGGAGCTGAATGTTCAGAACACGGGCTGGGTTATTACCGGACAGGCAACTACTGTTCATCCGTGTCCCGCAGGGCGCGAGCCGGATGCGTTTTACTGTGAACTTGACTTTAATAAGGCGCTGACATTGTGGCCTAACCTCATGACAGGTTAAGGAATATCTATGGCTGACTGGTTTATTGCCACCGAAGGTGTGAAGGTTGTAAAGGACACCGCCAGTCTGTGGCCGCAGATCATCACGGCGGTTTCATCCATTGGTGCCGCACTGGGTGGCGTGAGTCTGACCCATCACTTCACCAGAAAGCGCGAGGAAAGAGCTGCTGCAGCGAAACAGGCCAGTGAACGACTTTTTATTGCCACGGAGCTGGTCTTTTTACTCGAACAATTTGCCGAAGCGTGCGCTGAAGTCGCAATGGATAATGGATACTTAAACCAGAACAGGATTACCGTTCCGGACACCACTGTTCCAAACCTCAGTTACTCCGCAGTCACAGGTGACTGGCGGGTTTTGCCGGCGAAGCTGATGTACCGCATCCGGGAGCTGCCGGTGATTCAGGGAGAGGCCGATCGCGTCATTGCCGCAACTGATGCTTACGCTCCTGATTATGACGAATTCTTTGAGGCACGGCAGTATCAGTATACCCGCCTGGGCCTCAAAGCCATCATTCAGTCACGCCGTTTACGACAGTTCGCAGGCTTACCTGGCACTCGCCTCGATGCTTCTCCCTGGTCGGCTCAGAACGTACTCTGGAAGGAGTGGCGGCTTGAAAGGAAACGTCGTCACGTTCGCGCCGTAATGAGTGCCAGATCTTTAGCGTCATTCCATATGCAGATGCGTAATAAAATCGAAGCTGCTCACCAAAACCGCTCAGATGAAAGCGATGGCGTATAAGGGAGAAATAAAATGTTACCTGTTCTGCAAGGTCATCCGGCACCGTTTTCTGCAATGCAGCTGCCGGTGGCCATCGACTATCCGGCAGCACTGGCCCTGCGCCAGATGGCCCTCGTTCAGGACGAACTGCCTAAATACCTGCTGGCACCGGAAGTCAGTGCCCTGCTCCACTATGTCCCGGATCTGCACCGCAAGATGCTTCTTGCCACGCTCTGGAACACGGGCGCGCGCATTAATGAAGCGCTGGCCCTGACTCGGGGGGATTTTTCCCTGGCGCAGCCCTACCCCTTCGTTCAGCTGGCCACCCTCAAGCAGCGCACGGAAAAAGCGGCCAGAACGGCAGGCCGCGCACCGGCCGGTAGCAAGACTCACAGGCTTGTTCCTTTGTCAGACACTCAGTACGTCAGCCAGCTGGAGATGATGGTGGCCACCCTGAAAATCCCGCTGGAGCGTCGCAACAAACGCACCGGCAGAATGGAGAAAGCGCGTATCTGGGAGATCACCGATCGTACTGTCAGAACATGGATTAACGAGGCTGTTGACTCCGCTGCTGCAGACGGAGTGACGTTCTCGATCCCGGTTACACCGCACACATTCCGCCACTCCTACGCCATGCATATGCTGTATGCGGGTATCCCGCTGAAGGTGCTGCAGAGCCTGATGGGGCACAAATCAGCCAGCTCGACGGAAGTTTACACGAAGGTGTTTGCACTCGACGTGGCGGCACGATACCGGGTGCAGTTTCAGATGCCTGGCACCGATGCAGTGGCTTTGTTAAAAGCGCAGCCATGAAGTTTCGTTCCCCAGTGTGCGTTGCTCTGGAAGGTAAAGTTAACTGACGTTCATTTATGTTCCAGAGCATTCCTTTCAGCCAAGCAGGTTTCCAAATGTGACCTGTTATTGCTTCTTCTACTTATCTTCGGGATCATACCCTACCCATCAATTAGAGTGGTGTATGGCACTGAGTACCAAAGAAAAAGTGAAACTGAAAAATTGTATCCATGGATACAATCTTATAAGGCAAAAGGTGGCTTATGAAAGGATTGTATCCATGGATACAATCCTCCACACATTCTTCCATTAAGTAGTAGTTACACTCAGTTCTGAAAGGATTTCTTCAATGCGGGTAACCACATCTTGAGGGATTTTTGAGATGTCTAAACTAACAACTACTTTATCACCCTGATATTTTGCTGAAGCACCAGGAGCAAACTTTTTCCTGATGGACTGAGGCTTTTGCTCTGCCTTCATCAAAGATAGAGACTGCAATGATCGAATAATTTCCTCGGCTTCAAGTAACTCTCCTGTCAATTTTTTTTGTGCCAAGAGTTGAACATTTGAGATTAAAACACGCTCATTTTTTTCAAAGAAATTTGCAAGCTGTTCACCTGCACGCGCTGATAATTCACCCGGATGGGCAAAAAGGCTAACAACTTCTCGTGGTAATTTAGCTGTATTCATACAACGTAAAATAGAAATACGCGATAAATTTTCTCTTTCAGCGAGCGCCGAAACATTTCCATTGAACTTATTTTCAAGTAAACGGCTGTAACGCTTGCCTCTCTCATATGCACTGGTTGGTCGATAGTCATTGCCAAGACGGCAGAGCGCATCCATTTGCTCATCATCTAAATCGCCAACCAGAATCCTGTACTCTGAGTTAGTGGTGATTGCAGCCATACGGCGGCGACTACCATCTGCAACCTCAATTGTTCCATTAATGCGTCTACCTAATGCCGGATTTTGCTGACCAGAAGATAAGAATGATGGTATCAAATCATCGAGAGAAGACTCATTCAAAAGCTCCTGATCACGCTCATTACCAACCCATACGCGGGTTTCTTTTTGCACTCTACCTGCATCTAGTGTCTCAAGAGTGAATTTGACGTCTCGACCACATACAGGCAATGAAATGGTATTGCCTTTTGTAAGCGCTCCAACGCGAGAAATCAACGCATCCACCATAGGAGCTGCCGGTGCACTATCAGACTCTTTACTAACCGAAGATGAAGTACGAGGGATAATAGGGGCGCGTTTCATTATCGGATCTCCCAACGAGGCTTGATTAAACGGTCAAAAATTTCAGTGCAAACAGGCTCCCATATTGCCAGGGCATTACGCCATGCGCCTGTTGACGAACGTTGGTCTATTGCCTGCTCAAAGACTGTTCGCATACGTATCTGACCTTTGCCAACTTCATCTGTTTCACGCACAACGTTTTTTAGTACCATGCTACCCCACGCGTCTCTAATTTGTTCTTCCATCCACGGGGATTGCGAGCCATTATTATTACTGTATTTAGTTAGCAGGATTCTCACATCTGGTTCGAATCCTTTTAAGTCAACATTTTTAAGCAGGTCTCGTAACATATCAAAAAACTGAAGTGCGGATGTGTAATCGAAAAGCTCTGCTGGAGTAGGGACGATTAGAACATCGGCGGCACATACTACGTTTATCGTTCCGATACCAAGGTTTGGTGCGCTGTCAATGACGATTACATCATAATCATGAGCAACAGTTTCAATCGCCAAACGTAACATCATATGGGGATCTGTTGGCAACTTACCGGCATCAAAGCAAGCCATTAGCTCAGTTTCAATGCGGTGTAACGCCAGGCAGGAAGGGATGATATCTAGGCCAGGCCAACAGGTATTCCTTACGGCATAACTAGCATCATCGCGCTCGCCTAGATAAAAAGGAAGAAGAGTATCATCTGCATGAATGTGCAAATCTGGAACAAGGCCGTGATACATTGAGGCCGTTCCTTGTGGATCATTTCCTTCTACCAGCAAAACCCGAAGACCTTTTAAAGCCAGATGCTGCGAAAGATGTACTGAGGTTGATGTTTTATAAACACCACCTTTATGCGCAGCAACACCAATAACGGGTGGATAAGTGTTATCAGGCCGACGAATCCGGGTTCCAAACACATCTCGCATATGATTAACTTGCTCAATCGTATAACCAGCGCGCTGTTCAACACGGCCACGTAGTTCTAAATCCGGATGCGGAAGACGCCCACTTTTTTCAGCATCACGTATTGCTTGAGTTGAAACACCTACCAATTCGGCAGTTTCACCTATACGCCAGCGACGTGTAATTTTCCGTGCTTCGGGGCTATCATCATTAAATTGTGCAAGCGCAATGGCGCGCGTCATTGCATGACCTGCCGCTATACATTGATCCAGCTTTTCCATCAGTCCCATTGACATGGCCTCAAGTTATCAACTTTGCATAATTTCATTAAATCTTGATTAACGGCGCAAAGCAACAATTTTTGCATAGTATTAGTGACATGGCGCAAAGTTAAGTGAAAAAGGAAGGTACATTTTCAGAGCAGCCCGTGTGCTTACAAACCGGAAGAACTTGAGGTGCAGATAATTAGCAGATAACGGAAGAGGGCGTGTGTTTAGAAAGCGGATGATCAATGTTGGTTGTGTTTACAATCAGGGCAATGTGTTTAGAAAGCGGAAAAAAGTTTATTACACGCAACGATAAGGGAGGAGCAATCGTCGGCAGTTCAGATTTCATATCCGCTTTATAAACACAGAACAGAATTACTCTTGATCATCCGGATTATAAACACTTGTGATGGCTTTGATGTCGGGCCGGGGAGTACGACGCGCAATCAGTAGATGCCATTCACCACCTTTCTTAACAACATCCCCATCGAGATAGCCCACGGCCTTCAGCTCATCTATTGCCTTGTTAATAACACGATTTTGTTGATTATTGGGAGAGGTCAACATCAGTCTGCGCTTGATGCGTGAGAAAGAGAGAGGGATTGGTCGTTCAGGTAAGCTTTCCAGAAAAGTGTATAAAGCCTGAGCAGTACCTTTATTAGCTAACTGCCGGAGTATAAACATCTGAATGATGACCTGACGGTCAAACTGATAAAGCTCCCAAAGAGATTCATCTGCAGTGATAATCATGAGATCTTTATCCTCATCCCATTTTCCTCTGCTGAGTAGACCAGAAACGACGCCTTGTTTATCTTTTTCAGAAGTTAGTCGTATCGTTGTACCCCTAAGGCGAGCCAGAGAGTCAGCAAGGCGTGTACGCAAGTTTTTATCTTTGTCTTTAGAAGAGTAGCCGCAATAGGTAGCAAATTCGCTGAACGGCAGTTCTACAGTATTCCCTGACATACCATACTTAGAAAAAGCAAGTATGATTCCCACCCAAACCTTAAAGTCCGTTTCCATCGATAGGCGTGGACCTGAAATACGGATGTCTGTGTAACCTTCTGCCTTAGCCAGTTCAAGGCTTTGAAGCTCGCGACTGGCATCAATGTTAATGTTGCCAGTATCCTTGCCCTTACGCTTCAACGAGGGAAGAAACAGGCCTAAACGCATCAATGCGACAGGCTGCACAGTAGCATTTTTTGTGGGGGTAAGTTTTTTATTCTCGCCAATGACTTCCAGGACCGACTCAATAGAAAGTTCCTGATTTTTCTTATACATAGGCTATTTTTCCACAAGCGAATAAAGTAGATGAATAAAAATCATGTAAATCCGGTTTATAAGCACAGAATATCCGATTTATAAACACTGCATTCCGCTTTGTAAACACATAAATCCGGTTTATAAACATATTTATCCGCTTTATAAACACATTAACAAGGCTCTAATGCAGGCATAGCAAGGCTCAGAGCGCAGCGGGATCTATTTGGGACTATATGGATCCTTTTTGGATCGTCTTTGGATCTACTATGTGGATATGTGCATAAAGCCAAGTACGCTACTGACCAACTTAGCCTCGGAGCGTAAGTAGATATCTTTAAGTTCGTGGATATTGCGCTTCCTCGCACGTTCGCGGGCTGCGCCCGGTCACGTGTCTGCGGCGAGCGCTGCGATTTTTATCGATAAGCAGAAGATTTTCAGCGAATGATGGCCTGAGGGATATCTTTCCAGCGTGTGGTGTAGGCCGGCGAGAGCATGTCACGTTTCATTTGCCATTCAGGTGCATGGCCACGCCCTGCAAACCAGATATGACCCAGACCAGAGTGATTTATGCCATCCAGCACTTTCATGAGTTCCGCGCTGTGGGGACGCTGGGGCTGTTCATCAAACAGATTCAGCTGCGCCACGCCAGACGCACTGAAATCATTCAGCATAACGCCAGCCTTTGCATAGCGGTGACCGTCCTGCCAGATACGCTCCAGCGCACGCACAGCCGCCGCAATGACGTCACGGGTGTCCTGGGTAGGCGTAAGCAGCTTTTCCGTCGCCACGTTGCCGTAGTAAGGCTCATTCAGCGCAAACGGAGATGACTTGATAAAGACTGAGATATGCCGGCAGTACTGTCGTTCGCCACGCAGCTTCTCTGCTGCGCGCTCTGCATACTGGCAGATAGCCTGATGCATCTCCTCCTGATCAGTGATCCGCTGGCCGAATGACCGGCTGCAGACAATCTGTTGTTTTGCAGGCGGGGCTTCTTCCAGGGCGATACAGCTTTCACCATTAAGCTCGCGTACTGTACGCTCCAGCACGACGCTGAAATTCTTGCGGATAAAGGCCGGGTTCGTGCGGGCCAGCTGCAGGGCGGTGGTGATCCCCATCGCGTTTAATTTTTTCGCAATACGCCGGCCAACGCCCCACAGTTCCTCTACCGGCTGAAGCGAAAGCAGTTTTTCTGTCCGCCGTGTATTGGCCGGGGTCAGCGCCAGTACACCGCCAAACTGTGGCCACTCCTTTGAGGCCCATTGTGCTGATTTTGAAAGGGTTTTTGTCGGTCCCATGCCCACGCCGATGGTCAGGCGGGTACAGGCAAAAACATGTTCCCTCAGCTGCCTGCCAAAGGTTTCAAAGTCTGTACAGTTGTCGATCCCGCGTATATCCAGAAACATCTCATCGATACTGTACTGCTCAACGCGGGGAGCAAGCTCCTCCAGGCAGGCCATCACGCGATTCGACATCGAGGCGTAAAGCTCATAATTGCTTGAAAAAGCCCAGACCTTTTCAGGGAACTGCATCTCTTTCAGCTGAAACCACGGTATGCCCATTTTTATCTGAAGCCGCTTTGCTTCGGCACTTCTCGCGATCACACAGCCATCGTTATTGGACAAAACGACGACCGCCCGGCCCCGCAGATCCGGCCTGAAGACTTTCTCGCAGCTTGCATAAAAGGAATTTACATCGGCCAGGGCAAACATCAGAACATCTCCCGTGGCCGGTGGATGATATGCGTCACCACCCCGAATATCTCCAGCTCATCTGGGTCCGGATATAACGTGGGATACGTGGCATTCATCGGGAGCAGGGCCAGGCGGGGACGCAGCTGGAGCCGTTTAACCGTAAACCCCCCGTCAACGCTGGCCACGACAATATCGCCGTGTACGGGTTTTTCCGCACTGTCGACAACCAGCAGATCACCGTTGAAAAGACTGCCATCCGCCATACTGTCCCCGCTTGCGCGGAGATAGTAGGTTGCGCTGCGGCGTCTGACACAATAGTCATTTAAATCAAGCTCCTGCTCAACATAGTCCTGTGCCGGAGACGGAAAACCACAGGAAGCCCTGTCGGCAAATAAAGGAAATGCCAGCGGCGGACAATCACTGGCGGGAAACATCATAACCAGTTTCATCTTCTTATCTCTTTTATACTGTATGTATAAACAGTATAGGCGGAGAGCTTTTTAAAAGTGAAGTGCAAAAACTTCTGCCGGTGCGTTCCGCGCGGTTTCTTATCACTATATTATCGAATTGAGTAATGTATTATTATCAATTTGAGTATTTAATATTGACACCTTTGATGTTCGTGATAGCATTATTCTCAATTTGAGAACAAATAAAGGTGCTTAATGATGAATATCTACTGTGATGATGGTTCAACGAATGTAAAACTGGCCTGGTTTGCTGAAGGCACTCTCAACACGTCCATTTCAGCCAATTCGTTCCGTCATGGCTGGAAAGTGGCTGATTTCGGGGCAAATGCTTTTAACTATCAGGCAGGCCTTCTGAAGTACACCTGGGACAGTGTCAGTCGTGATGCGGTCCCGACCACAAACGTGGAATATCAGTACGGCGATATGAATCTCCTCGCGGTCCACCACGCACTTCTGAACAGTGGTCTTGCGCCGCAGCCGGTTTCGCTGACCGTCACGCTGCCCCTGAGCGAGTATTACGATCAGGACTGCCAGAAGAATGAAGACAACATAGCGCGAAAACGTTCTAACCTGCTCCGTGAGCTGACTGTTAACAAGCGGGAACGCTTCACCATTACCGATGTGAAGGTGATGCCGGAATCGCTGCCCGCCGCGTTCAGCAGACTTGCCCGGCTGAAGCCTGGCCCGGCAGAAACCTCCCTCATCATTGATCTGGGGGGCACCACGCTCGATGCCGGGATCATTGTGGGGCAGTTTGACGACATCAGCGCCGTGCATGGCAATCCGGGTGTCGGGGTATCTGTGGTGACCCGTGCAGCCCAGGCTGCACTGCGTGCCGCTGACAGTGAAACCAGCCCCCTGATGGCCGATACCGTCATCCGGTCCCGGAAAGATCGTGCATTTCTGGCCAGCATCATCAATGATGGAGACAAAATTGATTATGTAACTGACAAAATTGAAGAAGCAATCGCCACGCTGGGCGCGCAGGTGATCGGTGAGCTGGTTCGTTATCGCAACGTGAACAGAATTTTTCTGGTTGGTGGCGGTGCGGTGCTGATTGAAGATGCTGTCCGTCAGGCATGGCCATTATCGCCGGAGCGGATCGAAATCATTCCAGATCCCCAGCTGGCACTGGTCCGGGAGATTGCTCTGTACCATAGCGAGGTCTGACTGTGCCAGCCGGCAAATATTCTTTTTATCTCCATACCGATGACCGCACGGATATGCTCGTTTCCGCCACGCTTGAAACGATTTCTCAGCCGTTGCGCGGGGATTTTCTGCGCACGGCAACCACGGCGGGCGGGGTGCTGTACCGGATCGATACCCGCCTTCCTGCGCTCATCACCGAGCTGTTCGACGGTAAGCTGTACGCGGTACAGCTTACGTGCCTTATCGGTGCACTGAACGGCCTGCTGCCGGCCTCACCGGCAGCGGAGGTGAGGGAGGCTTTGCCTGCCAGGCGATGGGCTGAAACCGGCAGCGACGAACCCGATGAGCGGCGGCGCATTACCCTGCAGTTGCCGGAGACAAATGCCACCGTCAGCATGATTGAATCAGCCCCCTCCCGGTTACGGGGGCAGCTGTTGCGCCAGCTCATCACCACGGGATGCGCGCTCCATACGCTGGATGTCCGGCTGCCGCAACTGCTGACAAACCTGCCGGCACCGCCGGGCACGCTTAATGCGCTGATGCGTCTTCTGACCGACGTCACAGGCGGGACACAGGCCCCTGCCGCTGACAAACACTCTGAAGCCGTGAGGGCAGACGTACCGGTTGCAGACGCTGGCGAAGAAGCCAGGATCAGAAATAATATGAAAAAACTGTTCTGACAGGAGGCGCGATGTCACGATTTAAACAGCAGGTTGAAAGCATTGCCGCCCGGATACTGAAAAGGGCCGGAGTGCCGGCGGCAGAAATGCCCGACACCCTGAAGAAAACGGGCAGGGGAATGATCCTGTTCAGCATTCTGCTTGTCGTTCCGCTTCTGCTTGCCAGCCATGTCCCGCTTGCGGTCACCATTGTTCTCCAGCTGGGCTATGCGGCGCTGATGTGTACCGGCGTCATTCTGGCCTTTGACGACGGAAAAAAAGCCCGCTAAGTACTGCATCCCACGATACCGAAGCCCGTCGCAGATGACGGGCTTTTTTTTGCCGCGAACGGCGGACGTCGTCCACGTCGCTCTCACTGTACCGGCAGGGCCGGTACGCTTACGACGCCGCGCGCTGCGCGTCGGGGCTGTGTCCCGTTCATCTTCTGCGGGCGTGCTGCCCCTGTCGTCCCTTCTCCGCACAGGACTCTGACACACGGCCGGCGTCTGCAAGGGTCGCGTTGCTGAACGCCGGCACCCGGTCCCTCCGCAGGCTCCGGGCTGCGGCTTTGTCGTTCCCCCCTGCTGCCACCTCTGCCCCGTGTGTCCCGCCTGTTACTGCGGCGAAGGAACTCACAGAGACATCACAATCAACCCCAGAGGAGCACCAACATGACACAGCGAAACGTCCAGGGCGCAGCAAAAGAATCTTCAGAGTCATCACTTTCACCCAGCCAGATCCTCGATCTGTTTGACTGGCTGACCGGGCTGCAGATTTCTGTCAGCCTGCCGGATTTTACCCCGCCCGCCGGTTGCGAGGAGCTGATCGCCTTCGACAGTGCAGGGCCGGATTATTATCAGGTCTGGTTACGGGAGGGCGTGCCGGTGGCTGCTGCTGCGCCGCTGGATGGCCTTTTTCGCATCCTGCCTGGGGAGAAAGCATAATGTCCCAGGTTTCCATTTTTGATGTGCTTAACGACGTCGTCACACCTTCTCAGGTCGTACCGGCAACGTCATCAGTTCCGGCAGGAAAAGCGCCGGGCCTGACCGCTGATGAGGCGCGTGGCCGGTTCATCCGTGAATTCAGTCAGACGGCGCGCTATCACCACCGGTGGGATGTGTTCCGTGAATTCATCACCCTGGTGGCAGGCGAGCTGGACATTGCCCGCATCCGGACCCCTGAGAATATCGCAGCCAGCCGGAAAATCTGCGACCGCTACCAGGCAGCAGATCTGGAGCGATTCCATGTGTTGTTCAGCCTGCTGATCAGCGCGCTGCAGGGGAAATATCACGATTTTCTCGGCTCGGTGTTCATGGAGCTTGAACTCGGTTCCGGGGATATGGGGCAGTTTTTCACCCCTTACCCGATGGCCCGTCTGCTGGCGCAGCTGCTGCTTGACGACACACTGCAGCAGCTGAAGACCTGCCCGTGGGTGACCCTGAACGAACCGACCAGCGGCGCGGGGGGCATGGTGATCGCCTTTGCAGAGAGCATGCTGGATAAAGGGTTAAATCCTTCTGCCCAGCTGATGGCCGTGACAACCGATATTGACCCGACAGCGGCGGATATGACCTTCATTCAGCTGAGCCTGCTGGGTATCCCGGCCGTGGTGAATACCGGCAATACGCTTTCCCTGTCGGTCAGCCGCACCCGCTATACGCCGGTGTGGTACTTCAGTAACTGGCAGGAACGCCTTGAGAGTCATGAGCGTGTGCAGGCTATGCGCCGCTTCATGGCATCGATGTAAGAAAAAGGCGGGCATGGCCCGCTTTTTTTTCCGGGCGGACACATCCTGTCATCCCGGTATGCTTCCGCCATCCTCCTGCGCGCTGTGCTTCAGTGACAAATCACCCTCAGAAGGATGTCGCTGCGCTCCCCGTCGTTCCCGCACCCTGACGGGTCCGGGCAGAACGCCAGGTGCCGTGCCCTCACGGTAGCCGGGCCGCTTCGCCGTCAAGGGTTCGCTTCGCCGCTGTGCTCGCCCGTTCGCCCACTTTACGGTGCATTCAGCCCGTAAAGTGCCTGCGCTGCGGCCTCCGCCAGCGCCCCTGCCTTCTTCGCTTTTCGCCCGTCTTTGTGGTGGTCACGGCACTAATGCCGCGCAACTTTCCACAGAGGAGTACACCATGTCCCGTTTTATCCTGGGTGACAGCACCCGTGTAATGGCCGGTTTTCCGTCAGAATGCGTTGATTTCATTCTTACCGATCCGCCGTATCTGGTCGGGTTTACCGATCGTTCCGGGCGCTCCATTGCCGGCGATAACAATGACGACTGGGTGATGCCCGCCAGCCGTGAAATGTACCGCGTCCTGAAACGCGACAGTCTGGCCGTCAGTTTTTACGGCTGGAACCGGATCGATATTTTCATGAACGCCTGGAAAGCGGCCGGCTTCCGGGTCGTGGGCCACCTCGTTTTCGCCAAACCCTATGCCTCTAAATCCGCGTTTGTGGGCTACCAGCATGAAAGTGCTTACCTGCTGGCAAAAGGGCGTCCCCAGGTGCCGGCGTCGCCGTTATCGGATGTGATCCCCTGGCAGTACACGGGAAACCGGCATCATCCGACGGAAAAACCCGTTTCCGCCCTGCAACCCCTTATCGAGTCCTTCACCCGGCCGGGGGATATAGTGCTCGACCCGTTTGCCGGATCGGGTTCCACCTGTGTGGCGGCAGAGCAGGCGGGCCGCCGGTGGATAGGCATCGAGCTTCTTGAAAAATATCACGCCGCCGGAACGCGCCGGCTTACCGGTCTGCGCAGCGGTCGCGCGGCATAACGTAATGGCTCAGGGGGAAAAAGCGATGAACACACCGGAATATGAAAAACTGCGTGACGACGTGGCCGATCTGGAAGAATCACTCTACGAACTGCATCTGCGGATGCGCGGCATGACTGCAAGTTATCTCTGGCACGGCAGTGACACCGCAGAGCGTATGGCCGGACTGATAATCAGCGAACTGGACCTGAAACTGGTTGAGCTGTACCGGCAGGCGGCGACACTGGTTAAACATCTCAGGTAACAAGGGGCCGCAAAAAATATGGCAGGGGACATCACCCTGCCATGAAATATGAACTCTCCGCGCCTGTAAGCCAGCGTTAGGAGCAGGGTTATTTTAAATCAAATTAAAGGCAGCGGCAGGGACATTTACACTTCCCTACATACGCCTTTCAGGTGAGGTTTAAGGGCCGGTATATGACCTGTCAGTATGCTGTGTTCCTTGCAGGGCAGTTTATTTTACAGGGCGGCAAGGGAACGCCGGCAGAATGAAAAGACGGGGCGTGTCCGCGCCCCTGATTAATTCCGCTGCACGGGTGACGCGCGCGAAAACCATGCAGGCCTGCGGCCTGGCGGGGTAAAAGATACCGCGCCTGCTGCGCTGTACGTTTCCACCCCGCCCTGAATAAACATCACGTTAATAAGCACAGACCGCCGCCGTTTCATTGTTGACCTGACTGCTTTGCTTCCCACACTGCGTTGCCGTTGCCGTTGCCGTTGCCGTTGCCGTTGCCGTTGCCGTTGCCGTTGCCGTTGCCGTTGCCGTTGCCGTTGCCGTTGCCGTTGCCGTTGCCGTTGCCGTTGCCGTTGCCGTCTTTAATTCTGACGTCCGATCAGCATCTTTTCCGCGATGGCCATAATCACCCCAAAAAATACATCAGGAACTCTGGCCCCCTTCGGCTCCCCGTCTTCGCCGGGTCGTCAAGCCCTACTGCGCCAGGGCCGCTGCTGCGCACCGGCCAGTCTCCGCCGGACCCTGCGGGTTCCGGGCCTGACGGCTAGGGTCTGATGGCTGAAGTCAAAGTCATGCAGCCGGCTTCGCCGTCAGCGTTCACCGCGCCTGTGGCGCTCTGATGACGCCACGCCGTTCCGTCGCGTCGTGGTGTGTGCATTCTGAGGTTCCCAGATGCCCGTCACCCCTGTCGTTCCTTCGCGGAGGGCTTTTCGTAGCACCGTTGCTGCCCGAAAAACAAGGGTGAAATGCACTCGCTGCGCTCGCCCTTGTTTTTAGTTCATCCCCGTTGCTCCTTTGCCCTTCGCCGCGAAAGAACTCACCAGGGAGATGGATTAACCATCGAGGAGCCGGAAAACAGAATGAACACACAAAACGTCAACGTCAAAACCGCCGCTCCTGAATCTTCCAGGAAGATGGGGGACGAAAACCCGCCCGTCATTCTTTCCCTGTCTCAGGCGCTTCCACCGCTGCGCGGCCTGGATATACGGATGGCATGGGGAATGGCGCGGGTCATGCGTGTCATTGACAACGCTAAGGCCCAGAGCGAGATGGCCGCAGCTCTGGAGGATGCCTGGACTGCCGGGTATCACGATTATTTGTCTGGCGAAGACGCTGTGCCGGGGATGTTTTCTGACTCACCTCAGCTGGTTAATCAGTGGTGCAGCGGATGGCGCTTTGCGGTATCCGCCGCAGAGGTGGCGGTCTGTTCATGCTGCCAGTCGGACACCGGGATCCCCTGTCCGTACCACGACTGAAATATAAACCCTGCGCGAGGCGCGGTATTTATTCCGGCCGGATTACCGGCCTTCATGCAGTAAAGGAGACGTGAGTGGATCAGATAAAACGCAGTGTTTGCCGCTTTATCAATATGGCGTCTGATGCAGCAGCCTGGAACGTTGCTGCCGCCACTGAAGCCAGTGCGCATTACGGTGAAAGTCTTACCCGTTGTGACCGCCTGACGTACTGGCTACAGGGATTTTTCTCCGTCCTGAACACAACCCAACCAGACCAGGAGGACACACAAGTGCAATCGCAACGTACAGGCAAAAAAGCGGTGGGCGTTTCCCGCGACTTAATGACCGTGCTGCGCATTCAGGCAGCTGACGATCATGTCATCGAGTTTTTTAATGTTGATACCCGTTTTAATGACTGCAACGGCTGGGAAGTGCGCAAGGGCGGGGAGCGTGTGTATTTCAATACCCGGCAGTATGAACGTTTTTCTGACGTTAAATCCGGCGTTCTGTCAGTGATCACATTGTGTCAGAAATACCCGCAGGACTCTGACAGCGTACTTCTGGCAGCGGCAAAAGCCATGTTGTCCGTTCTGGATTCATCCCCCTCGTTCGCCGCGCTTGCCGCGCACCCGGACAGGATCAAACCATAAATCTGAATTTAGCGCCGTGACCGGAGGGCTACCGGCCTTAACGAAACCGACCACGCCGCATTATACAGGAGACGGCTGCCCCACCGGGGCAGCCGGGAGAAACCGATGAAAAAATTCAGTCTGATGCAGATGAACGCCATGATCCCCGCCGAGTTCGAGCAGCTGCGCGAGCAGGGCGAAGAATACCGCCGCGAACTGAGCAATGCCGTGGTCGGTCTGATTTCCGCCCCTGCCGGATGGCAGGTGAACGCAGAATACCGGGGTGAGTTTGGAGGCCTGTTTCCGGTACAGGTGCGATACACACCGCAGGACGGGGAAAGCTACGGTGTGTGCCTGTGCAGTCCGGGGGAACTCTCTCCGGGCTGGCTGGTTGTGTTGATTTCGCAGGATGCCCGCTTTACCCGGATACTTCACCAGTCAGACACGCTGGAGCCGGAGGCTGTCATTACGCTTATCTCCCGCGTGGCGGGGTTGCACCGTCTCAACTGTGGTGCCGGCACATGAATGCCGTTTTAGGTGTGGGGGTGTCAGCATGATCCCTTCAGGACATTCTCTGGTGACGCTGCAACCGGCGCGGCAGGCCGCCCTTCGGGCTATCGCGGAAGTCGAACAGCGGCAGGAAAGCGATAAGCGGTTGCCTTCTGAAAACCCCCATGCGCGTGCATTTATGCGATACCTGACCGGCAGCAGCAGAATGAATGCCAGGTCAGCGCAGCAGATCCCTGGCCTGGCGTGGGACCCGTCATTTAAACTCTGGTCACTGAAAAATCTGGAAGATGAACTGGAACGTCTGCTCCGGAGCCGCGGGGAGCACTGTTATTCTCCGCTGGACGGCGAAGTGCAGCAGGCGCTGTTTCCTGAAGTTGTTTATCGTAAAGCGTCCCGCAGTAAACAGCGCTGCAAACTGAGCAGCGCCCGGACGCAACGACAGGAACATAAGCGCCAGTGTAAGGAGGCCGTGCTGCGCCAGAGCCTTGTAGACCAGGCGCGTACCGGGCTTAATTTTCAGTCACCTGAGACGATCAATAGCTGGTACAGACACTGGGCAGATGAGCTTACGGAGGGCGAACTGGCGCGATTGTTCTGGCGTTGGTGGTACAGGTTTGATTCCTTAAAGGAGCTTGAATGGAATAACCTCAGCGGCGATCCGATGTGGGCTGTGCTTCATTTACTTCGGCAGATCGTGAAGGATACTCCGGACCATACCCGTAAAGCTGAACGCTGGCAGGTGCCTAACAAGCTGTGTGACCTGCGGGAGCATCGCATATGAATAAATGGCTGTATTCATTGCGCTGGGGATTACGACATATTCCGTGTCCTGGTGCGCCGGAACTTGCACGCGCTGAGGTTAATGCCGGAGAACCCTGTCCCGATTCAGTGACAGAGCTGTGGGTGCCGGGTGGCGGTTATGTTGTTTGCATAGACTTTCCCGCGCCGAAGCCGATAACGCGCTGGAGTGATGAGCGCAAAGCCGGTGCGCGTAAGCGTAATCTCAGACGCAGGGTACTGAAAGCAGCACCGCTTTTTGCCGATGAACTGGTCGAGCGGGAAATTAACGACAGGGTGAGCTATTTTCGCGGAAAGTAAGCTGATTTAACGGCCTGAAATCACGGAGAGTCCTGGTTAAAAGGGCAGCGGGCAGGGTATAATGGCGTTGGCGCTTGAGGCTTTTTGCCTCATGACGTGAAGGTGGTTTGTTACGTGTTGTGAGGCAGAAAGAAGAAAGCCCCGAAGGTAATTTTTCAATTAACCAACGAGGCTCAATCTGTATGACTCGACACCATCAGATTAGCCGCTTATCCGCCGAAAGGCAAGGAGAAGTCAGCTATGAAACTGCCGCGAAACGCCCTTATCTGGTGCGTATTAATCGTGTGTTTAACGCTGTTAATATTCACATACCTGACCCGGAAATCGCTCTGCGAAATTCGCTACAGGGACGGAGACAGGGAGGTGGCGGCTTTTCTGGCTTACGAATCCGGTAAGTAGCAACCTGGAGGCGGGGGAAACCCCGCCTTTTCAGGGCTGAAGATGTCTGCTCAGACCGAAAGCGCCTTTACAAGGGGCTGTCAGTTACCCGACTGGCAGCCCCCTTTTCTTTCCTGAGCGACCGCAAACAACCAGGAAAGGCGTTCCCCTCCGGGGAACGGGGCAGGGCGGTTGCGCCTTCGGCGCACCCGCTTTCCTCCTTCCGCCTCTGTTCATCCTGGCTACACCTGATGCTTTACTCCTGACCTTTCATAACAGCTTTCCGCTTTTAGCGGTGGTGCTGCATATCAGTGTCACCGCTGCTTCCATCCGTCATTCTGCTCTGGCTGATTTTATAAATGCCATGCAGCTGCTTCGCGGCGATCACCTGAAAAAGCAGAACCAGAAGATAAAGGACGCTGGCCCCCTTCGGCTCCCCGTCTTCGCCGGGTCGTCAAGCCCTACTGCGCCAGGGCCGCTGCTGCGCACCGGCCAGTCTCCGCCGGACCCCTGCGGGTTCCGGGCCTGACGGCTAGGGTCTGATGGCTGAAGTCAAAGTCATGCAGCCGGCTTCGCCGTCAGCGTTCACCGCGCCGGTGGCGCTCTGATGACGCCACGCCGTTCCGTCGTGTCGTGGTGTGTGCATTCTGCCGTTCCCCGATGCCCATCACCCTTGTCGTTCCTTCGCGGAGGGCTTTTCGTAGCACCGTGTCTGCCCGAAAAACAAGGGTGAAATGCACTCGCTGCGCTCGCCCTTGTTTTACGTTCATCCCCGTTGCTCCTTTGCCCTTCGCCGCGAAAGAACTCACCAGGGAGATGGATTAACCATCGGGAGGATAAAACCAGAATGAACACACAAAACGTCAACGTCAAAACCGCCGCTCCTGAATCTTCCAGGAAGATGGGGGACGAAAAACCAGTACAGGAGAGAAGCCGTGCCGAAGAATGGTGGCTTGCAAATCTGCGGCTCGATGGTTTTGTCCTGGACATTCATTCAGATGTTCCCGGTGCGGTGATCAGCGCGGAAAGCCTTGTTGAACGGCTCGGTGAACACGCCCGGCGTTTAAGCGGCCTGCACTGGGAAATCTATGTAACCCGATCGACGGAACTGGCGCTTGAATACATGCGCGCGCTTCCACGGGAAGATCGACACGCATTCATTGACGCTGCATATGCCTGGGGGATCTCCGTGTCATATGACGCACTTGAACGTAGCCAGGGCCCATATGACGCGCTGATGGCAGAACTTATCAAAGAAACGCTTTAAGGAGAAAAAAATGTCCCTGATTAGCACTCCAGTTGAAAGACATGCTCAGAACCCGATACCCGCCACTTCTATGGCCTTCGTTCTCCCTTCCCGACAGGAGGTTTACGCCTGGGCGCGCTGGAATGGCGTGGAATGGGTGTCAACGTCTGGTGAGGCAGGGCTGGACGAAATGCGCCACTACTGCGCGGAAATCCAGCTCGTTTCGGAAGCTGAAGCAGTGGCAATGGAGAATGCCCGGTATCGTAAACCGTGGGAGGAAATCTCTGAGGCACGTTTTATCGATCAGCTGGAAGTGCTGCCGCCCGTGGACTGGCACTGGGGGGTATGTGAATCGTTCAAGTCTTCGGAAATGTATGGCGGGGATGTGACCAGCATTTTTGCGAAATATCAGGGCCGCTTTTTCGAATGCCGTGATCTTATCAGTCTTAAGCCAAAAGAGATCATGGAGAGCATAATCGCCGCTTTTTTTGCCGGGGATACAGCGAATTCCGGGCATTAAAAAAGCAGGGCTAAGCCCTGCTTAATCAACGGATGGCACGGATCAGGTGCCGTCCTAATCAAAACCAGTATGGAGGTACAAGTAATGATTTTCGACCCGCAAATCGTCGCACAGGCGAAGGAATTTGTAAATGCCGTTCGTGCAGGAAAACGCGCCCGCATACCTGCGATGCGTTTTGAATTCTGGCAGCAGTTTATGACCACCGTTCATGCCGGGCTTGAGGCTCAGGCTTAACTCACAGGCCGCCAGTGATGGCGGCCATTTAGCCTGGGGGCTACAAATGCCGAATAATCACATCACCGCCGGATCGTTACCATCCAGCGAACTAAAAATTCTGGCGTCCGTTCTGCCGCCGGTGGGCTTACAGGTTGTATCCGATGAGAACGGGGATCGCACCGCGCTTGTCGCAGAAGCGCTGTGGTTGTTTGCCACCCGTACCGGGCTGGATCGGGACGGAGAAGCGCTGGAAACCGTTCTGACTGATTTCCTTGCCGATATGCTTCATCTTTGCAGCCAGACCGGGACAGAATTCAGTAGCATCATGGGCACAGCTGAAATGCATTTTGATATGGAAGACACCGGGATCTACTGATTAATGGCTGGCCATTAAATTGTCCGCACCGGTGTATAAAATCGCTCACATCATGCCTGTAAATCAGGCTTAACACACAGGCCGTTAGCAGTAATGGCCTGTCAGGGGGAAGAATGATCACCTATGTTACTGACCAGCGTACCGGCGAGCCAGACATCCTGACGCCGCTCCGGTTCGCCACTCTCGTGATACGCGATTTGCAGGGCGCTACGCTGAACACGGTAAACGCGCCTGAAAATGGATGGACACATGAAATACTGTGTGCAGTCCAGCCTCCGGAAATACGTGAAGGGGCTGAGGCTTATCTCAATGAACAATGGATTGGATCCACCGAGGTATAAGACTTCCGCAATGAACCCGCCCTGCCGGTTAAAAGCAGGGCGTTCCCCTGCGGGGAACAGAGAAGGGCGGTTGCGCCTGCGGCGCTACCGCTTTGCTCCCTCCGCCCTCATGTCTGTCGTTTCCTCAGAAATCTGCTGCTCTGATTCAGTACGTCATTGTTATTGCCATTACATATGGACCTGCCATGCAGCTGCTTCACGTTGATCACCTGAAAAAGCAGAACCAAAAGATAAAGGACGCTGGCCCCCTTCGGCTCCCCGTCTTCGCCGGGTCGTCAAGCCCTACTGCGCCAGGGCCGCTGCTGGCGCACCGGCCAGTCTCCGCCGGACCCCTGCGGGTTCCGGGCCTGACGGCTAGGGTCTGATGGCTGAGGTCCAGGTCATGCAGCCGGCTTCGCCGTCAGCGTTCACCGCGCCTGTGGCGCTCTGATGACGCCACGCCGTTCCGTCGCGTCGTGGTGTGTGCATTCTGAGGTTCCCAGATGCC
>Ga0302349_1001299_pt1 | contig 20165 bp, 22 predicted proteins | sample PhyAR1_FD_202176 | JGI IMG/M metagenome (GOLD analysis project Ga0302349, IMG submission 202176) | Leaf surface microbial communities from alfalfa plants in UC Gill Tract Community Farm, Albany, California, United States - DLSL A.R1... | ecosystem: Host-associated > Plants > Phyllosphere >...
TGGCGCGCATGGTCGAGGCGTACCGTAAAACTGACCCCTTCGGCGAACTCTGGGTTATCGCTGTGCCGGAACCGACCGGAACGGCAGCTACGGTCACCCTGACGGTAACAGGCTCTGCCCTGGCTGCTGGCGTGGTATCGCTTTATATCGGTAACCGCCGCATTCAGGCGGCCGTCAGTGCAAGTGATGCAGTGGCCGCAATTGCCACATCCATTGCCAGCGCCATTACCGCTGACGGGCGCACGCCATACACTGCCGCTGCTGCCGCAGGTGTGGTGACGCTGACGGCGCGCCATAAGGGCACCTGGGCAAACGACATTCCGGTAACGCTGAATTACTACGGATTCAGCGGCGGCGAATCCCTGCCATCTGGCGTGAATATTGCGATCGCCACTGGTGCCTCAGGTACCGGCGCGCCAGCGCTGAGCGGAACGATCGCGGCGATGGGGGATGAGCCCTTCGATTATATCGGCCATCCGTTTAGCGACACGGCGTCAGTTAACACCATCAGCCAGGAAATGAACGATACCAGCGGGCGATGGAGCTGGTTACGCCAGATTTACGGCCACGTCTACACCGCAAAAATTGCCGTTGTAAGCGATCTGATTACCGCGGGTGACACGTTCAATGACCCCCACCTGACGATCGCCGGGTACGAAAAAACGGTGCAGTCCTGTGCTGACGAGCTGGCGGCCAGCCGCACCGCCCGCGCTGCAGTATTCCTGCGTGTCGACCCGGCCCGTCCGACGCAGACCGGCGAACTGGTGGGCATGCTGCCACCCCCGAGCGGTAAGCGCTTCATCAAGACCGAGCAGCAATCCCTGTTAACGCACGGTATCGCGACGGCCTACACCGAAGGTGGCGTGCTGCGTATTCAGCGTGACATCACCACCTATAAGAAAAACGCTTACGGCGTGGCCGATAATAGCTACCTGGACAGTGAAACGCTGCATACCAGCGCATACGTCCTGCGTCGCCTGAAGACGGTGATCACTAGTAAGTACGGGCGCCATAAGCTGGCGAACGACGGAACCCGCTTCGGCCCCGGCCAGGCGATTGTCACTCCGGCGGTGATCAAAGGGGAGCTGCTGTCGACGTACCGACAGATGGAGCGCGAGGGGATCGTCGAAAACTACGACCTGTTTAAAGCGCACCTGATTGTTGAGCGCGATGCAAATGACCCGTCCCGCATCAATGTGCTGTACCCACCTGATTACGTTAACCAGCTGCGAGTGTTCGCGCTGCTTAACCAGTTCCGTCTTCAGTATGCAGAGGAGAGCGCATAATGGCGCGCATTGCTGGTACATGTTACTTCAAGATTGACGGTCAGCAGCTGTCGCTGACCGGTGGTATCGAGGTGCCAATGAACACCACGATCAACGATGACGTCATTGGCATGGCCGGTGACGTCGACCGTAAGGAGACTCATCGCGCGCCTTACGTGAAGGGCACCTTCAAGGTGCCGAAAGAGTTTCCGGTTAACAAGGTGACGACTTCAGACAAAATGACGATCACCGCTGAACTGGCGAATGGCCAGGTATACGTGCTGTCGAATTCATGGCTGCATGGTGAGGCAAACCACAATGCAGAGGAAGGCACAGCTGACCTCGAATTCCACGGTGAAGATGGAGGTTACCAGTAATGAAAGAGATTAAGCTTACAACCGCAGTACGGGCCCACGGCGAGGATTTGTATGTGCTGGAGCTTCGCGAGCCTACCGGCAAGGATGTTCGCGAGCTTGGCTTCCCGTACCTCACGACCGGCGATGCGGGTATCAAACTTGATGCCGGGGTCATTGCTAAATATGTTTCCCGGCTGGCAGGTATCCCGTTGAGTTCAGTTGACGCGATGTCCCCTGCGGATCTGAACAGCATCAGCTGGGACGTGGCTGGTTTTTTCCTCGGGACGTCAGCGCCGGAGAACTCCTGAATCATTACTTCGACTGCGCGAAGTACTGGAAAATAAATCCCATTGAGCTGCTCGCCGAGCCATTCTCGGCGTTAGAGCTTCTCGCCACCCAGGCCAACCGCATTAACAGAGAATCCAATGGCTGAATTTGAACTGAAAGCCCTGATCACCGGGGTCGATAAATTGTCTCCTGCGTTGTCCTCAATGCAGAAGAAGATTAAAGGTTTTCAGAAGGGGATTAAGTCCAGCGGGCTGGCGGATTTCTCCGTTGGAGATCTGGTGGGTGGCGGGGCTTTAGCCGCTCCATTTATTGCCGGAGCTAAAGTTGCGATTGAATTTGAGTCCCAGATGGCAGACGTACGCAAAGTGGTGGATTTTGATACCCCTAAGCAGTTTGCCGAAATGGGAGAGGACATCTTAAAAATGTCCGATCGCCTGCCAATGGCGGCCAGTGATATAGCAAAACTGGTTGCCGCTGGCGGACAGGCGGGCATTGCCCGGCAGGATCTCAAACAATTTGCTGAGGATGCCCTGAAAATGGGTGTTGCGTTTGACCAGTCAGCAGATCAGTCAGGCGACATGATGGCGAAGTGGCGCACCTCGTTCAAAATGACCCAGGGCGAAGTTGTGGCGCTGGCGGATAAAATTAACTATCTGTCCAACAATGGCGCCGCGAACGCGCAGCAGATCTCCGACATCGTTACCCGGATAGGTCCGTTGGGAGCTATCGCCGGGGTTACATCAGGTCAAATCGCCGCTCTCGGTGCGACAATGGCTGGCGTGGGTATTGAGCAGGAGGTGGCAGCAACAGGTATCAAGAATTTCATAGTCGCCCTCACTGCCGGAAAAAGCGCCACTAAACAGCAGCAGGCTGGCCTGAAAGAGCTTGGCCTGTCATCTACAAAATTGGCAGCTTCTATGCAGAAAGATGCGCAGGGTACGATGCTCACTGTCCTGCAGCAAATTTCCAAACTTAATAAAACCCGCCAGGTTGACGCCTTTAACGTGTTATTTGGCAAGGAGTCAATGGGGGCAATAGCTCCCCTGCTGGCCAACCTGGATCTGTTGAAGAAAAACTTCAACATGGTCGGAGACGCATCGCAGTACACCGGCTCGATGCAAAAGGAATATGAAGCGCGTGCGGCGACTACGGCTAACCAGCTGCAACTACTCAACAACCAGGCTACACATGCGGGTATCGCTTTGGGGAATGCGCTGTTGCCCCAAATTAACGCCAGCGCCAGAGGGATGATGCCACTCATTAATAAGGTGACGGATTTTGTGTCCCGGAATCCGGGTATGGTAAGAGCATTGCTGGGCGCTGCTGTCAGTTTTACAACGCTTAAGCTGGCAGTGATGGGGGCCAGTGCAGCCTTAAAAGTGATGTCATTTGTTGCCAGCGCTTCTCCGGTTGGGCTTATCGTTCGCGGAATAGCTCTTGCTGCCGGGTTGATCATTGCAAACTGGGATGCAATTGGTCCTTATTTTAAAAAGCTCTGGGAAACGATCGGTCCTTACTTCGATGCAGGATGGGCATTATTTCAGAAGGTTTTCAGCTGGACGCCTCTCGGTATGGTCATCAATAACTGGGAACCGGTTGTGCAATGGTTCCAGGATATGTGGGCGAAGCTAAAACCTATAATTGAGTGGTTTACCGACGGTGCCAGTGAAACAGTGGCTGCAGCCAATGCAGCACAGTGGGGGGCCGGTGGTTACGGTGCTTATGGAACTGGTGTTTCAAGCCAAAGCTACAACCCTTACCAAATCCAGCAGGGAGGAACAACAAAATCACAAGGAACTATCACGGTTCAGTTTAAAGATGCCCCTCAAGGAATGAGTGTGACAGACAGTCGATCATCAGGAATTGATGTAAATCATGACGTGGGTTATACCAGAATAGGGAAAACTGGCATGAGTGGTTAGTGAGTAGTATTGTATTGGTCGTTGCAAATCTTATAGCAATTGACGCAATTCTAATCAAAAGAGTTAATTATGAGTAAATTAATAGGTTCTAGTTTAATCCTTGGCGCAGCAGCAATTTTTTCAGCATTAATTATTTCAGGCAACGTATCGTTTAAGAACGAACATATTGTTCCCTTATCCGGTGGCGCCGTAAAACTAGGTGATGTTTATAAAGAAAATAAACTGGTTAGCGTAAAATTGATTTTTAAGGAAGGCGAGCAGGTTCTTATTTCAGAAGGAAATCCTGAAACATATTCAGAAGATTTGGATAGCAAAATTCAGGAAATTGTAAAATTAATCAACTCCGGAAGAGCTAAATCAGATGAACAGCTGACCGCTGATACACTTAGCGTGACTGACGATTCAAGATTAGAACTCATTTCAGCTGTAAAATATTCAACTGAACACCAACCATTTTTTACTTTAACGTTAGAGCAAAAAGAAATTCCAATGCAGAAGGGTACTAACATCAAGACATTTGTTGATAACAATGTTAAGAGCTTCATCAATAGTCAAGAAGAGGCTTATGCCCGCTCACTTTATTTAACGAAATAAAATTAGCTCAACAAACCAAACCCGCCAACCGGCGGGTTTTTTATTTCTGGAGATGGTATGGCGTGGAAAGACCGATTGCAAAACGCCTCGTTTCGCGGCGTCCCGTTCAAAGTTGAGGATGAAGACTCCACCGGCGGGCGCCGGGTTGAAACCCACGAATACCCCAATCGTGACAAACCGTATACAGAAGACCTCGGTAAGGCCACGTTCCGCGCGTCCATTACAGCTTATGTGGTCGGGGATGACTGTTTCGAACAGCGCGATGCGCTGAAGGAGGCGCTGAATAAACCGGGTCCCGGCACGCTGATTCATCCAACTTTTGGTGAGCTCAGCGTTTGTGTTGATGGTGAGATCAGGGTCAGCACAAGAAAGGAAGAGGGCCGCGTGGTCCGCTTTGACCTCCGGTTCGTCGAGGCCGGAGAACTGGCTTACCCGACATCAGGTGCGGCAACTGCCCAGATACTTGGATCCTCATGCTCCGTGTTAGACAGCTGCATCAGTGATGCATTCGACGGGTTTGGCATGGATGGCATGGCTGATTTTGTGCAGCAGGACGTTATTGGCGAGGCCAGCGGAATGGTTGGCTACGTCTCAAACGCCATGAAGATGATTGACGATGGCGTGTCTGCTGGAGCACGTCTTCTCCAGGGTGATATTTCGGTGCTGCTGCCTCCTCCGTCATCAGGGAAAGGCTTTATTGAGTCGCTGCAAAAAATGTGGCGAACAGGCAACCGGCTGTACGGCAACTCTGCCGATCTGATCACGATGGCAAAAGCTCTTTCGGGTATCAGCCTTGGAAAAGACCTGGCGCCAAAGGGAGTGTGGAAAACAGACAGCCAGAGCACCAGATCCAAAACAGAGCAGCGAAACTATATTGCGAGCGCGATCCGTACTACAGCCTTAAGCGAGGCGGTTTACACCGTAACGAAACTTCCCGCTCCGTCGGCTGTTACAGCTCCCGGCTCCTCCGGTCAAAGTACTGCGATAGTGGCGAATGTCTCTCACCCGGCGCTGAGCAACGCGCCAACAAATACCGTCACTCCTGATGCTCCGTCGTGGGATGAACTTACTGTAGTTCGCGACACCCTGAATCAGGCAATCGTGAAAGAGATGGAGCGGACGACTGACGATCGTGTTTTCACTGCACTGCGCCGTCTAAAGGCAGATCTGAATGCCGACCTGACGCAACGTCTCAGGCAGACGGACAAAACCATAACGGTACTGCCCGTGGGAATAGAGCCTGCCGTGGTTCTGGCTGCGCGTGTCTACGACGATGCCAGCCGCGCCACCGAAATTATTCAGCGCAACGGTATTGCGCACCCCGGATTTGTACCTTTGCAGCCGCTTAAATTGTCGACGCGCCAGCTGGCGTGGCGGGTAAACCAACAACTCGATCAGGACCAGCTTTATACGGCCAGGACCAGCGACTGGTTGCGATGGGCGATCGCGGTGGAGAAAGCCTGTTCATTAGGATTTTAGGAGTCAGCATGTCCCAGTTTACTGAAGCCGATTCATCGGTTAACCGCCTGAATGCGGCCGTTACGGCATTTGAAAAAGTATTGACCCAGCCGGAAGGAACTGTGGTCGAAATGCCCATAGGCGCGGCTCAGCCGAGCCTGGCCGAAAGATTAAAGCGCGCTGTCGATGCAGTCACAGTCAAACCCGCCCAGGCCGCAGCGCAGGCCACAGCTTCAGCTCAGCAAGCCCAGGCCGCGCAACAGTCAGCCGCCCAAAGCGCAGCTGATGCTGCGAACTCGGCGGCTGCCACCGGATACGTTGATGCGCCGCTCCCGGATGTCTGGCTACCGTTCAATGACAATTTACAGATGCTGGCAGGTATAGCCCCGATTGATACAGTTCTTGTTAATGGAACCAATATTCCGATAGGAACACGAAGCGCCACCTTTTCTCGTGCCACTACCGGCACTTATATTGATAAAACAGGCGTGATGAAGGAGGCGGCAATTAATGAGCCTCGTTTTGAAAAACAGGGTTTAATGTGTGAGGGGGCTGCTACAAACCTTTATACCTACTCCGAGCAGTGGGGGGCAGGTTCACGAGTTACGACGACAAATAACAGCGGCGACTCACCTCGTGGCGATAAAACAATGGCGCTGGTGGTGGAAGATACAGCGGCTACCGAGCACTACACCCAAGACCGTAATATCGTCTTAACGGCCGGTACAACATATTGTTATTCTGTTTTTGTCAAAGCCCACACAAGCACACGCAATTTATATCTACGCGTTGCTTCTGGTAGTACGTCAGGTGTTTTTTTTGACCCATTGTCAGGTGCCTGGGTTGGGTCTGGCACTGGCACTCAGTTTGTTGATCGTGGTTTTGAAGATTTCGGAAACGGTATTTATCGCGTCTGGATGGTATTTACTGCCGCGCTCAGCCAGAGCACAGTTATTCGTATTCAGTTAGCGAGCGGTGTAACAGCTAGCTACACTGGTGACGGCATATCAGGTTTATATGTTTGGGGAGCGCAATTAGAAGATAGCCCATTCCCCACCTCATATATCAAGACCGAGGCGTCTGCAGCGACACGAACTGCCGACCAATGGACCATTCCTACGGAGAATTCGGGATTTAGAACTCTTGCCACGCTTTTTAACCGAACCGTTGCGGTTGAGTTAACTACAAAGTTTATGCCTGTTGGTGGTTACACAGAGGCTATATCTGTTCAGGGGCCTCGATATGACATTATTTGTAGGCTTGATACGGGCAAAATGATTCGTTCTTATCGGAGTTCCCCGCTAGAGATTGCCTCGCAAGATGGGCTGTCAGGTGTTTTTTCATATAGAGTCTCGGGTAATAATGTATTTATGTCATTTAATGGCAAAACTACATCAGGTACAAAGGCTAATGCTGACAATAATGCCATTACGAAATTTGGGAATACAAGTCAGTCGGTTGCCCGGTTCGTATATTACATTCGGAATTTACGTATCTGGCATCGTGATCTTTCTGATATCCAAATTAAAGGACTCCGCTGATGAGAGATTTATATCTGCGCTTCTCCAGTGAGGAAGAGGCGCAACAGAAATTAATTGCGTTCGGTTTTGAACATAAAGAAGAGCAGGGCGGTTTATATCATCCTGATATTTGTCTGGATGTGGTCGGCGTTATTACTACCAGTACCGGCGAAGCAGAGTCGGTGGAATACGTCACAGAACCCGGCTACCACGTCAATCTGCGTGTTATTAACGACGGTCTCGATTTATCCAGATTAAATGGGTTCGCCGTGAACCCTAAAACTCCTGCTCGCGTCTGGGCCTGATTATGGATGACAACGTTACTCTGAGGGTCAATGGCAGGGAGTGGGGCGGCTGGACATCAGTCAGGATCGGCGCGGGCGTTGAACGGCTGGCGAGGGATTTCAGGCTCGAAATTACCCGGCAGTGGCCAGGCGAGAACGGTGACACCCTCTCACTGAAAGTTAAAGGTGGCGACCGGGTCGAGGTTTTGATTGGCACTGATTTGGTGATCACTGGATGGGTCGAGGCTACCCCTGTTCGCTACGACGCACGCTCTGTCAGTGTTGGAATCAGCGGGCGCAGCCTGACTGCAGATCTGATCGACTGCGCCGCAGAACCGACGCAATTCAACGGACAGTCTCTGGTTCAGGTTGCAGCCGCGCTGGCAAAGCCGTTTGGTATTGAAGTCGTTAATTCCGGCGCGCCTGCTGACGTTATCCCGGGCGTACAGCCGGATCACGGCGAAACGGTTATTGAGGTGCTGAATAAGATGCTGGGTCAGCAGCAGGTGCTGGCTTACGACGACCCAGTGGGGCGGCTGGTGATTGGTGGAGTTGGGGCGACGCGAGCGCATACCGCGCTCGTTCTCGGCCAAAACATCCTTTCCTGCGATACCGAAAAAAGTATCAGGGACCGATTTTCAACGTATCAGGTATCCGGGCAGCGAGCCGGGAATGATGACGACTTCGGCGCGGCCACAACAACGGCTCTCCGGGCGAAGACCGAAGATGCCGGGATCGGGCGGTACCGCCCAATGGCCCTTCAGCAGACAGGCCAGGCGACGGGTGCAAGCTGTATTGCCCGCGCTGATTTCGAAGCGCGGCAGCGCGCCGCCCGCACCGATGAAACAACGTATACCGTGTGGGGATGGCGCCAGGGTGACGGCTCTCTCTGGCAACCTAACCAGCGGGTAATCGTCTTTGACCCCGTCTGTGGGTTTAACAACCGTGAGCTGCTGATTTCCGAGGTGTTGTTCACCAAAGACAGCAACGGCACGATCACCGAGTTGCGCGTCGGGCCGCCTGATGCCTATCTGCCGGAACCTGCTGATCCCAAACAGCGGAAGAAGAAAAAAGCCGTGGAGGCCCCTTTCTGATGCGTAACTTTCAACAACTGCAGCGCCAGCTGCTTAGTCTGATTTGCCGTGCGGTGGTCGGCAGCGTTAAGCCTGGTTCTAAATGCCAGGCGGTGGATGTTGAACTGCTGGCGGGTGAGCAGAAGGGCGGCATTGAGCATCTTGAGCCTTACGGGTTTACCTCGCATGCGAAGCAGGGTGCTGAAGCTCTGGTTCTGTTTCCTGACGCCGATCGCTCACATGCTGTAGCGGTCACCGTGTCCGATCGCCGCTTTCGCATCCGTTCTCTTAAGCCGGGTGAAGTCGCCATTTATGACGATCTGGGACAGTCGGTCACACTGACGCGCGCCGGTATTGTCGTGAACGGCGCCGGAAAGCCCATTACTTTCAGGAACGCGACGAAAGCGCGGTTCGAAATGGACATCGAATCGACAGGCCAGATCAAAGACCATTGCGATACCACGGGACTGACGATGGCGGAAATGCGTATTGCCTACAACGGCCATATACACAAAGAAAACGGTAACAGCACAGACGTGCCGGACAAACAAATGGGGACGTAAATATGGACCTGTGGCTAACCGTAAACGGGGTAAGCGTTTCAGCGAATGCCCCTCTCGATTTACTCACCCGCTCTGTTGTGATTTCTCTTTTCACCTGGCGCCGTGCGCAACCGGATGACAATGCCGATCAGCCTAACGGGTGGTGGGGCGATACCTGGCCTGCAGTGCAGAACGACAGGTACGGTTCGCGCCTCTGGCTGCTTCAGCGTCAGAAGCTGACGAACCAGACAGCCCTGGTCGCCAGGACGTATATCAACGAAGCACTGCAGTGGATGATCGACGACGGCGTTGTTTCCAGAATTGACCTCCTCATTCAGCGCACCGGCATTAACGAACTGGGTAACAGCATTACGCTGTGGCGCTACAACCAGCCCACCACTATTTCTTTTGACGATCTATGGAGTGCGATCACAAATGGCTGACAGCGAATTCCAGCGCCCGACGCTGGCAGAAAATATCAGCATGCTCCGCACCGACCTTTTTTCCCGACTGGACGCGAGCGACACTATCAGGCGTATGGATGAAGACGTGAGGGCGAAAGTGTATGCGGCCGCGCTGCATACCGTGTATGGCTATATCGATTATCTGGCGCTGAACATGCTGCCGGATAAGTGTGATGAAGCCTGGCTGGAAAGACACGCGGCCATGAAGCGCTGCCCACGAAAAAGCCCTACAGCGTCAGCAGGATTTATGCGCTGGGATGGCGTCACAAACGGCATTACGGTTAAGGCCGGCGCGGTTATTCAGCGCGACGACCTGATCCAGTACACCACCACGGCAGACGCGACCAGCGCAGGCGGCGTTCTGCGCGTGCCGATCGTGTGCAGTGTCACCGGCAACGTTGGTGAAATTGATGATGGCGCCGCGCTTTATCTGGTGACGCCTGTTAATGGCCTGCCGTCTTCAGGCGTAGCTGACTCTGTTGCTGGTGGGTTTGATATTGAGGATCTGGAGACCTGGCGCGCCCGGGTGCTGGAGCGTTACTACTGGACGCCTTTGGGGGGTGGGGACGGCGATTATATTGTCTGGGCCAAAGAAGTGCCGGGCATCACCCGGGCGTGGACCTACAGGCACTGGATGGGGGCTGGTACGGTGGGCGTGATGGTGGCCAGCGATGATCCTGTCAACCCCATTCCGGACGCAGCAACTGTTGCAGCGGTAAAAGCACACATTGCCCCTCTTGCGCCTGTTGCCGGTGCTGATCTCTATCCGTTTGCACCCGTCGCCCGTAAAGTCGATTTCAGGATACGCCTGACACCTGACACGCCAGAAGTTCGCTCGGCGGTAACGGCAGAGTTGCGCTCGTTTCTGCTGAGGGACGGCTACCCGGAAGGGGTGCTCGAACTCTCCAGGGTAAACGAGGCTATTTCTATTGCAGCAGGCGAGCACAGCCATGTTCTGGTGGCTCCGACAGCCAGTATCTCGATCGCGAAAAACGAACTGGCCATACTGGGGACGCTCGCATGGACGTGACCGATGACGACTACATCCATTTGATGTCAGCCCTGCTGCCGCCTGGTCCTGCATGGTCAATTGACGATCCGGCAATTATCGGTGCAGCTCCCTCGCTGCGGCGGGCTCACCAGCGCGCCGATGAGTTGATGCTGGAATTAGATCCGCGCACTACCACCGAGCTGATTAACCGTTGGGAAAACTGCTGCGGCCTGCCTGATGAATGTATCCCTACGGGTACGCAAACGCTGCTGCAGCGACAGAACAGGCTGGATGCTAAGGTCAATTTAATCGGAGGCATCAACGAGACGTTTTACCTCAAACAGCTGGCTGCCTTAGGTAAGCCAGGGGCGACGATCACCCGATACAACAAAGGTCCGTTTAAATGTACCTCCGCATGCACTGAGGCCGTTTATTCCACCGAATGGCGTTACTACTGGCAGGTAAATATGCCGGCCGCCACAGATGCCACCTGGATGACATGCACAGACGACTGCGACACCCCGGTTCGTTACTGGGGCGATACGGTCGCTGAATGCGTGATCAGCAAACTCTGTCCATCTCATACTTACGTACTTTTCAAATATCCGTAACCGGAGAAACTATGCATCGCATTGACACACCTACTGCGCAAAAAGATAAATTCGGCGCGGGCAAGAACGGCTTTACCCGAGGTAACCCGCAGACAGGGACGCCAGCTACCGACCTTGATGATGATTATTTTGACATGCTACAGGAAGAGCTGGTTGGGATCGTAGAAGGGGCTGGTATAGCGCTCGATAAAACCAGGCGAAACCAGTTGAGAACAGCGTTGCCAGTTTTCCTGGGAATTAAAACTGCGGCATTACGTGATGTGGGTGTGGGGGCTAATCAGATCCCGGACATAAATTTTTTTTCCCGGTCTAACGGTGCGGCTTCTTTTCCTGGCGGCCTACAATTACGAATGGGAACAATTGCCGGTGACGGGACAAAAACATTTTCCACCCCTTTCCCTAATGCCTGCCTGGGTATTGTATTCGGTGTTGAGTACGTGAACACAGGTAACGCCTGGACACTGACTGGGGGTTATCGCCAGGGGTCAATTTCTGCTACTGGTTTCAGCTTCCATGCGATGTCTTCGCGTGGGGGCGGTACTGCAAACGAGCAGGCTGGAGAGAATTTTAGTTATATCGCGTGGGGTTACTAATGAAAGAGTATATTTATTCTGCAAGTAATAACTCATTCTTTAAAATATCAGAGCTTTATCTGTATAAAGGATGGAACCTGGATGACGCTGTTGAGGTGGAAGAGTCGATTTTTGTTGAATTCACACAAGACCGGTCAGCAGCTGGGCTTGTGAGGGTTGCAGGCAATGACGGCCTGCCGGCATGGGGTGAGATACCACCCCGCACATCGGAAGAACTTGAAGCCGATGCGCTCTCGCGAAAAGCTGCGCTTATCGCACAGACGACGCAAATTATCGATCCGCTCAAGGATGCCCTGGACGGCGGTTATATTGACGATGAAGATAAACCAAAACTCGTTGCCTGGCAGAAATATCGCTATGCCTTAACGAAGGTCGATGCGGCCAATCCAGTCTGGCCGGAAGCGCCGTCGCTATAGCGTCCCATCAAAAGCAGTTGTAGTTCCGTTCCGGTCATGAAATACCATGCTGCTCTCAAGCCAGCCTGTTTTAATCACTCAGTGCTGTACATTGATAGGCGTCGCCGCATTGATCTGCCCTCCTTTTAAAAATACTGTATATAAAAACAGTAAAATGGAGTGCAGATCATGCCCCGCAACTGCGATAGAGGTTAGGCCGGATTGTGTATCCAACTCCATCTCTGCGGTAGGTGTAGGAGATGCGGTCAAAGCTATCGGTACAAATAGTCTGAGCTATCCGACTAACGTTATTTTATCGTGTTACAACACTACCGGCGCAGTAACGTGCTTCAGTACAGATACCAGCTATGCGTGGGTCACTCATGCTAAGTCACTATCCCGTGGAACGGATGATGCTACATTTTCTCCTCCCGCTTCACTGGCATCTAAAGTTAATGGACAACTAATAGGTGTTGGAGTAGCAGATAGCGGGTCAGCACGTACATGGACCCAGCGCCTCCTGCTCGAAGGAGGGAGATCGTAATTGTGGAGAAGGGCCCCGTCGCGACGGGGGCTTCTCACTGACTTATAACGTAATTATTTCATGCAGTCTTTTTTACTAAAGTCTACAACTAAATTTATACCTTCATGATAAAGGTTATAATCTTGAGCTCTACTTATCTGCTTGTAATTGCAAAAATCCCTGGTTGAGGTATTTACTATATCACTGTTATACCCAGGATCTCGCTGTTTAAGTCCGTTCATTGACATATAATTATACGCCCACATCCAGTTACCAAAATAACTTACAACTAATGTATCTAGCAGCGGGAAGTTTTTTTGGGAGTTTAAAAGAAGACTAGATCTTGGTGGTGCACCATTGAAAATTATATATTTTGTGTTGTAGTCGATTTCCTTTGTGTCACCTTTTATTGAGTCAATAACTTGCTTGTCAACAGAAGCCTGATGCTTACTGGCATTCGCGTACGCGCATGTAAAAACAATCATGTACAAGTATAAAGGAAGAACAAATAAAGATGGCACTTTGCTTTCTTTGCATGCCAGCGTGGCAAGGAATAAAACAAAAAGTACATAAGCTCCAAAGCCTATGTAAAGTCTTGAGAATCTTACCATTGGGTTGTCAAGCACCAAAAGCGATCCTATCGCGGCAATCGGAGTAATCAATATTATAACGAAAGAAGCAGCAAATATTAGCCACGCAAACTTTCCTTGATTTACTTTTAAATAACGATAAGAAATAATCAAGGCAGAAATAAGTGATATGATAATAAGGGTTGGCAAAATATAACTACCCATTCCATAAGGTAGTATCACCTCTTGCACGTAAGAGTAGTAAGCATTAAGGTTATCGATTACTGTGGTAATCAGATTATCTGATACTCTCGGATGGTTGTCGCTATGCTCTGACATTAATGTTAAAGGCAATATTACCTTCATGTAAAATGCCAGCCCTGCCAGCGTACTTGCAACCCGCAAAGCTGACATCTTAATTATTTCAAATGGATTTTTTAATTTGTAAACATCAAAGAAGAATAAAAGCGAGATAAATATAAGCACTATGTTGACTGATGCCTGATATAAGCACATCACGCCAACCACTAAAGACGCTTTAATTAATGCATTGGTGTAATTATTTCTTGATAAATTAAATAAAAAAACAAAAGAAAGCACTGCCGAAAAAAGTATCGTCAAACTATCAAATCTGTAACTGAGAATTTCAACGATAAACGGGTTTATCAAAAATGATAAAGGGATTAAAAACAGTCCTTTTTTGTTGTTGAAGAACTCTTTGCCAAATCTGTAAAACGCCCATGACAGCATGACGCAGGCAGCAAGAAGAGGTGCCGGGGCTATGTCTGTCATGGTTCCGCTAAACATAATAACAGACATCAATAGATCAGAAAGGGGGCGGCCATCTTCCCACCAGAATCTGTATCCTAGTGTTGACCGGCCAATGTCATCTATGTAATAAATGTTCGCTAAAATTATTGGGGCCACCAATAAAAAAATAATGATGAAATATTCCTTTATCTGCTTCATGCATCATCTCCGGACTTTAAAATATATCTAGGCCTTTTTTTAGATTCGGTATAGATCCTTCCGATGTACTCACCCAGAATACCGATACCAATGAGTTGCACTCCGCCAAGGAAAAGAATGGAAACCAGTAATGACGGGTAACCACGTACAGGGTTCCCAAACGCCATGGTATCAACAATCATCCATGCGCCATAAATAAAAGACAAACCAGCAACTAACAAGCCTATGTAAGTCCACATGCGCAGAGGAAAGGTAGAGAAGCTGGTTATTCCCTCAACTGCAAGATTCCATAGCTTCCAGCCATTGAATTTTGAGTCACCAGCTACCCTTTCAGCCCTAGTATACTCAACAACATCAGTATTTCCTCCTACCCAGCTAAGGATACCTTTCATAAAGAGATTTCGCTCTGGAAGGAGTTTAATATTTTCTACAACATCCCTCGACATCAGGCGAAAATCCCCGACGTTTTCCTCAATTTTGGGGTTGCTGATTTTGTTGTGCAGCTTATAGAACCACTCAGCGGTCTTACGCTTAAGTCGTCCATCGGTTGATCTGTCTGCGCGCTTTGCCAGAACCATGGCAGCGCCAGCCTGCCATTTATCGATAAGCGCAGGTATTACATCAATAGGATCCTGAAGGTCTACATCTATCGGTATGATGGCTTCGCCGGATGCATGATCGAGCCCGGCAAACAATGCTGGTTCCTTGCCAAAGTTACGAGTAAATGACAAAGGAACAACAAGTGGGTCAGCGATTGCCAGGGACCTGATTATTGATTCAGTAGCATCCTTGCTGCCATCGTTAATGAAGACTATTTCGACTTCATATTTCTTAAGACCTTCAAACTCCCGTACGGTCTTATAGAAGATTGGAATTGCATCCTCTTCATTAAATACCGGAACGACCAGAGAAATTTTCATTTCGCATCCCTAAAGACAATGAATTTTGAATAGATAAAACCACCCACAAGGCTGATCGCGGAAAACACGATTAAAGTGACGATCGGAGCCATACCAGATTTATCAGCAGCCAAGCCAACTGCGGCGCTCAGTGTGCCCATGAACCCAACATATAGCATGTAGCGCAGCGTGGTAGTTGATGACTTAAATGTAAATCTGGCGTTAGCAAAAAAGCTAAATGAAACAGCGACAACGAACCCTGAGAAGTTCCCAAGGGCCTGGCTTGTTTGGAATACATAGAGGCATACTGCGAACACAATCCAATGGATGAGCGTGTTTATCACACCTATCGATACGTACTTAGCGAATAACTTTAACATTATATAAGTCAGTGAATTCTAAGAGAAGTAGAATTTTAGCAAACATCCCGTATTTGATCGACAGTAAAGATAAACGCTACTGTATGTATATACAGTTAAATTGATGTGGTGATCAATCATGCGCAAGACTCCTTTAAGTGCTGCTTCGATAACTCAAAAAAGCTACCTTTTCTCTAAGGCTGACAAGATATGGGCAGAATGAGTTCATATGGGAATTCGGCAACGGACTATGTCGAGCGGTGCTTAACGCCTGTGCTGATCTGCGGCGTTGGCATCGACACTCGCATAATGGAAACGTCATCCGGGCTCGCTGTTATCGAGCCTGTCACCCGATTGGTGCAAGGATAGATTCTGCTGATCCTTAGTGGCGGTAAGACTCAATTTGCACGATTTCTGGGAAAAGCATTAATCACAGAGGACGGCGAGGCGATAGAAGGCGACGCAGCGGAAAGTCGAGGTTATGGGTCGGGTGACATACTTTATCAACAGCACAGACGCTGGTGATGAGTCTCCTGTGTGATTTCTGAGAGGAGCTACGCAAAATTTTTGTCCTCAAAAGCTTCGCCATTATGTCTTTTTGATAATCGTAACTAGTTGATTATTCATTTTAAAAAAATAAAGATTAATGGCGAAAAAATTACGTATGTATTTGATTTATTTGAATAACACGCATGATTTAAAATCCCTCGGCGTTCGCGCTGTGTGGGTTCAAGTCCCACTCCGGCTACCATGGGAAAGCAAAGAATAATCAAAGCAATAAGCAGTGTCGTGAAACCGCCCCGTAAGGCGGTTTTTTTATTACATTTGCTTCACTTCAAAATATCCACTGCACGTCTTTTCCTGAACAAATATGCTGTCAGCCATATCAAACCTGAAGTCAATGCGATCGAGGCGATGTACAGGATTAAGGTGTACCAGTTGTACCATTTGGTTTCGATAACAAAGCCGTACTTTTCTTCATACCAATTAAAAATTGCTTCATCTGGCATGAAGAAACAAATAACGCTATAAATGACTGAAACGATGAATAGTTCCGTAAGCCATATCCATACATGAGTAATGGGTTTCATCAATACACCTGTATTGTTCCAAAGGCTTTTAGTTGCGCGGTGAGCATCATTGCGGGGGAACGATACAAAGCGAACATCAGTACCTGATAATCTGCATGGTTTGGTAGCGTAATGCAGCCATCGCTGTTTCCGGAATGGCCAGCAGGATGCAAACGAAAGAGGCCTCTTTCAACTTCATTAATGAAGGTTTTGTCATCAAGAAGTCTATCCTGCCGGTATAAAGCAAACCAAAGGTCACGATCCGATCCGCTTCTTAGTCCTTTTATTGCATCATCCCAACGGGAAAGTAATCCCCCCGTCGGTCTGGCTACGATGTAGTATTTACCTGGAGGAAGCGGGCCTCTCTTGGGTTTCGCAACAGAATCGGGATTGTTTCTGTGCCATCCTTTATTACCTGAGTAAGCAGGAAAAAAACCAATCCCCGGGCAGCTCAGCGTTGATAACTGGCCGCCGTTCAGATGAAACGTACATTGAATCATCTGTCATTCCAGGCGTCAGAGAACTGTACATTGCCATCACAATATTCCCATGTGATTTTCTCGTATCGCAAAGATACATTTTCTAAATGATTGTGCTTTTCTGTCATCGGGTTTTTGATGTCAAGCATATGAGGGGCGGAACTGACTACTTTGACGTTTTCTAACAGCATGTTGAAGTATTCGACTTCCACCCCGGCATCATTTATCCGGTACCACTTAAATTCTGCGCTTTTTAATGTCTGGCCTTTTGCTATCGCTTTGTAGATGTAGGGACTGGCGGAATCGAACTCTTTCTGAAAGCTGAGTGGGCTGTGTACTCGCGTCCCGGTGATTTTGCCCGTGTTATTGTCTGTGGGTAAATGCAAACCATGACCAAATGCCAGTATTTCAATACTGCCTTCACGATCCTTAATATCTACAGACCCTTTAATATTTGCGCCGCCGTCATCTTTTAGCCATAAATACGCTGGTATAGCCATTCTGAAAACTCCGTTTATTTATTAGGGCTCAATGCCGTCGACTAATAAACCAACAATTCACGGAGTTTTCCAGGCAATTAGTGCCATAAAAGATATGAATAGGTTACTGTTTTATATAAAAAAATGGTATTTTTCTATGCGTACCAACTACAGGATAACAGTCATTTTGCGGGCCTACTCACCTCGCGATAATCGAGAGTTAAGGACTATTTTTTCTACCATAAAACACCGCCAGCCACACCGTCGGCTCTTCAGGATCCGTCCACTCCACACGATGCCGGCATTGCGCGGGAATATTCACCGCATCCCCCGCATGCAGTACCCGGACTTCATCTTCCGCTTCGAATTTCACCCCCGCCGAGCCACGCAGCACTACCACCCATTCGTTTTCCGCCTGGCAGTACCAGAACCCCGGCGGGCTGGCCTGGCCGGTGGAGAGAATACGCTCAATTTTAATCCCCGGCGCACTGAGTAGCAGATCAATGATTTCAGCATCCAGGCGTACACCCGCCTGGGGAAGGTTGGAAAAAAGGTTTAACGCCATCTGACTGCCTCCGCTGACCATCAGGATCTGTTGAACAGGTGGGAGAGATTAGCCCCTTTAAGGAAAATAAACGCCAGCAACAGACCGCCCCACAACGCCATGGTGATATAACTGCTCACCCCGAGAATATTCAGACCACTCTCCAGCATCTGCAAAAGTATCAGCGCCATCACCATACCAAAGACTTTGCCAAAGCCGCCGTCCGGGTTTACCCCGCCCAGCACCGCCGCCAGAATCGACACCAGCAGATAAGATTCTCCGTAAGAGGCTTTGGCGGAGTTCAGCTTGGACATCATCAGCAGCGCGGCAATCACGCACAATACCGATGAGAGAATATAGACCCAGATAAGAGTCTTACGGGTGTTAATGCCGGAGTAGTGGGTCGCCTGTTCGTTAGAGCCAATCAGGTAAATGGTGCGCCCGAAGGCCGATTTTTCGAGGATCACCCACAGCACCGCTACCACCGCCAGAAACACCAGTAACGGCAGGGGGACGCCGAGGATATTGGTGCTGTTAATCACCAGAATGGTGTCCGGGAAGTTGGAGATCGACGAGCCTTTGGAGATCAGAATATTAATCCCCTTCAGCAGGGTCATGATCCCGAGCGTGGCTAAAATGGGGGAGACCCGCACCACGGCAATCAAAAATCCAATGACCGATCCTATCACGATGGCCATGGCTAACCCGGCAGCCAGCACCAGCAGCATGGTGCTGATGCCTGGGGGATAGTGCGTGGCAACCCAGGCCATCACCAGTCCACAGGCGTTCATGGTGGCGATGATCGACAGGTTGATCCCGCCGGTGAGAATGGTCACCGCCATGGCCAGCGCCAGCACGCCGAGGATGGGCATTTGCGAGGCAATGGACTGGAAGTTGGCTGAAGACCAAAAAACAGAGGGGATGAGAAAGCTAAACGCGATCACGACGATGGCGATTAACAGACTCAGGTAAATCTCAACACGATCCTGGGTTTTTCTGGCGTTCATGCTAATGCTCCCTGACCTTTGCGTTGACTCCATGCCGTCATACTGATGCTGGTGACGATCACCACGCCGGTAACGACCGTATGCCAGTAAGAGGAGATCCCTAACAGATTGAGACCATTTTGTATCATGGCCAGTAAGATGACCCCCAGCAGGGTGCCCAGTAAGGTGCCGCGCCCGCCGACAATACTGGTTCCGCCTAATACGACCGCCGCAAGCACCGTTAGCTCATAACCCAGCAGGGAGTCGGGGGCGACGGTTAATACGGTTGCAGACTGAACCACGCCGGCCACACCGGACATCAGACCCATATAGCCATAGACAAACAGCTGCATTTTAAAAATGCCGAATCCCATGCGGGAGGCCGCTTCGCGGTTACCGCCCATGGCGTAAATCATGCGGCCAATGCTGGTTTTGTTCATGATAAAACCGGTTAACGTAACGACCACCAGCAGGGTGATGATCGGCAGGCTCAAACCATAGTCATAACCATCCGCGGCCGTGAAGCTAAACAGCATCACCCCCTGTTCAAACCACTCTGGATAGCTATAGAGCCAGACCCCTTTGGTCAGGTAGAGCAGCAGCCCGTAAAAAATATTCAGGGTTGAAATGGTAATGATGATAGAGGGGACTTTTAGCCGGTTAACCAGCGTGGCATTGACCAACCCGAGCAATAAACCCAGCCCGCCGGAGAGCGCAAACGCCAGGGCAAAATTGCCGCTGGTGCCCTGAATCAGGGTGACCATAACGTACTGGGAGATGATGGTCATGGCCGGGAACGAGATATCGATCCCCCCGGAGATCAGCACGATAAACAGGCCGCAGGCCAGGATAGTTAACATGGCGTAGTTGTTGATCAGGTCGTAGATATTGCCGAGGGTCATAAAATCGGCGCTGGCAAACGACAGATAGCC
>Ga0302349_1001300_pt1 | contig 20162 bp, 17 predicted proteins | sample PhyAR1_FD_202176 | JGI IMG/M metagenome (GOLD analysis project Ga0302349, IMG submission 202176) | Leaf surface microbial communities from alfalfa plants in UC Gill Tract Community Farm, Albany, California, United States - DLSL A.R1... | ecosystem: Host-associated > Plants > Phyllosphere >...
ATAAATTAGAAGAAAAAAATGAATCAAACGGCTATCGCGCAGTCTTTTCAATGACTGTTAAAGACGGTAAAATTACTGAATCTAACTACGATAACGTGAATGCAGACGGCAAATCTAAAAAAGACGATGCTGACTACGAGAAAAAAATGAAAGCTAAAAACAATGTTGGACCAAAAGAATACATTGAAAAATTAAATGAATCTTTTGTAAAATCACAAAATCCAAGTGGTGTAGAAGTAGTAACTGGTGCAACTCATTCATCTGAATCATTCCAAAACTACGCACAACAATTAATTCAAGCTGCTCAAGCAGGTGATACTAAAACAATTGAAATTGATAATGGTGCTAGTCTAAAAGATGGCACGTATTCATTGAAAGAAAAAAATGATTCAAACGGTTACCACGCAACATTCTCTATTACAGTAAAAGACGGTAAAGTCACTGAATCTAACTTTGATAACGTAAACGCAGACGGTAAATCCAAAAAAGATGATACTGACTACGAGAAAAATATGAAAGACAAAACTGGTGTTGGACCAAAAGAATATATTGAAAAATTGAACAAAGAATTCGTTTCAGCAATGAGCAAAGAAGATGGAACTCCTGCTGATGTAGAAGTTGTTACAGGTGCTACACACAGCTCACATTCATTCATCATGTATGCACAACAATTGATTAATGCCGCTGAAAAAGGCGACACTAACGAAATCGTTGTAGACAACATCGTAACTAAATAATTGATTTTAAAACGGCTGTTAATGATGATGATTGTTAATTGAAAAAAAGGGATAAGTTAAATTTAAAGGGTGGGGCAAAATTGGTTTTCAGTTTTGTCCCACTCTCTTTGTTAAAAAATGTCGTAACAGTTTAAATCTAAAGTAGACGAAAAGCTTTGCTTTTGCAGAGAAAGCAGCTACTATTAAAAAAATAGATAGAAAGAGGGATAGTATGAAAAAGAAAAAGATATTTCTGCTAGTGAGCTTAGTGTTTTTTCTAATGGCTGCTGTTGCTTGCTCATCAAATAAGAAAGAAGCAGTCAAAATTAATAAAGAACCGTATTCTGACGAACAATTCTTATTAGGAACCTATGTACAAATTCGCATATATGATGATGGTAAAAAAGATGTTTTGAAAAAAGCCTTCGATCGAGTGAAAGAATTGGGCGATAAAATCACCGTTAACCAGAAAGGCTCGGAAATCGATGCGATTAACGATCAAGCAGGTATTAAACCAGTTAAAGTATCTGATGATCTTTATCCGTTGCTGAAACGGGCCTATCAGTACAGTCAAGATTCAAAAGGCGGCTTTGATATGGCAATTGGATCAATCACGCAAATGTGGCATATTGGCTTTGATGATGCGCGCAAACCTTCTCAAGCAGAAATTGACCAAGGATTAAAATTAGTTGACTATCATAAAGTAAAGCTCAATGATCAAGACAGGTCAGTTTATCTAGAAACCAAAGGTATGCAATTGGACTTAGGGGCAATTGCTAAAGGCTTTATTACGGATGAAGTAGTGAAAGTGTTGAAAGAAAATGGTGTAACAACAGCTATTGTTGATTTAGGCGGTAATGTATATGTGCTAGGTCATAGTCCGCGTGGCGTGGATATGGACTGGACCGTTGGTATCCAGGATCCGAATAAAGCTCGCAATACGGTACTTGGTTCTATCCCAGAACGGAACAAAACGCTAGTTACATCTGGAATTTATGAGCGCTTCTTGAAGGTAGACGGCAAAACCTATCACCATTTATTCGATCCGAAAACGGGCTATCCATTCGATAATGATATTGCTGGTGTAACGATCATTGCTGACAAGTCAATTGATGGTGATGGTTTGTCAACCGCTGTTTTTTCCATGGGTGTCAAGAAAGGGCTTGAGTATGTCGAAGGTCTAAAAAATGTTGATGCAATTTTTGTCACAAAAGAAGACAAGGTCTATGTCAGCAAAGATATTGAAAAAAGCTTTAAGCTTGACAAAGATTCAGGCTATACGATGGGGAACCGTGACGAGTTGAAGTAAGGAGCAGTTTAGATGTCTTTAAAAGTTTTTTTAAAAGTTGTGGAGATTCAAACAAAGTTAGCAAGTTTATTTCCTTTTTTAATTGGTGTATTCTTTTCAGTTGCTTATTTTGGTGAGTTCCAGTTAGGTAATACGACACTTTTCTTTATCGGAATGTTAGTTTTTGATATGGCCACGACAGCGATCAATAACTATATGGACTTTAAAAAAGCCAAGTCACAAGTTTATAAATATGAAGAAAATATTATTGGTCAAGCCAATATTCCTCCTGTATTAGTTCGGAACATGATTTTGGTGATGATTCTCTTTACCGCGTTGATTGGTGTTTACTTGACAATAAAAACAGGCTGGCTATTCTTGTTTCTTGGCGGTATTTGCTGCTTTATTGGTGTTTTTTATACGTATGGGCCGATACCCTTGTCACGAATGCCTTTAGGAGAAATTTTTAGTGGTTTTACGATGGGCTTGGGGATTTTTGTGATGACAATTTATTTAAATGTCACTGGACAGCGTCCATTCTATTTAGCAGTTGACTTTGCTCAAGGTACCTTTACATTAATCGGCAATTTATGGGCAGTAGTTGCAATTGTATGGGCGTCACTGCCTATGGTTTTTACAATTGCGAATATCATGTTGGCTAATAACTTACGAGACTTAGATACGGATATAGAAAATCATCGTTATACACTTGTGTACTATATTGGTCGGCCACATGGTGTGGTGTTGTTTCAAGGGTTGATGTTTGCCTGTTATGGTGTAATTTTGGTGGGATTGCTAGCTGGTGTTTATCAGTGGCCAATACTTATTACCTTTGCTTCCTTACCGATCATCTGGAAAAATTTACAAACGTTTAAGATGGAGCTGCCCCATCCAAAAAGCTTCCGTCATTCTATCAAAAATTTAATTGCATTTAACAGCACGTATCTTCTAGGATTATTAGTAACAATTATTTTATAAATAATAAAATTATAAAAATATTGAGATTGAAATTGCAGAAGCTAATGAATAACTACTGCATTTCTAGTCTTAGTATTTTTTTGTTTTAAAAGGAAGCTGAAAGTTTATTTAAATGCATTTTCATCTAGAATTTTTATATTGTAAGATTAATTATGTAGTATATATGGGATAAAATAAAAAATAAAAAGAAGGAAAACAATTAGATGGTAAAAATGAAAACAATTAAATCTATAATACTTAAAGTAGTCGGAATATTAGAAATTTTACTACTTCTATGGGGAATCTGGGGAGTGATTCAACTGAACAAGCCATTAACAATCAAAGATATAGGCTATGATAACCTTCTGTCGGTTGTTAATAAATTGGAGGGCTATACGGTTTACTTAAAAGAAAATGGAGAATACGAACCGTATCTAGTGTTGAGTAAAGATTATAATGGCGCCAAGCGATGTGCTGTTGTTGCGGAAATATCTGTTGGATGAACCGCAAGTTTACAATGAAAACGAACGGTTTGCAGCATTTTATGAAAATAGTAAGGTCGATCAGTTTCTAAATAGTCGCTTCTTAGAAAGATTAGAAAAAACTACATGCGCTCGAATAGTCACTAGCAATTTAGAGATCACAGCTGAGCCGAGTGTAGGCTCTGTCGGCAAAGAAACAACTACAATTCCGCGAAAAGCTTTCCTATTATCTCACACAGAAATAGCAGCTGTAAAGTCAAGGATAGCAGCAGAAGAAGGGAAAAACTACTTTACTTCATGGGCTTTCATTCTTATATCGCAACAACAAAAGCAGGAGAAGCTGAACCGCACTGGTTAAGAACCCCCTATACAGGGCACGACACGACGGGGTGGTTTATTTCCAAAACTGGCCAACCTTATTATGTTCCTCTGTTAGATATGACAGTACAGAGGCTATTTAAATTGAATATCCGTCCCGCATTTTGCATGGCTAAAGATACAAAGCTAGAAAGAAAGGAGAGCGTTGTAAAAGGTAAAGGTATTTGTCTTAAAAGAAGAAAAGAGTAAAGGAGAGAACAAAAAATGAGACAAAAAAGGGATTGTTGGTTACTAAGCTTGGTTGCAATAATGTTCTTTCTACTTCCAATATCTGTCAGTGCTGTGGAAGAAGGATCGAATTTAAGTGGAAACGCTTGGGATAATTATGCGATGAACCATGCACGTGAGTTTGAAGAAAAGGCTCAATTAGAAAAAGCTACTTTTTCAATCCAAGAAATCCAAATGACTGAAGGGGTTTCGAAAACAAAAACACAGCCTAATTTGAGAAGCGGAAATACTAATATGCGTCATACGGTATTGGTCATAGATATTTCGGGAAGTATGGTAGGCTTGTCAATGAAAACTGCCAAAGATGCAGCTAATAAGTTTGTTCAACAAATGATTGCTGCTGAAGGGGGAAATTATGTTTCACTAATAGCCTTTTCCGGAGAAGCTGCAGTGCTGTGTGAATTTACAAATAATTTAGCTGAATTACAACAAGCTATAAATGAAATGGATGTTCAATGGACTGATACACATACCAATAAAGGTCTTTCAAAAGCTGGGCAGTTACTAGAAAAAATAGAGAATAAAAATACGATTAAAAATAGTGTTATTTTATCTGACGGAGAACCTCAAGATGGGGATACTGCGCTTGCAACAGCAGATAAATTAAAAAAGCAAGGTCAATTTATTTACTCTCTAGGCTTTTTTCATAACTTGTCAGGTCCGTTGTTGCTTCATGCCCGGATCTTTATGGAAAGTTTACAAAATGCCGGCTATTATGACGTCACGTCAAGTGATGAACTAGAATTTGAATTCGGTAAAATTGCAGATGATATCACCAACCGCAGTAATATTTTTAAATATCCAAGCTCGGATGAACAAATGAAAAACAGTGATGCTAGTGCGGTTTACTATTACAAAGATATTTACTTTAAGCAAAGTGCTTATGACTATAATGCGCAGTTGGTGACGATGTCTCTAAGTTTGGCCCTCTCTGCTTTTGGTAGTACAGATATAGGCTCAGATTATCAAAATAAAAGCAACAACGCGAAAAATTTACTCAAAGAAATTGGCTTCACTGATATTAAAACCAATGACTGGTTTACTAAAAAACCGGAAAAAGATTCTGTTGGAGTGATTGCCGGAAAAAAGAAAATCAAAGAAAACGGTAAAGAATACACCTTAATTGCTTTAGCCGTGCGCGGCGGCTATGAAAGTGAATGGGCTAGTAACTTTACTTTAGGCAAAACAGACTATCATCAAGGCTTTAGTGAAGCAAGAGACCAAGTACTGTAGTTTTTAACGAAAGAATATATTGAAGCCAATGGGATTTCCGGAAATATCAAATTGTGGGTAACCGGATTTAGTCGAGCGGCTGCAACAGGCAATCTAGTAGCTGGCAAAATTGATGAAGGAGTTTCATTTTCAAACTGTACACTGGATTTAAACGATATGTACGCTTATACATTTGAGACGCCGGCAGGAGCCATAGAGTCACAAGTGAAAGGGGATGTTTATAAAAATATTTATAACATCATTAATGTAAACGATCCTGTACTACGTGTAGCACCAAAAGATTGGGAGTTTGCCAGATATGGAATAGATCAAGTGCTTCCTGAAAAAGGAAAAACCTCAGAAAAAATTTATCCATCAAAAGTTGAAGCTATGCAACAACGTTTCACTTCTTTAGCACCTAATACCAGCTATCTTGTTGATGATTTTTCCATGAAAAAAGTAGACTGGTCTGCTATTTTCCCAGGAGGAAATCCTTTTGTTTCAAATGCTACACAAAGTGTTTTTCTAGATGGTTTTGTAAATGTACTTGCTAATGAAACATTCAAAAATCGATCAAGCTACGTAAAGTATTATGAAACCGATATCAGAAATATCGTTGGTTCAATCTACGGAACAGACGATGCTAAAACATGGCAAATCATTTCAAATAAATTAATAGAATTGATTACTTATGAGCAGTGGACCGATTTTAAGCGCTTATTTATCCCTGAATTTTTGGAAAACTGGCTGAAAAAAATCTCAGCGGACGAAGGAATTCCTTATGAGGCAGAAAATTTAAAGCCCTTAACATCTATCATTCATTCACTAAAAAATCATCCGATTATGCTTTACGCACTAATCACACAAACAGAAAGTCTTGCCCAAGCGCATTATCCTGAGCTATGTCTTGCGTGGTTGCAATCTTAAGATTCGAACTATACAGAAGATGGTAGAGCATCCTTTGTCAGCGGTGATTATCGAATCATTCGTATTAATTATCCCGTTGATGTAGAAGTATATAATGATGAAAATCAATTAGCTGCAGCGATTATTAATGATGAACCACAAGAACTGACAAGCTTGGTTTCTTCTATCAATGAAAATGGCGAAAAGCTTATTTATTTGCCTCCGGATGCCAGCTACTCAGTCAAATTAACAGCGACAGATAATGGTAAAGTGTCTTATGCTATCAATGAATATAGCTATGCTGCTGGAGAAGTAACCAGAATTAGAAACTATTATGATCTGCCGTTACAAAAAGGACAGGCTTATATTGGCCAAGTGCCGGCATATACCGATGAAGAATTGGAAAACGGAACGGAAAATGGTACCGATGTGGCCTATACATTAGTAGATGAGCATACAAAACAAGAAATTATTCCTGATGTGGAGCTTGCTGGAGAAGAAGCTGAGGAAGCAGATTATGAAATAATTGCCGAATCTGATAATGAAGAGTAAGGGATGGTTTTTGGCGGCGGGCTTTATAAAGTAGGGAATTTTGTTCAACTAATAGCAGTGCCGAGTGAAGGCTATGAATTCGTTGGTTGGTATCAAGAAGAAAAGCAAATCTCAACAGAGAAAAGTTATCGTTTCCGAGCAGAAGTTGACCAGCATTTAATAGCGAAATTTGAACCTAAAAATGGGCAGAGTTCAGACCAATATAATCTGGTACATGGAAAGCTTGATCCGGAGAAAAATGTCGTTAAAGCTGGCGACTGGCAAACATTTATCAATGCCAATAAAGATGAAATGGTTACCAAAATTGTGCTGTCCCAAAATATTGACGACAGCTCACCTAACGGAGCGAAAGGGCCCACCAGCTACAAACGGAAAAAATCCATTGAAATCGATGGTCAAGGGCATAGATTAACATTGAAGAAATACCATAGCTTGCGTACTAGTGAGACGCCTGATTCGTATCAAGAAGTTGTTGAAGAACAAGCAAGCAGTTAGCCGTTCAATGTTCCATTTACATGATATTTCCTTGCGTCAAAATATGAATGGAACAGCAGCTAGTTTTAGTCAGTACTCTTGTCTGGTTTGTTTTGGGAGACCAGAAACGAGGAACAGGACGCAGTGAAGAACTGACAATCGGGAAAAATTGTGAAATTACACTGAAAAATTCCGTCAAAGGAAAAAGCTACCTGGCCTTTTATGGACATTATAAACAAGCTGTCATTAATGAAAATTCTACTGTAATGTTGGAAACAAAAGGGAATGCTTGGCGCTTTGATCAAAGCGGCAGCTCATTGACGATTAAAAAAGATGCAGTACTAAACTTACTTTCTAAAGGCAATGGAAAATTGCTGCAGTTTGGCCGTGGACCATTAGGACCAACGGGGATTTCTGATTGTCATTTGAAAGTGGAACCTGGCGGCAGTCTATTTGTCAACGGAGAGGCGGATAGAGCGAGTGGGATTAGTGTCGTTGATTTTACTGGCGGTTACAATTTTACAGCAAATACTTGTTATGAAGCAACCAATTGTACAATTGAATTAGATCAACCAAAAGCCTATAATTTCAGCAACATAACAGTCTCTAAGATAAAAGCACGTCAAAGTGTGCTAAACTTGAGAAATAATTCCAACAAATTCATTATAAAAAATGCGGATATCGCTATTTGGAAAACAGGCCGTAGCTTAGTTGAAAGCGGTCAACAACCAGATCAGCTGATGACAAAAGGCGAGCGCTTTGAATTAATTGGTTAACAAAGAAGCAACCATAGTCAAGATATTTTGGGGTTACCAAATTATCGAGAGTTATTTGGTAAAGACATACGTCGAATTAGTAATGGGTAGTTAAATGGGATTGCTTTCAATAAAACAAGTATCTGAGATATACCTTTGTAAGTTACAGGGACGGACATATGGAGTTCCAACGGCTAGTAGGCATCGAAGTAACTGCTAACTGAGGTTTCAACTATCTCTATAAACTAAGAAATGAAGGCTGTTGGAGCTACACTGAAAACCACAAAAATTGCCTTCTAAATTTTTGTGGATGCACTGTTTCTGTTTCAGTCTCAAGGATCAATGTATTTTGTTTAAACTAATTTCACCGGAAGACAAGGTTTTCTTTTCGCCGGAAGGTAACTGTACAATTAATTCACCTAAATCGTTAATTTCTGTGGCGGTTCCTTGATAGTTTGTGCCGCCTTGTATGAAGGTAACCTTCTTCCCGAGTACAAAGGATTTTCTGCGATATTCTTCTATAAAAGATTGTTCATCAAGCTGGTTTAAAATATTGTAAAATTGATTCCAAATAGCCGCAATAACTTCATTGCGGGTGACTGAGGGGTGACCGTCAGGAAAAATAGAAGTCACTTTTTCTTGAATTTCTGCCGGGAATTCAGCTTGTTGGATAGAAAAATTGATTCCCATACCAATGATTACATCAGTAATTTGTCCGGTTTCCACATCGCTCATGGCTTCTGATAAAATGCCGCAAACTTTTTTTCCATTTAAATAAATATCGTTGACCCATTTTATTTCTGTGTGAACTTTGGCTAATTGGTCCATGGCTCGAGTAACAGCAACTGCTGTAATCACAGTATATTGCGCCATTTCCTCAAAGTTTTGATTGGGGCGCAATAATAAACTCATATAAATTCCTTTACCAGCTTTAGCAAAAAACGGTCGGCCAAAGCGACCTTTGGGAGCTTCTTGCATATCGGCGATTACCAATGTATTTTGTGGTGCGTTATTCAGTGCTGCCAATTTAGTATCTTTCATAGTAGAAGTAGAAGTAGGCAAAATATGAATGGACAATTCAGGCGTAGTGGGAGCCAGTGCTAATTGAATACCTTCTGCGGAAAGAATATCTGTTTTTTTCAAGCGATAGCCCTTATTACGGGTGCTAATAATCAAGTGGCCCTCTTTTTTTAATTCATTAATGGCTTTCCAAATGGCCGTTCGAGAAATACCTAACTGTTGCGCCATTTCTTCGCCGGAAAGAAAAGCTGGTGCTTGCTGTAGCAATAATGTTAATACCTGGGTTTTGGTTGACATGAGTTTTCCTCCGTTTACTTACAAATATTGTAGCGGAAAAGCAAACAAAAGACCAATGAAACTTTGGCGTGACAAAATCTGTCTCAAGGCGTAGGAGAAAACGTTATAGAGTTGATATAATTGAGAAAAAAGGGAGTGAAAAGAATGGGAAAAAGGCAATATATTTGTGAGAAATGCAGCAATATGAAATATATATCCGACCAGTTTCAAGCGACTGGCGGCAATTTCGTCAAGTTGTTTGACGTTCAAAGTAAAAAATTTATAACGATCAGCTGTACACAATGTGGTTTTACTGAATTGTATTAATCGAAGACAGAAGTAGGTTGGTATGTTTTAAACTTTTTGATGGGCGGTTAATAAATAAAAGCATAAGGGATCTGACATATGTTCAGATTGCTTGTTTTATTAGAAGAAAAAAGGCACAGAAGTTATTCCATAAAAGGATCTATTTGTAAAAATAAAAAGTAAAAGAAACCTTGACTTTTATGGACTGGAGTTGTAAAATGGATAAAGCAAAAACTATCTGAAAATGATAAAGCAGGAGCGAAATATTGTCCGTTCCGGTTTTTTATAGGAAAACAAAAGTAGAAACGCAAGTAAACGCAGTAGCGAAGGTTCTATTTTTGGTTTTTTTTTGCCTAAAAACTGCAAAAAATGCTTTTTGTTATGAATATTTAATATTTGTAACTTGAATGTAATTTTTCGGCTAGTGTTTTGATAGACTTATTTTAGAGGGGTGAAGAGCTTGGCTGGACACGTAGTAAAATACGGAAAACACCGTGAACGTAGAAGTTTCGCGCGTATCAGTGAAGTATTGGAATTACCAAATTTGATTGAAATCCAAACGGACTCTTATCAGTGGTTTTTAGATGAGGGCTTGCGGGAAATGTTTGAAGACATTTTGCCAATTGATGACTTCCAAGGCAATTTATCGTTGGAATTTGTAGATTATGAATTAAAAGAACCGAAGTATACTGTTGAAGAAGCACGTGCTCACGATGCTAATTATTCTGCGCCATTGCATGTAACCTTGCGCTTAACCAACCGAGAAACAGGTGAAATCAAATCTCAAGAAGTATTCTTTGGTGATTTTCCACTAATGACTGAAATGGGAACATTTATCATCAACGGGGCTGAACGAGTAATCGTTTCACAATTAGTCCGCTCTCCAGGCGTTTATTTCCATGGAAAAGTAGACAAAAACGGGAAAGAAGGTTTTGGCTCAACGGTGATTCCAAACCGTGGTGCCTGGTTAGAAATGGAAACTGATGCGAAAGATATTTCTTACGTACGTATCGACCGGACTCGTAAAATTCCGTTAACTGTCTTAGTTCGTGCCTTGGGCTTTGGCTCTGATGATACCATTTTTGAATTGTTTGGCGACAGTGAAAGCCTACGAAATACGATTGAAAAAGACTTGCATAAAAACGCAAGTGATTCACGTACTGAAGAAGGCTTAAAAGATATTTATGAACGTCTACGCCCGGGCGAACCAAAAACAGCAGACAGCTCTCGTAATTTGTTGAATGCTCGTTTCTTCGATCCAAAGCGTTACGACCTAGCCAACGTTGGTCGTTACAAAGTCAATAAAAAATTAGATCTAAAAACACGTCTATTGAACTTAACGTTAGCAGAGACTTTAATCGATCCTGAAACTGGTGAAATTATCGTTGAAAAAGATACCGTTCTAACACATCAAGTTATGGAAGCTCTTGGTGAATATATTGATAATGGGATCAACAGCATGACCTTTTATCCAAGTGAAGACGGTGTTGTAACAGAGCCGATGACGATTCAAACAATTCAAGTCTTTTCACCGAAAGATCCTGAACGAGTAGTCAACGTTATTGGCAATGCCTACCCTGATGACAGTGTCAAAACTATCCGTCCAGCAGACATCATTGCTTCAATGAGTTATTTCTTCAATTTGATGGAAGGAATCGGTAGTGTAGATGATATTGACCACTTAGGAAACCGTCGGATTCGTTCCGTAGGTGAGTTGTTACAAAATCAATTCCGGATCGGATTAGCTCGGATGGAGCGTGTGGTACGGGAAAGAATGTCCATTCAAGATACAGAAACATTGACACCACAACAATTAATTAACATCCGTCCGGTAGTCGCAAGCATCAAAGAATTTTTTGGTTCTTCTCAATTATCTCAATTTATGGATCAAACAAATCCCCTAGGCGAGTTAACCCACAAACGTCGTTTATCTGCCTTAGGGCCTGGCGGTTTGACACGTGATCGTGCCGGCTATGAAGTTCGAGACGTTCACTACTCTCACTATGGTCGTATGTGTCCGATTGAAACGCCTGAAGGTCCAAATATCGGGTTGATCAACAGCTTGTCAAGCTATGCGAAAGTCAATAAATTTGGTTTTATCGAAACACCTTATCGTCGTGTAGATCGCGCAACTGGTCGTGTAACCGATCAAGTGGACTACTTGACAGCCGACATTGAAGACCACTATATCGTAGCGCAAGCGAACTCAAAATTAAACGAAGACGGTACATTTGCTGAAGACGTGGTTATGGCACGTCTACAAAGTGAAAACTTAGAAGTGTCGGTTGATAAAGTGGACTACATGGACGTGTCACCAAAACAAGTAGTCGCAGTCGCAACTGCATGTATACCGTTCTTGGAAAACGATGACTCCAACCGTGCTTTAATGGGTGCCAACATGCAACGTCAAGCCGTTCCGTTGATCCAACCTCGATCACCACTTGTCGGTACGGGAATGGAATACAAATCTGCCCATGACTCAGGTGCGGCTTTGCTATGTAAACACGACGGTGTCGTTGAATATGTAGACGCAAAAGAAATTCGTGTGCGCCGTGATAATGGTGCATTAGACAAATATATGGTAACAAAATTCCGTCGCTCTAATTCAGGAACCAGCTATAACCAACGCCCAATCGTTCATCTAGGTGAAAAAGTCGAAACTTTAGCAGACGGGCCTTCTATGGAAGAAGGCGAAATGGCTCTTGGACAAAATGTATTAGTGGCCTTCATGACTTGGGAAGGATACAACTATGAAGATGCTATCATTATGAGCCGTCGTTTAGTAAAAGACGATGTGTATACTTCAATTCATATTGAAGAATATGAGTCAGAAGCTCGTGATACAAAATTAGGACCTGAAGAAATTACGCGTGAAATTCCAAACGTCGGTGAAGATGCCTTAAAAGATTTGGATGAAATGGGAATTATCCGCATTGGTGCTGAAGTACATGATGGTGATTTGTTAGTCGGTAAAGTAACACCTAAAGGAGTTACTGAATTATCCGCAGAAGAACGCTTATTGCATGCTATTTTCGGTGAAAAAGCTCGTGAAGTTCGTGATACTTCTCTACGTGTGCCTCATGGTGGTGGCGGTATCGTTCACGACGTAAAAATCTTTACTCGTGAAGCCGGTGACGAATTATCTCCAGGCGTTAATATGCTCGTTCGTGTTTATATTGTACAAAAAAGGAAAATCCATGAAGGCGATAAAATGGCCGGACGTCACGGAAACAAAGGGGTTGTCTCTCGGATCATGCCGGAAGAAGACATGCCATTTTTACCGGACGGCACACCAGTTGATATCATGTTGAACCCACTAGGGGTACCATCACGGATGAATATCGGACAAGTACTGGAATTACACTTAGGTATGGCAGCTCGTCAATTAGGTATTCACGTAGCAACACCAGTTTTTGATGGAGCTACAGATGAGGATGTATGGGAAACGGTACGTGAAGCAGGAATGGCTAGTGATGCCAAAACAGTACTTTATGATGGACGAACAGGTGAACCATTTGATAACCGGATTTCAGTCGGTGTCATGTATATGATTAAATTGGCTCACATGGTTGATGACAAACTACACGCTCGTTCAATTGGACCTTACTCTCTGGTTACACAACAACCCCTCGGTGGGAAAGCGCAATTCGGTGGACAACGTTTCGGTGAGATGGAAGTTTGGGCACTGGAAGCTTACGGTGCAGCTTACACCTTACAAGAAATCTTAACTTACAAATCTGACGATGTTGTAGGACGTGTGAAAACATACGAAGCTATCGTTAAAGGTGAGCCGATTCCAAAACCAGGCGTCCCAGAATCATTCCGCGTATTAGTGAAAGAATTACAATCACTAGGACTTGACATGCGTGTCCTGGATGCAGAAGAAGATGAAATTGAACTACGTGATATGGACGACGATGATGATGACTTGATTACTGTTGATGCCCTAACGAAATTTGCAGAACAACAATCAGCAAAACAACTTGAAGAAGAAGCCAACGCTGTTGTAGCAGATGAGGCACAAGATGTTGTTCAAGAAATTGAAACAGCTGAAGACAACGCTGAATAATTCATTTTTTGAAAAAGATTAGTGCCAAGCCGATAGCCGCTTAAGAGCAAACGTTCGGCAAGCTCCAGTTGGTGCTAGTGAAGCCGGCAAATAAGCAAGGATTCGCGGAAATTGTTCATTAATTTCCGTTGAATTCTCGTTAATTTCCCGAAGCATCGGCTGCATTTTGTCTGACGCTTGTCAACGAAATGCTGATTTAGCTTCTCTAACTAAGGAAATGGAGGGAATTCCTTTTGATCGATGTAAATAAGTTCGAAAGTATGCAAATAGGATTAGCTTCACCAGAAAAGATCAGAAGTTGGTCTTATGGGGAAGTCAAAAAACCAGAAACAATCAACTACCGCACGTTGAAACCAGAACGTGAAGGATTATTCTGTGAACGCATTTTTGGTCCGACAAAAGATTGGGAATGTGCTTGTGGAAAATATAAACGTATTCGTTACAAAGGTATCGTTTGTGACCGATGCGGAGTAGAAGTTACTCGTTCAAAAGTTCGTCGTGAACGAATGGGACACATTGAGTTAGCTGCTCCAGTCTCACACATTTGGTACTTTAAAGGAATTCCATCTCGAATGGGCTTAGTCCTAGATATGAGCCCTCGTGCATTAGAAGAAATTATTTACTTTGCTTCTTACGTAGTTGTTGAACCAGGAGATACTACACTTGAAAAGAAACAACTTTTAACTGAACGTGAATACCGTGAAAAACGAGACCAATACGGACAAGCATTTCAAGCAGCAATGGGTGCTGAAGCAGTTAAACAATTATTGGACAACGTTGATTTAGACAGCGAAGTTGCTGAATTAAAAGAAGAATTAAAAACAGCACAAGGACAAAAAAGAACACGTGCCATCCGCCGCTTAGACATCTTGGAAGCCTTCCGTTCTTCTGGCAACCAACCAAGTTGGATGGTTATGGACGTTATTCCAGTCATCCCACCAGATTTGCGCCCAATGGTTCAATTAGAAGGTGGACGTTTTGCTACAAGTGACTTGAATGACTTATACCGTCGTGTTATTAACCGTAATAACCGTTTGAAACGTCTATTAGATTTAAATGCACCAAGCATTATTGTTCAAAACGAAAAACGGATGCTGCAAGAAGCGGTAGATGCTTTAATTGATAACGGTCGCCGTGGCCGTCCAGTAACTGGTCCTGGTAACCGTCCATTAAAATCTCTTTCTCATATGTTGAAAGGGAAACAAGGTCGTTTCCGTCAAAACTTGCTAGGTAAACGTGTCGATTATTCCGGACGTTCCGTTATCGTCGTAGGACCATTTTTGAAAATGTATCAGTGTGGTCTACCAAAAGAAATGGCTATTGAACTATTTAAACCATTTGTAATGCGTGAATTGGTTCAACGTGAAATTGCCACAAATATTAAAAATGCCAAACGTAAAATTGAACGCGGTGAAGACGAAGTTTGGGATATCCTAGAAGAAGTAATCCAAGAACATCCTGTGTTACTTAATCGGGCACCTACGTTGCACAGACTGGGAATCCAAGCTTTTGAACCTGTTCTTGTTGAAGGTCGTGCTATCCGCTTGCATCCACTTGTGTGTGAAGCCTACAATGCCGACTTTGATGGTGACCAAATGGCTGTTCATGTACCGTTGAATGAAGAAGCACAAGCAGAAGCACGAATGTTGATGCTGGCTGCTCAAAACATCTTGAACCCGAAAGATGGAAAACCAGTTGTTACACCATCACAAGATATGGTTTTAGGTAACTACTACTTAACAATGGAAGAAGCAGATCGCGAAGGCGAAGGTATGATCTTCCGTGACATGAACGAAGCAGTATTGGCATGGCGTAACGGTTATGTACATTTGCATTCACGGATCGGTGTTCAAACTACGTTGTTAGGTGACAAACCATTTACTGATTGGCAAAAGGAACGGATTTTAATTACAACTGTTGGTAAAATCATCTTCAATGAAATTATGCCAACAGAATTCCCTTACTTGAATGAACCGACTGATTATAACTTAACGATTCAAACGCCAGACAAATACTTTGTGGAAGCAGGGACTGACATTCCAGCTCATATCAAAGCACAAGAATTAGTTTTACCATTTAAGAAGAAAAACTTAGGGAACATCATCGCTGAAGTCTTCAAGAGATTCCATATTACTGAAACTTCTAAGATGCTTGACCGTATGAAAGACTTAGGATATAAACATTCTACTCATGCAGGAATGACCGTGGGAATTGCCGACATCATGGTTCTCCATGAAAAACAAGCAATCATTGAAGATGCCCACAAACAAGTCGCTACAATTACAAAACAATTCCGTCGTGGCTTGATTACAGACGATGAACGGTATGAACGGGTTATCGGTGTTTGGAATGCTGCTAAAGATGAAATCCAACAAAAATTGATCGAAAGCATGGATGCCAGAAATCCAATCTTTATGATGTCTGACTCTGGAGCTCGTGGTAATATTTCCAACTTTACACAGCTGGCAGGTATGCGTGGTTTGATGGCGGCACCAAATGGCCGGATCATGGAACTACCGATCATCTCCAACTTCCGTGAAGGACTTTCTGTCTTGGAAATGTTCATTTCTACTCACGGAGCTCGTAAAGGAATGACCGATACCGCCTTGAAGACAGCTGATTCAGGTTACTTAACTCGTCGTTTAGTTGATGTTGCGCAAGACGTTATCATCCGCGAAGACGATTGTGGTACCGATCGCGGATTAGAAATCGAAGCGATCCGTGAAGGAAATGAAATTATCGAGCCATTGGAAGAACGTCTATTGGGCCGTTATACACGCAAATCTGTTATTCATCCAGAAACTGGAGAAGTCATTATCGGTGAGGATCAACTAATCAGTGAAGACATCGCAAAAGAGATCGTTGATGCTGGTATTGAAAAAGTAACGATTCGTTCTGTATTCACATGTAACACCAAACACGGTGTATGTAAACATTGTTACGGTCGTAACTTGGCAACTGGTTCTGACGTTGAAGTTGGTGAAGCTGTAGGAACAATTGCCGCTCAATCAATTGGTGAGCCCGGTACTCAGTTAACCATGCGTACGTTCCATACCGGTGGGGTTGCCGGAGACGATATCACTCAAGGTTTACCTCGTGTTCAAGAAATTTTTGAAGCTCGTAATCCGAAAGGTCAAGCGGTTATTACCGAAGTAACTGGTGAAGTCATCGATATTTCTGAAGATCCAGCAACTCGTCAAAAAGAAGTAACAATTAAAGGGAAAACAGATACACGTACGTATACGGTTCCTTACACTGCTCGTATGAAAGTTGCCGAAGGCGATACGATCCACCGCGGTGCGCCGCTAACAGAAGGTTCTATTGATCCTAAACAACTGTTACAAGTCCGTGATGTTTTGTCTGTTGAAAATTATCTATTGCGTGAAGTACAACGTGTTTATCGTATGCAAGGGGTAGAAATCGGCGACAAACATATCGAAGTAATGGTGCGTCAAATGTTGCGCAAAGTTCGTGTTATGGATCCAGGTGATACGGAAATTCTTCCAGGTACCTTGTTAGATATCGCTGAATTTAAAGATCGCAACTATGATACTTTAGTTTCTGGCGGCGTTCCAGCAACCAGTCGTCCCGTTTTATTGGGAATTACAAAAGCATCATTAGAAACAAACAGCTTCTTATCAGCTGCATCCTTCCAAGAAACCACTCGTGTGCTAACGGATGCCGCAATTCGTGGTAAGAAAGATCCATTACTTGGTTTGAAAGAAAATGTTATCATCGGTAAGATCATCCCAGCCGGAACGGGTATGGCACGTTACCGTAACATGGAACCAAAAGAAGTGGGCGTAGCTAGTGAAAATGTTTATAGTATTTCAGATATTGAAGCCCAAATGGCTGCTGAAGATGCATTAAACAACATTAATAATTAACAGTGTGTTAAATAATAAGCACTGTATAATTACGCAAAAATAATTCTGTGCAGCTGGCTGCTAAAGCAGGTGAGATTCATCTTTAAGATGGCTCTTTCCTGCTTTTTTCAGTTTATAAAGAATGTTCTGCTGTGTTAGTAAGCTTAATACTAGTTGACAACCCAAGATGGGTTACGTGTTATTGAGCTGTATAAATTTCCATTGATTAAATGGACTTTCGCTGGATAGCTTTTTTATAAATCTTCATCTAGGCAAATTTATTGAACATATACCCCTGGCGGTATATACTTGGTGAGTAATAAGAAAGAAGGAGTGAAAGAAATACAATTATTTTTGTCCAAGGTTCCCAGTATATCTACAGATGAATTGCAAGGCTTAATTAAGAAACGACCGCAAATTATTGACGTGCGGGAAACAGACGAATACTCAAAGGAACATATACCAATTGCAAAAAATATTCCTTTACATAAGCTGGCCAATTATTCAGGGAAGCAAGAGCAAGAGATGTATGTTATTTGTCAATCTGGCATGCGTAGCAAGCAAGCGACAAAACTACTTAGAAAAATGGGGTATTCAGCGATCAATATCAAAGGCGGTATGAATCATTGGTCTGGACCTGTGAAGGGTGGAAAATAAGCTGGAAAAAGTATTAATTATAGGTGGTGTCGCCGGTGGCATGTCTGCTGCTACGAGATTGAGAAGACTAAGAGAAGATATAGAAATCATCGTCTTTGAAAAAGGACCTTACGTTTCTTTTGCCAACTGTGGCCTTCCTTATTACCTTTCCGGAGAAATTGCAGACGTGACGAATTGCTGGTTCAAACACCAGCCGCACTAAAAGCTCGTTTTAATATTGATATCCATCCCAACAGTGAAGTTGTGGCCATTCAACCCAAACAAAAGCAATTAATTGTTCAAAATGATATTGAAAAGTACACGATGGGGTATGACAAATTGATTTTAGCACCCGGAGCCAAACCGGTTTTGCCAGTGATACCAGGCCTAGATACAGCAAAAACATTATTCACTTTAAGAAGTGTTCCTAATGCTGATGTGATCATGAATCAAATTGAAAGCAACCAGCCACAAACAGCTACCATCATAGGTGCTGGCTTTATCGGCTTAGAAATGGCTGAAAATCTTGCTCATCGTGGCATTCGAGTAACAATCGTTGAAAAAGCTTCCCATGTCTTGCCTTCTTTTGATGAAGAAATGGCAGCTATTATCCAAAAAGAGCTAAAGGAGCAAGACATAACACTATGGACCAACGCATCAGCTGTGGCTTTTAAAGAAAAAGGCAAAAAAATAGTGTTAGACAATGATCAAGTATTACAATCGGACCTAGTGATTTTGTCTGTTGGTGTTCAACCAGAAAATTCGTTAGCTAAAGCTGCTGACATTGAGCTCGGCCTGCAAGGTGGTATTCTAGTTAATGAATAATATGAAACTAGCCAAAAGGATATCTACGCTGTGGGGGATGCTATCGTAGTAAAACAACAAATTACTGAAGAAGATGCTTTGATTTCACTAGCTTCGCCGGCAAATCGTCAAGGTCGACAAGTCGCCGATGTGATCGCAGGCTTGCCAAGAAAAAATCAAGGCAGTATCGGTACGGCGATCGTTAGAACTTTCCGTCTGACGGCTGCTGCGACAGGACTTAGTGAACAACAAGTGAAAGTAAAAGGACACTCTTATGAAGTCGTTCACATTTCCGGCAAGGACCATGCAAGTTATTATCCTAAGGCCACTATGATTTTATTGAAGTTGATTTTTCATCCGAAAACTGGAAAAATATATGGTGCACAAGCCGTTGGAGAAAAAGGCGTTGATAAACGAATTGATATTCTTGCTACTGCGATCAAAGGCGGGATAACTGTAACGGATTTGCCTGAGCTAGAGTTCGCCTATGCACCGCCTTTTGGTTCGGTCAAAGATATAGTAAACTTGGCTGGATATGCAGTTTTGAATTTGGTAGAAGGTATTAGTGAGTCTATTCAATGCTATGAACTGTCAGACTATTTAGCAACAGGGACCATTTTGCTAGATGTTAGGACCGAAGACGAACTTGCTCAAGGCCGCTTTAAAGAAAGCTTTTGGATCCCGCTGCCTCAATTAAGAGAACGTCTCAATGAATTGAATAAAGAAAAAAATTATATTATTAGTTGTCACAGCGGGTTAAGAAGCTACATTGGTGAACGGATATTGAAACAAGCTGGCTATAAAGTGAAAAATTTAGATGGTGCTTTTGCGCTTTATCAAATAGTGAAACCGGAGGAAATCGTAACATGTATCAATCAATAAGTATGGATGAATTTTACCAAAAATCAAAACGTGAATCAATAGCGATTATCGATGTTCGTGAAGCAGATGAGTATGATAATGGTCATATCGTTGGCGCAAAAAATCTCCCACTCAGTATACTGACGGAAAACGCTAACTCTTTAAATAAGGCAACTAATTATTATATAGTCTGCCAGTCAGGCGGTCGTTCGGCACAAGCCTGCGCCTATTTGGCTGATAAAGAAAAATTGGCTGTTACTAATGTAATGGGCGGCATGTCTACTTGGAAAGGAGAGATTGTTCATGAAAAATTGTGAAAAAAAAATTATGGATCGCTTAAAACGGTCAGAAGGACAATTACGTGGCGTGCAACGAA
>Ga0302349_1001302_pt1 | contig 20152 bp, 26 predicted proteins | sample PhyAR1_FD_202176 | JGI IMG/M metagenome (GOLD analysis project Ga0302349, IMG submission 202176) | Leaf surface microbial communities from alfalfa plants in UC Gill Tract Community Farm, Albany, California, United States - DLSL A.R1... | ecosystem: Host-associated > Plants > Phyllosphere >...
CGGCTGGTTAGCCAGCGCGCTGATCAGCGCACAGAGTTCAGCCAGCGAGGCGCTGTCGCCGTCCACTTCAGAATAGGACTGTTCAAATACCAGCGAAGCTGAGAAGGGCAGTTGCTGATCCAGTTCCAGCTCGGCAATCAGATAGGCCTGCATAATCATCATGCCTTTTGCATGAATGTTACCGCCCAGCTCGGCTTTGCGCTCAACATCGGTAAACTCGCCGTCGCCAGGATGCACCACACAGGTAATACGCGATGGATCACCCCAGGCGCGAGGATGGCCAGGATATTCCACTACCGACAGGCCGTTGATCTGACCGACCACTTCACCTTCAGTCTCAATCAGGATCTGTTTCAGCAGGATCTCATCGCGCATCCGCTCGTTGAGATAATTTTCACGCCACAGGCGAGCTTCCAGCGCATCACGTAGCGCTTCCGCATTGATTTTATCGCCCATCAGCGCGGACTCACGCATCTGACGCTGTAACCAGCGCGGGCAGAGCGGTAACGTCTCCTGATCGCCGCTGTAGCGTACGCCTTCTTTAATCAGCTCTGGCCAGAAATCGGTTTCCGGCAGCGGCAGCTCAGCCTGTTGTGCCAGATCGGCGGTCCAGCGGCACCAGGCAAGCATGTCATCTTCATCCAGAATCTGAATGTTCTCTTCAAATTCGGTATAGATAGCCATTTCATGGGCTTCAGGATCGAGCTCCTGAAAGTCGGCCAGTGCTTCACGATCGCCGCACAGCACCAGATTTAACTGGAGCGGCAGTGGCGGTATCGCGACCGGCAAGGGACGTCGCTCATCCTGCGAGGTCCATTCAACATAGCCTTGCTCAATACATTTCTTCAGGCGTAACCAGAGAATTGGCTGGGTCATAAAACTGCGCAGCGTGAGCACCAGCGTGCCACCGTTGGCGCGATGGATCAGACCCGGCTCAAGCTGAATACGATCTTTATACTGGCGGACACAACCAAACAGCTGTTCGGTTTCAATCCAGTCGGCGAAATGAATGCCACCCTGACTGGTGAAAGGGCGTTGAGGGTCTGAAGGGGGCTGCAGCGTGACGTTATCGGCCATGATATGGTAATCGCCACCATACAGCGTGGTGGATTCCTCCATGACGCGCTGCGCGGCCTGAGCAATCAGTGCCAGGTAGTCGCGATTTTCCTGGCTACGCACCAGCAGTAACGGGAATCCCTGCGACTGGTGATGTAAATGCGCCAGAGCATTCAGCAATCGGGGCTGTACCGCTGCCAGAGCATCGGTTTCTTCATCAGCAATTCGGGAAAAAACGGATTGGTATTGCGCGCTATCCGGCTGTAAGGTTTGCCACGTAAGTTGGGTGCTGGTCAAAATAATCGCATTTGTCTGATTTAAGAAAAGCGAGATTATACAGGATTCACCCTTGTTAAGCACTGCAGACTTCCTGTTGAAGATGTGACATTGACAGCATGTTTTTCGTTGCTGCATCCGGGAAAAAAGCTGTTATTCTTAGCTCGTTACGTGATCACGATGAGATTCCGATGAAATACCAGCAACTCGAAAATCTTGAATGTGGATGGAAATGGAAATACCTGGTGAAAAAACATCGGGAAGGTGAACTGATCACGCGTCACCTTGAGTTAAGTGCGGCGCAGGCGGCAGTCGATAAACTGCTGGCGATGGAAAATAATCCGGTGACGGTCAACGAATGGATTGCAGAGCACATTCATCCGGATCTGGATAACCGGTTAAAACAGACCATCCGTGCGCGTCGCAAACGTCACTTTAATGCTGAACATCAGCACACGCGTAAAAAGTCTATCGATCTGGAGTATCTGGTCTGGCAACGACTGGCTGGACTGGCGCAGCGGCGAAACAGTACGTTATCGGAGACGGTGGTCCAGTTAATTGAAGATGCTGAACGCAAAGAGAAGTACGCTACCCAGATGTCGAGTCTGCGGGAAGATTTACAGGCGATTCTCGGTAACTCAGGTTCAGAGAAAGAGTAAGCCAGCTCTCAGGAGCCACTCATTTTAGCTGGCAGAGCGTCTCAGAGCAGGGTCGCTGACCGGAACGATGACATAAAAAAACCCCGCCTTAGCGGGGTTTTTTATTACGTGTAAACTTAAGCCTGTGGCTGAGTTACAACGTCTTTGATGCCTTTAACGTCGATTTCTACACGACGGTCCGGCGCCAGGCAGTCGATCAGGGCATTACGGCCTTTCACGCTGTCACAGGTGTTGCCGGTAACTGGGTTAGATTCACCCATGCCACGTGCAGAGATCTTGTTAGAAGGAATACCTTTAGATACCAGGTAATCTACCACTGACTGAGCACGTTTCTCAGACAGTTTCTGGTTGTACTGCTCTGAACCGATGCGATCGGTGAAGCCCAGTACCACAACGGAACCATCTTTAGGATCCATTGAGCTCAGCTGGCTGTACAGCTGATCCAGAGCCTGCTGGCCTTCTGGCTTCAGGGTAGCTTTGTTGAAGGTGAACAGAACGTCAGACTTCAGAGTGAAACGCTTGGTTTCAACAACTGGCGCTGGTGCTGGTGCTGGAGCCGGTGCTGGAGCAGCTTCATCCTGACCGAAGCGGTATGAAACGCCTACGCTCAGCATGCCGTTGTCCGGACGGGTACCAACGGTCTGTGCATCACCGATGTTGTTAACCCACTGGTAATCCAGACGGGTTGCCCAGTTTTTGGTCAGCGCATACTCAACACCAACGGCAGCCAGCGGAGAAACGCCGGTGTCGTGGTCGCTGATGCGGCCAGTAGTTGGGTTAGTCTGGGTTGCGTCTGCACGCCATACCATGCCGCCCAGACGAGTGTACACGTCCAGATCGTCATAGATTGGGTAGCTCAGTTTAGCTGCCAGCTGAACGCCCTGTGCTTTGAATGCGCCGTTAGTCACGTTGCCTTTGTTAGGCATGCGACCCAGCCAGTCATAGCCCAGCTCGAAGCCCAGGTATGGATTTGCCTGGTAACCAACGAATGCACCTGCACCCAGCTGGCTTTCGTGAGTTGGACCGTCATTGTTTTGGTAACCGTTACCGTAGTAACCAGTGTCGTGATACTGAGACCAGCCCAGTTTAGCACCGGTGTACCAGGTGTCATCTTTCGGAGCGGCCTGCGCTACGGTAGCGAAGCCAGCCAGTGCCACTGCAATTGCGATAGCTGTCTTTTTCATTTTGCGCCTCGTTATCATCCAAATAGGCAATGAGCAAAAAGGTTGCTCTTGGTTTAATCCTTCGCCGGGTCAAAACGCTCGCTTATGACTCTACCGCAAAAAAACGGAGGTTATTGAGCACCCTGGCGAGATAAAGTCTACAACGAGATTGGAAACTTACAAGTATGATGTGAGGCGCTTCTGTAAAAAAACAGAGATTTATACACAAATTCTAACAATTAGCCTGGTGTTATTGTCGTGGCTCAATACCCAAAAAAACTGCTAAACCATTGTCAACGCTCGAACTAACAGAATCAGTGGTTTAGCGACGACAGATAAGAAATAGTTCTTGAGAAACTTCTGATTTTTACTTAATGAAACAAATCCGACTGAATTTTTAGCGCATTTTGTGGTCCGAGAGGCGCTTCTGGTGATCCACTCGACCGTAAAATCAATCCCAGGGCATCACCTTCCGCTGCCGCATTTTCCAGTTGACGTCGCTCATCTTCATCCAGTTCGTACGGAATCCATGCCAAAACGACACTATAATTTCCAGTCCGCAGCGCTTTAATCATCGCCTCAACCGCGTTCAGACGCTCAGAATCAGCAATATGCATGCTTTTATCCAGTGGCAAACCGGATTGCTGCAGCCAGGCGCGATTCAGTTTATGTGCCGGCGTTAACCACAACTGCCAGCGTGATTGCTGACTCAACTGCTGCAGCAGCGGCAACAATAACATCTGCATCATTCCAGGCTGCTCACTATAGCGTAACTCGGTGATCCAGCCACGATGAGAAGCGGGGACAGAAGAGGAAGCGTAATGATGAGCATAGCGTGCATTATTCGGATGTTGTGTTCGCATAAGTTAATCACTCAGCAGTGGGCTGTATGAATATACAGTACTGTCGTTCCGCATAAAGATCAACCCAAATTTCTGAAAACGCCTCGCAAAAACACCACAAGGTTAGCTGAACCGTTAATTATTCATTGAACCTGCAAAGGCTTTTTCCTATCTTCTAATTGCCTGAAAGCAAACGTGATTTCAGATATTTCTATAACATGGAGGTGGTGTGATGAAAAAGGTTAATCCGATTGTCGAACGCTCCCGGGAACGTCTGGCCCCGCTGGGAACCATCGAGTCACGCACCCAGTTTGGCGGCTATGCGCTGGCCGTGGAACGGGTGGTTTTTGCTTTAGTTAACAATGATGCACTCTACCTGCGAGCCAGCGAACCCCTGCGGGAATACATTACGCAGCGTCCGCTGGAGCCACTGGTATTTCGCAAGCGTGGCGTGATGGTCAGCCTGAACTACTATCGGGTTGATGACGCGCTCTGGCAGGAACCGACGCATCTGCTGAGATTATCAGCCGCGTCGCTGGAGACCGCTCAGTTCGATCAGCATCATAAGCAGTCATCCATCCGGTTAAAAGATCTTCCTAACCTCAGCGTACGCCTGGAGATGATGTTGCATGAAGCGGGCATCCTTAACGTACAGCATCTGTATGACATTGGCGCTAAGCAGTGCTGGCTGAGGCTGAAAGCCGTTAACCAGCATGTGGGATTGCAGACGTTGCTGGCGCTTCAGGGGGCGATATCAGGCCATCATTATGCGGCCCTGCCGCTGTCGGTCAGGGCGGAGCTGAATGCCTGGTTTCAGCGCACCGTACTGATGACGCTGAACCCAAAGAGCGGCGGAAGTTAGTGAGAATTTAGCGTGCGGCGCAGGCGGGCCACGTCTGGCATCAGCGCCACCAGCAAGCCGAGTTGCTGTAATACCAGTGGCGCGCGCGTATCCGCATCGGCGGCCAGCTGGCCGATTCGCTGGGTAAGGAGTTGACGCATCTCCTCCGCCTGCTGGTCGCTGACGACGTCCGTTTGCAGCACATCCTCGACATAACAGACGGTGTCATCCAGTAAGGCGAGCAGTTGCGGCTCATCAATTTTATCGCGATGCGCACCCAGCGCAGAGATATAGCTCAGGAATGAGTGATTAGAGCAGAGCAACTGGAAAGCGGACTCACGCATCGTCTGACTGGTGCGGCTTTCGCTGCTCATGTTCGACACCACTGAGGCCAGCTCGGCATCGGCATTATGCGCATCCCGCCGGGCAATACGATAAGCAAGGCGGTTATCTTTGCCCTGATGGTACTGCTCCATAATGGCATCCAGATAGCGGCAGTTGGCCTGTAAGGTCCGTTCTGCCACCGCCGGAAGCTGGCGAAAACGCCAGTCAGGCCAGATAAAGGCGACGGCCAGCCAGGCCAGGCCACAGCCCAGCAGCGTATCGACCACGCGCGGTAATGCCACTTCAAAGCCTTCGCCCAGCAGGTTGAAACAGAGCAGCACCAGCAGGGTGATGAACAGCGTTGCCTGGGCATACTGTACCTGTCTGAAGGCGAAAAACAGTACGCCGCTGATGACAATCAGAATCAGCTGCCCCTCGACAGAAGGGACCAGCCAGAGCACCGGCAGACCAATCGCGATCCCCGCCAGCGTGCCACCAATACGCAACGCCAGCCGCCGTTGTGTCGCATTGTAGTTGGGCTGACAGACGAACAGGCTGGTGAGAAGTATCCAGTAACCCCGTTCCAGGCCGGTGACCTGAATGAAACCGTAACCGATACACAGCACCACTGACATCCGCACCGCATGACGGAACAGCGCGGAGGCGGGGGAAAGGTGGCGACTGAAACGCAGTCTGATATCGCTCCAGCCATTTAATCCCTCGCGCGACAACAGATTATCGCTGTGTTGGGGATCTTCACCCGCCAGCGTCTGTTCTGATTCAACCGAGGCCAGCTGCGCGTCAATGGCCCGCAGGTTGCGCAGTAGCCAGTAAAGCGCACGGGTATGGGTCGCCTCCGGCTCACGCTGCTCCAGCCGTTCTATCGCCTTCTGCAGCCGTTCAAAAGCCCGCTCAAACCGGCTGTCATGAACCCATCTCTCCCGCATCAGGATCGAATGTGCCAGCTGGCGACAGGCCTGGGCCTGCATATTCAGCAGGCGCTGAAACCGGAACAGAATTTCGTTGTAGCGCCAGTCGCCCCGCAGCAGATGATATTGCAGATGGGAGGAGCTGGCCCGTTCGTGGATGTCCTGCGCCACAAAGTAGTAGTGCAGGCTGCGGCGGGTGCCGCGTGAACCGCGATCGCCTCGCAGGCGACTCTGCAGCGTGGTCTTGGTCAGATTGAGCTGCGCCACTAACTGACTGTTAACCATCGCGGCATCGATAAAGGTGGCATCGTCCTGTTCGCCCGCATCCGGATCGAACAGATTTGCTTTGGCATCCAGATAACGCGCCAGGTGGGAAAAACTGCCCGCCAGTTGTTCCTGCACCGGCCGGACCGGAAACATCAGATGACCGAGCAGGGTCAGCAGGTTGTACCAGAGTGCGCCTACCAGCAGCAGCATCGGCTGCATATACCATTGGCTGAACAGTCCAATGCCAAGCATGGTGTAGACCGCAATCAGCAGCGCGCCAAACGCGATGGTGGCGTAACGCTGGCCGAGAGCACCCAGCAGGATGAAGCACCAGGTCGATATCGCCAGCCCGGCCATAAAGGCCAGCGGATAGGGGAACAGAAGTTCAACCGACACCGAAGCGATACAAAAACAGAGCAGGGTGATCAGCAGATTCTTCAAACGCCCGGTGAGCCGATCGTCAAGGTCAGCCAGTGCGGCAGCCACCACGCCCAGTGTCAGAGGGATGGTCCACTCAATCTGCTGCAGCCACCAGGGAATGGCCGCACACCCGCCGAGCGCAAACAGAATGCGCAGCAGGTAGCGCCAGGTACTATTAAACAGATACTGCCGCCAGCCGGGCAGGTTCTTCGACATCATACTAATAGCGACGGGCATTGGCTTCGCGCGCGGCGCGCGCCTCTTCTACGGAGACCACGCGGCGTCCCACCGGCCACAGGGCAATGGCGGCAATTTTGAAGTTGGCGATACCCACCGGAATGCCGATGATGCTGATGCACTGCACAATGCCGATCGAAATATGAGACAGGCAGAGCCACCAGCCGAAGAAGATCAGCCAGAAGATATTCAGCAGGGTTCCGCCGGTGTTCATGATGTGGCTTTTACTCTCCGGGCGCAGGACATCAACGTGTACCGCCTCATTACCAAAGGGTAACAGTGACAATCGGGTAATCTCCCAGCAGGAGCGGGTCAGCGGCAGGGTAAAGACCAGCACAATGCTGATTAAGGTGGCAAACAGCCAGCTCAGAGTGGTGAAAAAGCCACCCAGAACAAAATTAAGGACGTTTAATACGGTGCGCATGACATTTTTTCCTTTTGCATTCCGCAAGATGTGACGCCAAGTTTAGCCTGTTTTAAAAAACACTATTTAACAACAATGACTTGGCAGTAAAAACAATTAGTTAAGTTAATTTTAAGTGCAGGGAAATGCAGTGTTATGAATCCTCTGCTGCCACATTGCTGCCACTATAACCCGCGATAGGGTTGAGCTGTGCAGCCTCTTCAAGATGGTCTGGTGCGAAGTGTGCATACCTCATAGTTTCACGAATGTTTGCATGACCAAGTATCCGCTGCAGTACCAAGATGTTGCCTCCATTCATCATAAAATGACTCGCGAATGTGTGCCGGAGCACATGCGTATTTTGACCATCAGCTAACTGGATATTGGCAATGTTCAGCATTTCACTGAAAGACTTATAGCAAGGCTGAAACATTTTATCTTTAAGGGGCGAAAGCTCATCATAAAGCCACCGTGGGATAGGTACGGTTCGGTTTTTCCCACCTTTAGTTTTTATGAAGGTAAGCTTATAGGGTGACAACTGGGAACGGGTTAGGTTCTCGGCTTCGCGCCATCTGGCACCTGTTGCAAGGCAAATCTTAACGATGAGCGTAAGGTTGTTATTGCCAAACGAGTTGCAGGCTTCAAGTAGTGTTTTGATTTGTCCGTCAGTTAGCCAGGACATCTCTTTTTCTTTTTCTTTGAAAGGCCGGATTCCATCAAGAGGATTAGGTAGCTTCCACTCTCCAAGTCGGCGCAACTCGTTGAATACAGCTTCGAGGTAGTATTGTTCGCGGTTTACGGTAATGGGTTGCGCTATCCATTTCTGAGGATTGGCATGATAACCATTATCAATTTTCCCGCTCAACCGCTGGTCTCGATAATGCGCCCAATCTTTAGTTGTTATCCTCGAAGCAATCGGATCACCCATTCCCCTGCAAACAATCTTCAACTTTGCAAGACGCAGTTTGCTTGCTGTCAGTGACTGCCCGTGTAGGTTGTGCCAAAGTTGGATTAATTCGCTTAGCTTCCGGCGATCCTCTTTTTCACCGAGCCAGGGCTTATCTTCGGTCTTCTTTCTTTCATAATCTTCATAAGCCTCGGCCTCACCTTTAGTGTTAAATTGCTTACGGATACGCTTTCCATCCCTACCGTTAGGGAATATCTGCGCAAGCCATTTGCCATTTTTTTGTTTAGTAACAGTCATAGTGAGAACCGAGGTAAATTACTTATTGTTCACAAAGGTTATTGCCAGCATCAAGAATTGGGCTGATGCTTTTCTTAACCCCTTTATAGTTTGGATCGTCAGCCCATACAGCATCTATGTCATAACCATCCATTTTCCCGGACTGGACTGCATCTTTTGCGTTGCCATTTACAGGATATCGGTCATCAGTATCAGTGTTATAAACGAAGATGAAACGTTTATTAATGCAGGACACCTTAGCTTTCTTAAAAGTAAGGGGCCAGTCTTCACCTAATTTTGATGAATCCAAATCTACAGATTTTTCGGCAGCATAAGATGCAGATGCCCCAATAAGGCATGCTATGGCAAGAAATAACTTTTTCATTCAATTCCTTAAACGTGTTTTTCCAGTGTAAATAATACCGCCCCAAATGGGGTAACGTCTGATGCACCACATTCAAACGAGACATTTGGATTGGTTAGTTTAATTTTCCCGCCGGGTAGGCGAGAGATATCATACACATCATAAGAGTCATCAATATTAACGAACCAGCGACCATTGGCGATGTTCTTAGCCTCTGTATTCACTAGCCATGAGTGGCCAACACCATCAATAAACACTAAGCAATCTTTATCGACTGCGGAAAGCGCCGGATCCATAAGCCAATTTCCTGCGTCATTCAGAACGCCTGACACTAATTTTTTCTTCGGAATACTTATTGATGATGTGACAACTTCGGGCTGACTATCGAACATCTCACCTTTACCAGTTGCTAACCATCTGAGAGACACGCCTGTGTCTAGCGCGCATGCAACAACTACATCTCCGGGGAAATATTCCCTGCGGATCCATGTGCTGATTGTGCCAGAAGAGATATCAAGTAAATCGCCCAGCTCCTTTTGCATGGTAAAGCCGTAGGCATCTAATAGGCGGCGTAAGACATGCTTGCCACCGTTAGCCATAACTTCTTCATAGGCATCCTTGCCTTTGAGCTGAGGCTTAGAATCACGCAAATTTGCATTTGCAAGATTGCCGGTAATCAGCCAATTGATATCCGCGCCAGTCTCTATGCAGCAGCGAACAACGATCGTGCCAGGTATTGTGTCACGCTGCACCCATCCGCTAACGCTGTGCTTAGCAATGCCCAATACATCAGCCAAATCCTTCTGCATTTTAACGCCGTATGCAGACATGATGCGTTCCAAAACCCCGCCAGACGCATCTATCTTCCAGCTACCGCCCTGTTCATCGGACATAAGAAAGCACCACCAGTATCTATAAAGTTATTTACAGGTAATTTTTAACGATCTATAGTGACGCTCATCGACCAAGATGCACATCACTGCACTATATTTTACTTAACCGGAGATAATGCGATATGAAAGATGCAAAAGCAACTTCAACGCATGAGCCTGAAAGCTCGCAAAAGCAATCAAGTCCTTTTACCGACTCACAAATCAATGCGCTTGTCTCAGCCTTACTGCCAAGCCTGCAAAAAATGATCGGCTCTGCAATGGCTGACGCCATGAGCGTTCGCGACTTTGCAGCAATGCGCGGCGTCAGTGAGCGCCTTGTCTGGCAGTGGCTTGACGAGGGCATACTGCTAAAGGCTCCAACCAAAGATTTCAACAATAAAAAAAGTGCTGAAAAACGCAGCAAAGTCCTTATCAACGTCAAAGCATGGCGCGACAAACTCACACAGCAGGCTGTCGATTGTCGCTATATCGATGCCCGCACTTCGCAATCTCTGAACTGAGTTTGATTATTTAAGTTGAGCAAGGGAATAGCCATGTTTGATTTTAAGACTTCCACCCATAACCACTATGACGACGCCTGCCGCAAGTTCGCACTTACGCACAACATGGCTGAGCTGGCGCAGCGTGCAGGCATGAAAGTGCAAACTTTGCGTAACAAGCTCAACCCGGATCAGGTGCATCAACTGACCGCTCCAGAAGTGCTGTTACTTACCGACCTGACCGAAGATGCCACGCTGATGGATGGGATGTTAGCGCAGCTGCAGTGCCTGCCATGCGTACCGGTTAATGAGCTGGCAAAAGATAAGTTTCCGTCCTACGTGCTGAAGGCTACCGCTGAAGTCGGAAGCATGGCCGCCAGCGCTGCAAACCCGGAGCGGATAACTGCAACATGCCGCCGCAGTATTATGGAAGCCGCAAATACCGGCATTCGCTGCATGATGCTGGCCGCACTGGCCGTGCAGACCCGCGTTCACTCTAACCCGACCTTAGCCTCAACCGTTGACGCTATCAGCGGGCTGGGTGCTTCGATTGGCATCAGCTGAGGGCGCACGATGATTTCATTTGCGGCACAACTCAAGCGCCAGAGTCCCTCAATGTCCTACGGCAACGGCTGGATTATGGGCGAGAACGGCAGACCCTGGCATCCATGTAAAAATCAGCAGGAGCTGCTGAAAAGTATTACAACAAAGCGCACCGGATATTCTCAACGCCTGCGCCGTTTTTTCGGTGGCTAATATGCGAGTTTTATGGGAAGTACCAAAGCAACACGAACCCGCCAGATTTTCCAAAATTCATTTGATGGGCGGTCGTGTTGATAAGATTCAGCCAATGACGTTTGATGAATTTCGTAAAACGTGGCGTCAGATGCGTGACAATAACGCTAACGCCGCATTGCGTTATTTCAACCATCAGAATGACGAATTTAAATTCTGTGTGCTTACGCTGGCAAATCGTGAGAATCCAAAAAGTTTTAAGCCGGAAGAAATAGGTAAGCCATTTCAGTATTTCGAAGAACACCGCAGGGAGTTGATTATTATCGCCATGAATAAGATGGCGCGATGGGGCAGCATTTTACCTCGTCAGTTTTCAACCGCAGACTGTTTTTTACCTGAGTAATTAAATTCCAAAAACGAAAGGCGTAAACCCGCCGGGCATTCTTTTGCCTAAATTCTGGAGAAAGTGAAATGAGAAATATCGAAACAAGAAAATTTGACGCCGACGTGGAGCAACTTTCCGCAATCATCACGACCGCCCGCGCTGAAGAGCGTGCCGAGCGCGGTCTGCAGGTGGCTCACCGCTTAACTGAGATTGCCATGCGTATTCAGCAAAAAGGGCTTAGCGGTGTTGAAGCTGCCGAGTTACTGCGTCAGGAAGCTGAGCGTTATCAGAGCGAAGCGCAGGAGGCGATTCACTAATGGCCGACTCAATCGACATGGCGCAGGCCCGCGCCGATGAACTGCTGGCGCGCAATATCGCCAGCGTGGTTAACCGCCCGGTCAGCGTGGCGGCTTCATTCTGCGAAGACTGCGATGCCCCAATCCCGGAACAGCGCCGCCGCGCGGTGTGTGGCGTAACTCGCTGCGTCGGCTGTCAGGACGTGGCCGAACTTCGCACCAAAGTATCAAAAGGCGGTGCGGTATGAGCACGATTCTGAAATGGGCGGGCAACAAGTCCCGCGTTATGCCGGAGCTGCTGGCGCACCTGCCTGAAGGTGATCGCCTGGTCGAACCCTTCGCCGGTTCCTGCGCAGTAATGATGAACACCGATTACCCGGCCTATCTGGTTGCGGATATAAACCCTGACCTAATTAATCTCTATCGCCAGATAAAAGAGCACACCCGCCCGTTTATCGTTTTGGCGGCTAGCCTCTTTAATCAGAACACAACCGGCGAAAGTTATTACGCTGTGCGTGAAGCATTTAATCACAACCCTGCGCTGCCTCTTCTGGAGCGCGCCGCTTATTTCCTGTACCTGAACCGCAATGGCTATCGCGGTCTTTGCCGCTACAACAAGCGCGGTGAATTTAACATCCCGTTTGGTAATTATGCAGAGCCACTTTTTCCACTGGCTGAAATCGAAGCTTTTGCAAAGAAGGCGCAGCGCGCAACATTCATCTGCGCCGACTTCCGCGAAACGCTGCGCCTGACCAAATCTGGCGATGTGGTGTACTGCGATCCACCGTATGACGGCACGTTTTCGGACTATCACTCGGCTGGTTTCAATAAGGATGAGCATCACGATCTGGTCAGCATGTTGCTCGACGTCTCGGAGCGTTGCCCGGTTGTGGTTTCAAACAGCGATACCCTCTACACCCGCAGCATTCTTCGCGATTTCAATATCACCAGCATCAACGTAGCCCGCTCGGTTGGAGTAGCTGCAGGCAAGGGAAAGCGTGCCTCTGAAATCATTGCTGTGCGACGCCCGCAGCAGGGCGTTCATTTTGCCGGTTTCGATATGGCTCATGGGGCTGATAAATCAGTTGTGGTTGAGGTGCGTGGATGATCCACTTCCATGGTGGGCCAATTACACCTGATACATGCGCGCTCAAGGCATGGAAAGGCAGGCACGCATTTATCAGCTTCGCAAATCCGGGCCAGCTCATGCTGGCTTCAGAAGTCTGCCAGAGTTTTGCGCTTGATAATGGTGCGTTTAGCTTCTGGACAAAAAAACGAGTTGTAAGCTGGGAAAGTTATTACGAATTTGTAGCGCGCTGGAAAAATCACCCTCGCTTTGCGTTTGCCATCATTCCCGACGTAATCGGCGGCAGCGGTGAGCAGAATGATGCGCTGATAGCAGAGTGGCCTCACGGAAAAATTACCGGCGTACCGGTATGGCACATGAATGAATCTGATGACCGCTTTATTCGTCTGTGCCATGAGTTCCCTCGCGTCGCACTGGGTTCTATGGGCGAGTATGACGCCAGTCGGCCGAAAGAGTGCGCAGCGCGTCTGCGTGATCTGATCCGCCATGTTGTTGATGGTAGTGGCTATCCAATCACCAAGCTTCACGGTCTGCGCATGTTGAATAAAGACCTCTTCAAGCGCGTGCCTCTTTCATCAGCAGACAGCACTAATGTTGCACGCAATATCGGCATTGATAAGGCCTGGAATAAAAGCGCCTATGCCCCTGCCAGTAAAGAGACCAGGGCTGCTGTGCTGGTTGAGCGTATCGAATCCATGAACAGCGCCAGCTCGCTAAATTATGATGCGGATCGAGATTTGTTCACTCCTCAACTGGCTTTCGAAATATGAGCGAGTCAGTTATTGCAACAGGATGGGCCTACGAATGGAATAAGCCAAAGCAGGCACTGTCCAGCCCTTATCCCACCTATGAGGAAATGCACAGCCGCAGTCAGATGATTGCGGCTTTAGTGCGTGCGCAAGAGTTACTTGAAAAGCAGCCGACACTTATCCAGCTCGACGTTAAACGCCGCGTCAGTGAGCTGGAAAAAACACAGGGTATTGATCGTGCCAATGCGTACTTAACGAAAACATTCGTTGAGCGCACATTGCCACGCGTTGAAACCGTTAACGCTCAATATCGCCTCGGTGAAATGAGTCACGGCACGTTTAACCTGCTGGCAGGCAATGCCACCAAGCAGGCAGGCGCGGCCAGCGCAGGCGGCACACTTTGGGAGCTGATGCGCCGCTTTAACCGCCTGCCGGATATGGCTCGCGCCGACGTCGATTTGCTTGCTGGGGATGTAGCTAATTTCATTCTCGCCGAGCTGGTACAGGCACACGCGCAGGCCAGCTACGAGTCAGATTATAAATACACGCACCGCGTTTACATGACCGCCGCCGCCATCACCCGCGAGCTGAGCCAGACGCCGCCATTATGGGATAAAGTCACGTCCCGGCTGTTTGACCCGGAGGAAGTTACCCCGGCGATCATGCGTATGCAGACGGAAAAATGGTGGAAAGGCCGACTGCGCCGCGTGGCTGCATCATGGCGTGAACACCTTCAGATCGCCCTGGCTAACGTCAGCAAAAAGCATACCCCCTACGCCAGCAGCATGACCGTTTCAGAGTGGCGCGAGCAGAAGCGCCGCACCCGTGAATTTCTGAAAGGAATGGAGCTGGAAGACGAGGAAGGCAACCGCATCAGCCTGATCGAGAAATACGACGGCAGCGTGGCCAACCCTGCGATTCGCCGCTGCGAGCTGATGACCCGCATTCGTGGCTTCGAAAACATCTGCAATGAAATGGGCTTTATCGGCGAGTTCTATACGCTTACCGCCCCGGCGCGCTATCACGCCACAATCAAAACCGGGCATCGTAACCGCAAATGGAACGGTGCCAGCCCGGCCGACACGCAGCGTTATCTCTGCAGTGTCTGGCAGAAAATCCGCGCCAAGCTGCACCGCGAAGAAATCCGCATCTTCGGGATCCGCGTTGCTGAGCCTCATCATGATGCAACCCCACACTGGCACATGCTCATGTTTATGCGTCCGGAGCAGGCTGAGCGCGTGCGCGAGATTATGCGCGACTACGCCTGGCAGGAAGATGGCAGCGAGCTGACAACCGACAAGGCCCGTAAGGCCCGTTTTCACGCCGAGGCTATCGACCCGGAGAAAGGCAGCGCAACGGGTTACGTTGCTAAATACATTTCCAAAAATATTGATGGTTATGCGCTGGATGGCGAGACAGACGACGAGAGCGGCAAAGATCTGAAAGAAACCGCCTCGGCCGTTTCTGCCTGGGCGGCACGCTGGCACATCCGGCAATTTCAGTTTGTAGGCGGTGCGCCGGTCACGGTTTACCGCGAGCTGCGCCGCATGGCAGACAGCGAAACCGCACACGGCCTGAGCATTGAATTTGCGGCCGCGCATGACGCAGCCGACGCGGGAGACTGGGCCGGATACGTTAACGCCCAGGGCGGGCCGTTCGTGCGCCGTGACGATCTGGCTGTGCGCACCTGGTATCAGGCAAGCGAAGACATGAATGAGTACGGCGAGGAAACCATGCGCATCAAGGGCGTTTACGCAACTGAAGTTGGCGACGATACGCCAATTTTAACCCGTCTGATGCAATGGAAGATTGTCCCGAAACGTGCCGTTGATTTGGGTTTTGAATTTAAGGACGCGTCTGCGTCCTCTCGGAGTTCTGTCAATAACTGTACGGGAGGTTTGAGATCTGAGGATTCGAACCCGCCGGAAAGTTTCGAAAAAATCGACCTGGACGGCATGAGCAGAAAGGAAAGGCGGGAGCTTTTGAGCCGGATAAGGGCGGAAAGGCCAGAAAAGCGGCATCTGAAACTGAGGCGGTCGGACAAAATCGAAGCTGCGTGCGACAACCTGATCGGCCAGGTGAGAGATTTAAGCGGTGAAACCATCAGTCGCGGGCTCGCCGTGCGGCTGATTGGCGGCACGCAGACTAAAATCGGTGGTCATTTGTTCCGCAGCCTACCTAATGGTGAACTGGTCCGCCCAATACTGGAGCCGAAAAGGACTTTCGTATTAGAACGATTTAACCGTTTAGCTGAAAAGCAGCGTTCAAAAGCAAACATTGATGGGTGAAAGTTAACGATATTAGTGCGACTGATAGTCTAAATGTAATGTGCTGCGGTTTTCCGCGCATAGCTTAAACACACAAGGAAAGTTGTTTCGTATCAGCCAGATAAAAATATTATCTGACTCAGACATTTTTCTTCCTCAACTTATAAATGCTGTGATACTGTATAAATACACAGTAAAAATGGGGGAGGGAAAATGACGGCTCAGGAATCAAGCCAGATGCATAAAAAAATGGCGTGCATGCAGTTTATAGCGGAGGTTTCACTCATTGCTAACTGTAAGCCGTCTGAGCTGAAACTGGCACTCACCATTATTGCCGAATTGGCAAACTCAGAGACTCACCAGGACGCTGGCGAGGAAATCTTTTACGCTGCCGATTAGGGATTAATATGCGTATTGAAATCATGCTCGATAAGAATCAGAAAATCAGTCAGTCGGTGGTAGATGCTTTCCGGGAAGAAGTGCATAAACGTGTAACTGCGCTGTTTCCTGATGCAGTGGTACAGGTGCGGCAGGGTAGTTACACCAAAATTGAAATGCCTGGTGTAAAAGTTGATGAAGACCGGCGCAGGCTGAATGATTTACTTCAGAACGTCTGGGAAGATGACAGCTGGCTGCATTGATAACCGGGCTGATGCCAAAATCTTGATTTTGGCAGTGGCACGGTTGAACAACGAGCATTGCGAGGCGTTAGCAAATGGCCGGGAAAGACACTAATTATCAGATCGTTTATCGTGGGGATTACCTTGAGTATTTCCATTCCGGCGGCTGGGTATTCTTTCAACGTCCAAAAGAGGCTGGCGGAGGATTCTGGCTCGGCAGGACTTACGATTTTGTTTTTATGATCGAGTTGCCGCGCCCTGTTTCACTTCGTGAAGGCATCATTTACCTGCAGCAGTTGAGCTATGGAAGCGCTGCTTCCTCAGAATTTTCAGGCGCTGTAACCCGTAAATGAGCCATGCATGCATAACGTGCATGGATTCGCATTAATTTTTGTGGCACTGAAACACTCTGCAGCGCCAGTAATGGCGCGGTTTTTCGAGGCGTATGCAACTGCATTAAAAGCGATGCACAAAGCGGGCAGGCGTGGCGGGGATAGCATTGCGCGCTGAGGTCGTAAACATGTTTAGCTAGGAGATTAAACCACTCGACTACCAAGAACTTCATGGGGTATAAATAGGACGTTTTAAGTGTCCGTTCTCCTTATCCCCCCACTACATTTTAATCAGGTAAAGTAAATGCTAAGAAAATTGATTGTTCTTTTAACTCTGGTCTGGATGGTGGTTGGGGTGTTTTATTTTTTCACTCAACTTGATTGGAAGTCAGGTGCTATCGCAGCCACTGGAGTTATCGGTTTCTTCACTGCTTTAGCAAACTCTATAAATAAAAAAGACTCAATAGCATCAGTAAGCCAGAAGGCAAAGGCAAAAAACAATTCTTCAGTAATTCAGGTTGGGCGAGACTACAGCGGTAATGACAAGTAAGGGGCTGGTGATGAGTAAGTTATTCGGTGATAAGCAAAGCGCAGAGGCTAATGATAACAGTTTTATTGCTCAATCTCATCGCGATTTGGTTGTTCATGTTGGGCTTTCATACTCTGATGTGAGAGAGATAGTTACAGACTTACATGAGAAAAATTTTCCCATATTGAGAGAGGAAGCTAGGCAGGCTTCAGTCTCTGCGGTTCAAGATTTTTCTAAATTATTTTTTGAAAGGATTGGAAAAATTGAAGATTCTCAGAAAGTACAGGCTCGCTTATCAAGTCCAGATGTGCAGGCTTCTATCAACACGGCTATAATGCATGTGGGCAGGATGACCAATAAATCTAATGCCGAAGTGTTGGCAGATTTATTAGCAAAAAAGATAGTAGAGGAACAGGATGTAAAGAACTATTTGCTAAATGAAGCTATAGAAGTTACAGCCACAATTGATATGAACACCATAAGGTTTGCTGCATTTTCTTTAGCGTTAATGAGCTTGGGGCCAGCGTTCAATAAAAATATTGTTATTTCTGACGATATAAAGAGGTCATATTACAGTTCCTTTTTTAAAAATACCATTCCTGGTTTCATTAAAGAGGATGGTTATCCTATTGATAATTACTACCTCACTTACAAAGGGATTTTGGCGGGTGCAGGTGGCTTGTTGAGATACTCAACCCCTGTAATTGAGATGATTACGAGAAAGTCGGACATAGTTTTCGATACGTACCAAGAAGATCAAGAACTGACTGGTGAGGATGAGTTCTCTGAAAAGCTACCTGGGTTATCCAAAATTATGAGAGATTTTGGGCTCAAAAGTGTAAGTGACTTTGATTCAGCGCCACTTAGCAGTATTGGCTCTACAATTGCGGATGCTTATTTAAGAAGTGTAGGTATTCTTGTAGGATAATTTTTTAAAGTATTAATTCAGTGGGGGTTTACTAACCCCCCCAAAAAAATATTAACTAAAATGCATAATCCTTAAAAGATATAATCTCTTGACCGATCCAATTGTTTATCTCCTTCATTCGCTCCTGCAGCGGTGTAAGTTCGTTACGCACAAAAACCTGAGACGCTTTGACCGCGTCCCCGAAACCGCCGGAGTTGTCCGGGATAATTCCCATCATCTGCGGCGGCACGCGGTGCGCGCTCAGAAGGTCGTCGCGGCTGGCCTTTTTGATGTTAAAGAAATCGTCTTTCGTCGCCACTTCACTGAGCGGCAGAATCTTGATGCCGTCCGGCTTACCGTTCGGCGCGTACATGAACAGGTTACGGAAGTTACCCAGCCCTTTCGTGTCGCGCATTGCCTGCCGCATCCGGTCAACGTCGCTGCTGCTCTGCGCCGCATCGGTCATGTAAAGGATGTAACCGGCGTGCGCGCCGTTCTGGTAATACTTGCGGCGGAACAGGGTCGCCGCCTCATTCAGCCAGGCGGAGTTGAGCGCGCTTAGATATTCCGGCAGGCCGTACAGCTCCTGATTAATATCCGGCTCCAGCAGGTGAAACACGCTGCCGGTCGAAAACTCATGCGGCTCTTTCCAGTCATTTACAAACCAGTAAACGCCATCCTTAACGCCTCTGCGGGTGAATTTGGCCGGAGTGGTTTCAAGGCGCAGCGGCTTACCCAGACCATTACGGCGCAGTTCGGCAAAGGCATTGCCGAAGACCAGATAATCAAGCGCAAATTTGCTGAACTCCTGCTGACTCATCATCGGGTGCGGAATGAACGTTGAGGCCAGAATGTTGCGCTTCACGTAAATCGGCGAGCTGTGATGCACGGCCGAGCGCAGGCTCTTAGCCAGCCCGCTAAAGCTGACCGGCGGCTCAAACCAGCGCCCGTTACCGATGCACTCTGCATAATCCAGAATGTCGCGCTTATCCATGACCGGCGTCGGGTCGCCAAAGGTAAAGGCCTCGGCGTGCTGCTGCGGTGTGTTTGCCTGTACCGGCTGTGTGGTGGTGTGGGCCTTGCGGCCTCTGCGTTTGCTCATCAGTAAAATTCCAGAATTGAGGGATTAGCGCCGCCGCTGGCTGCGGTAAGCGGTTCGTTTAACAGTGCGTGCATGATTGCCCAGGCGACGTCAGCATGGCTGGCTTCTTCGCTGCGGCTCGCCTCGTAAGTTGAGCGGTTGCCGCTGGCCGTCATGGTTTTGCGGATAGCCATAAACGACTGCGTGATATCCGTCGCACCGGCGTCATACTCAAGCCGCCCGCTGCTAATGGTGTCTTTTGCCTTCAGTACCATCGTTGTTTTCACTTCCGGCGAGTATTTGATTTCACGCGCGGCCGGGTAAAACTGGCGTACCAGCTGGTAAACACCCTGGCCGATGCCGGTCGCATCAACGCCGATATATTCCACGGTGTATTTTTTCGTTAAGTCCTCGATAGATTTCGCCTGCGCGGCAAAGTCCATGCCCCGCCACTGGTGACGCTCCAGCACGCGGAACTTACCGCCCGCAACGAGCGGCGGCGCGATTACCGCACAGCCTGCGCTGTCCCCGGTATGCGACGGGTCATACCCAATCCAGACCGGCCGGTATGCAAACGGGTGCGGCAGGTACGGGTTAAAATCTTCCCACTCTTCCAGGCTGTCGATCATGCAGCTCTGCAGCTCTGCAAACGGGAACACGCTCGCCTCATCATCGACAAAATCACACATCAGCAGGTTCTGATATTCCGCCGGGCTGTATTCAAGCTGCAGCTGGTCAATGTCGAACAGGTTGCAGCCGCCGGTAAGCGCATCCTCAACCGTGACAATCTGCCGCCACTGCCCGTCACCGCACAGCGCGCCTTTTGCC
>Ga0302349_1001304_pt1 | contig 20151 bp, 17 predicted proteins | sample PhyAR1_FD_202176 | JGI IMG/M metagenome (GOLD analysis project Ga0302349, IMG submission 202176) | Leaf surface microbial communities from alfalfa plants in UC Gill Tract Community Farm, Albany, California, United States - DLSL A.R1... | ecosystem: Host-associated > Plants > Phyllosphere >...
TCCAGATAACTACCCTGTCCACATGAGCCTCGTCGACAGCATCCTCCCCCTCGGCGCCGCGCGTCCCGCCGGCGCCTCCTCCCCCGCCTCCACCGCGCAGGCCGACGAGCGCTCCCGGCGCGCCGGTCGTCTGAACCGGCTGCGCGCCGGGGTGCTCGGCGCGAACGACGGCATCGTCTCCGTCGCCGGCCTCGCCGTGGGCGTCGCGGGCGCCACCACGGACACCCGCTGGCTGCTCGTCGCCGGCCTCGCCTCGCTCGTCGCGGGCGCCCTGTCCATGGCGATGGGCGAGTACGTCTCGGTCTCGACCCAGCGGGACACCGAGCGCGCCCTCATCGCCCGCACCCGCCGCGACCTCGCCGCGCAGCCCGAGGTCGAGCACCGCGCCCTGGTCTCCGCGCTCGAGGACACCGGCATCCCGTCGGACGTCGTCGAGCCCGTGGCCCGCTCGATGGAGCGCCACGACGCGCTCGAGGCGCACACGCGCTTCCGCCACGGCGTCGAGGACGACGCGGTCGCCTCGCCCCTCGGCGCGGCGCTCGCCTCGCTCGTCTCCTTCACCCTGGGCGGGGTGGTGCCGCTCGCGGCGATCCTGCTGACCCCGCCCGCGCTGCGCCTGCCCGCGACGCTCGCCGCGGTCGTGCTCGCGCTCGCCGCCCTCGGCGTGGTCAGCGCCCGCCTGGGCGAGGCCGACGCCCGCCGCGCGACCGTCCGCACGATCATCGGCGGCGTGCTCGCCCTGCTCGTCACCTACGGCCTGGGCGCCGCCCTCGGCGTGGCCATCGGCTGATCCGACGAGAGAGCACGAAGAACAGCGGCCCGCCCCCTTCCCCAGGGACGGGCCGCTGCAGTCTCAGTATGTCACCTCTCGACGGTGACCTTCTCGATGACGACGTCCTCGAGGGGCCGGTCGCGCATGTCGGTGCGCACGGCGCCGATCTCGTCGACGACCTTCTTCGACTCGTCGTCGGCGACGACGCCGAAGACGGTGTGCTTGCCCTGCAGGTGCGGGGTGGGGCCGACGGTGATGAAGAACTGCGAGCCGTTGGTGCCCGCGGGCTGGCCGGTGATCGCGTTGCGGCGCTTGCCGGCGTTCGCCATGGCGAGCACGTAGGGCTCGTTGAAGTTCTTCTCGGAGATCTCGTCGTCGAAGGTGTAGCCCGGGCCGCCGGTGCCGGTGCCCAGGGGGTCGCCGCCCTGGATCATGAAGCCGGAGATGATGCGGTGGAAGACGACGCCGTCGTAGAAGGGGCGCGTCACCTTCTCGCCGGACTCGGCGTCCGTGAACTCCTTGGTGCCCTCGGCGAGGCCCACGAAGTTCTCGACGGTCTTCGGCGCGTGGTCCGGGAACAGCTCGAGGCGGACGTCCCCGTGGTTGGTGTGCAGAGTTGCGAACATGCGCGCAATCCTCGCACACGGGCGGCGCCGGGGGCGGGGTCGACCACCGGGTCGGAATCCCCTGGGAGCCCCGTCACCCCCGCGCGTTAGAGTTGTGGCACACGGGCCGCGCCACCCCGGGAGATCCTCGGATCCCCCGGCGGATCGCGGCCCAGGGACCACCGTCGGCCCGACCCGGCGGATACACCGAAAGGGGAACGACCATGGCGCTGACCACCAAGCGTGAGGCCAAGAAGGCCGAGAAGCACGCCCAGAAGGCCGCCGATGCCGTGTCCGGCACCGGCCAGAAGGCGGAGCAGGCCGTCCAGGAGCTGCAGAAGCTGGCCGCGCAGGCCGGCCCCGTCGCCTCCGAGGCGGCCCGCGAGGCGCGCGCCCGCGCGACCGAGCTCTACGGACAGTACGCCCCCGCCGTCGAGGAGCGCCTCCGCGCCCAGGGCGACAAGCTCTCCCAGAACCTCGGGCCCCGTGCGGACAAGATCGTCCAGGACGTGCAGGAGGACTACCTCCCCCGTGCGCGCCGGACTGCCGAGACCACCGGCACCGTGCTCAAGGCCGCCGTGGACGCGGCCCGCAAGGAGCTCACCACCGGCCAGGACGACATCAAGGCCGCCGCCCTCACCGCCCCGGCCCCCGTGAAGAAGAACCGCGCCGGCAAGGTGCTGCTCGTGCTGGGCCTGGCCGCCGCCGGCGCCGCCGCGGGCTACATCGCCTGGAAGAAGACCCGCCCCGTCGAGGACCCCTGGGCCCCGCCGGCGGACTTCGCCCGCGCGCACTACCCCGCCTCCGCCGGGGACGACTCCGACTCCTCGACCGTCTCCGACACCGTCGGCGCGGCCGACGCCGGTGACGTCGCCTCCTCGCTCAAGGGCGACTCCCACGGCGCGGACACCACGCCCAAGGAGGTCAAGGTCGAGTCCGCGGACTCCACCGAGGCCGAGGAGAAGCGCGGCAACCACCGCGGCGACGCCTGAGCGTCCCGATCGCAGCCATGAACGGCGCGGCACCCCCGTCCCCGGACGGTGAGGGCCGCGCCGTTCTGCGCACCCCGCGCCTGCGGCTCCCGCTCGTCACCGAGCAGGACCTCGAGGAGCTCTGGCGCCTGCACTCCGATCCCGCCGCCTTCCTCCACGACTCCACGGCCCCGCTCACCGCGAAGGGCCAGATGGCCTGGGTGCTGCGGCAGTGGGTGGCGCACGCCGAGGCCGGCGGCGCCGCCGGGTACCGCCGCGTGCTCCCGGCGGGCGGCGGGGACCTGCTGGGCATCGTGGGCCTCGCCCCGCTCGACTCCCCCGCCGGCCCGCTGCTGAGCGCCTACTGGCGGCTGCACCCCGCGGCGCAGGGGCAGGGTCTCGCGACCGAGGCCCTGCGCGCCGTGCTCGGCGCCCTGCGCCCCGGGGACCCCGAGGTGGTCGCGGTGACCGCCGCCCGCAACACCCCCTCCCTCGCCCTCGCCCGCCGGCTCGGCTTCCGCCCCGGCCCGCCCGGGCGCGCGGTGCCGGGCGGCCGGGCGGGGGACGTGCTGCTCGTCCTCGATCGCCCCGCGGCCCGCGGCTGACGGAGACTGGGGCCATGACGGCACTCCCTCCGGCCGGGCGCTACGCCCCCTCCCCGAGCGGCGACCTGCACCTGGGGAACCTGCGCACCGCGATCCTCGCCTGGGCCTTCGCCCGCGGGACGGGCCGCGCCTTCCGCCTGCGCGTCGAGGACCTCGACCGCGTGCGCGAGGGCGCGGAGGCCCGCCAGCTCGAGGACCTCGCCGCCGTGGGCCTGGACCATGACGGCGAGATCGTGCGGCAGTCGGAGCGCGGCGACGCCCACGCCGCGGCGATCACGGAGCTCACCGCGCGGGGTCTCGTCTACGAGTGCTACTGCACCCGCCGCGAGATCCTCGAGGCGCCGAGCGCCCCGCACGCCCCGCCCGGCGCCTACCCCGGGACCTGCCGGGACCTCACCGGGCGCGAGCGGGAGGCGGGACGGGAGCGCATGCGCGCGCTGCGCCGCGAGCCGGCCCTGCGGCTGCGCGCGGAGGTGGGCGCCTGGAGCGTGCAGGACCGCTTCGCCGGGGAGGTCAGCGGGGCCGTCGACGACCTCGTGCTGCGTCGCGGCGACGGGGTGGTCGCCTACAACCTCGCGGTGGTCGTCGATGACGCCGCGCAGGGGGTGGACCAGGTCGTCCGCGCCGACGACCTCCTCTCCTCCGCGCCGCGGCAGGCGCACCTCGCCCAGCTGCTGGGGCTGCCCGTTCCCGAGTACGCGCACGTGCCGCTCGCCGTGAGCGCCGGCGGGGAGCGCCTGGCCAAGCGGGACGGCGCGGTGACCCTCCGGGACCGCCTCGCGCGCGGCGAGAGCGCGGAGCAGGTCGTCGAGCGGATCGGGGAGTCGCTGGGCCTGCCCGGCTGCCGGAGCGCGCGCGACGTGCTCGAGCGCTGGGACCTGCGGAGCCTGCCGTCGGAGCCGTGGGTCGTGGACCTGCCCGCCTGACCTCGGACGACGCACCCCGGAGTTCGGCCCGCCACAGTGCGACCCGGGCGCTTCCCGATCTCGATACATGAATGTATCGTGGCCGCGTGCACCGAATCCCCTCCGCGCTGCGCGCATTCGTCGACCTCTTCCCCTCCGAGTGGAAGAAGCCCATCGCGGCTCTCTTCGTCACCGGGCTAGCCCTGGTGCCGCTCATCTATGCCGGGAACCTCACCTGGTCCTTCTCCGACCCCTCGGGCCGGATGGACGGGATCACCGCGGCCGTCGTCGACCTCGACGAGGGCGCGACCTCGACCTCCACGGACGGCACGACGACCCAGCTGCACGTCGGCGAGGACTTCACCGAGGAGGTGCTCGACATCGACAAGAACACCTCCTTCCGCTTCGTCGAGGTGAGCGAGGCGGAGGCGAAGCGCGGGCTCGAGGACGGCACCTACGGCGCGACCGTCGTGATCCCGAAGGACTTCTCGGCGAACGTGGCCTCGCTGGGCGGCGACGCGGAGGACGCCGCCCCCGCGCTGCTCACCGTCACCACGAACGACACGATCAACTACGTGGGCGGCAACTTCTCGAAGTCCGTGGGCGCGGCCCTCACCGACACGCTGCGCACGAGCGTGCTCGACGAGTACCTCGACAACGTCTACATCGGCTTCACCTCGATCCACGACGGCCTGGGGAACGCCGTCGACGGCTCCGGCGACCTCGAGGACGGCGCGACCCAGCTGACCGACGGCGCGGGCGACCTCACCGACGGTGCCACCGAGCTCGACGACGGCGCCACCGAGCTGCACGACGGCACCGGCCAGCTGGCCGACGGCGCCGACACCCTCGCCGACGGCACCGCGCAGCTCGCCGACGGCTCCTACGACCTCGTCGTGGGCCTCGACCAGCTCACCGCGGGCGCCGTGACCCTGCACGACGGCACCGCGACCCTCGACGCGGGCGCCCAGCAGCTCTCCGCCGGGCTCGACACCCTCGACTCGAAGAGCACCACGCTCCAGGACGGCGCCGACTCCCTCGCGAGCGGCACCTCCCAGATCGCGGACGGCGCGAGCTCCCTCGCCGACGGCGCCTCCCAGGTGGCCGACGGCACCGAGCAGCTCGACCGGACGATCACCGACGCGCGCGACAGGGCGAAGGACCTCGGCATCACCGAGGACTCCGTCGACCAGGCGAGCCAGGACCTGCAGGACGGCATCACCGCGCTCCAGCAGGCCGTCGAGGACGCCGGCACCGCGCTCGACGCCCCCGCCACGGACTCCACGACCCTCTCCGACGCCGCGACCGCCCTCGACGACACGGCGACCTCCGCCGACGACGCCGCCCAGGCCCTCGCGCAGGACACCGCGGACGGCTCCGAGGACGCGACGACGATCCGCGACGGCGCCTCGAGCATCCAGGACGAGATCGGCACCCTCACCGACGCCGCCGCGAGCGCCGCCGACGCGGCCTCGACGGCGAAGGACAGCGCCGCGACCTCCGACGACGCCGTGCAGACCTACACCGGCAGCGTCGACGACCTCGCCGCCCGGTGCGAGGACTCCGGGGCCGACGAGGCCTTCTGCTCCCAGCTCTCCGAGGTCGCGGGCACCTCCGGCGACACCCGCGATGCCTCCTCCACCGCCCTCGAGGACGCGGAGGCCGCGGACACCGCCGCCGGCGACGCCGCCTCCGCCGGCACCGACGTCTCCGACACCGCGGACTCCGTGGCCGAGGCCGCGGACCGGGTGGGCACCACGCTCGACGACCTCGCCACGACGACCTCGACCGTCGCCGACGGCACCTCGAAGGTCGCCGACGCGACCGGCTCCCTCGCCGAGGACGCCTCCTCCCTCGAGGACACCATCACGAGCGCCCGCCAGGACGCCCGCGACGCCGCCGAGGCCGCGACCGGCTCGGACGAGGACACCTCCACCGCGGACCTCGCCTCCCGGCTCGCCCAGCAGGCCAAGGACGCCGCCGCGGCGCTGCCCGACGCCTACGACACGCTCTCCCAGGGCGCGGACGACGTGGACCGCCTCAACGACGGCGCCCAGCAGGTCTCCGACGGCGCGGACCTCCTCGCCGAGTCCACCCGCACCGCGGCCGACGGCGCCGCGACCCTCTCCTCCGGGATCGGCCAGTACACCGACGGCGTCTCCACCGCGGGCGACGGCGCGGACCAGCTCGCCGCCGGCACGGGGAAGCTCGAGAGCGGCAGCGCGCAGCTCGTGAGCGGCCTGAACTCCGCGGACTCGGGCGCCCGCACCCTCGCGAACGGACTCTCCCAGGGGCAGACCGGCGCGGAGAAGCTCGCTGCGGCCGCGCACCAGGTCGACTCCGGCGCCGGCCGGCTCGAGGACGGCACGGGCCAGCTCGTGGACGGCTCCGAGAAGCTCGAGGACGGCGCCCAGCAGCTGCAGGACGGCTCCGGCGAGCTGCACGACGGCCTCGTCGACGCCCAGGACGAGGTCCCCTCGTACACCGACACGGAGCGCTCGGACCTCACCGACGCCGCCTCGGACCCGGTGCAGATGGAGTTCGTGCGCGACCACGGCCTGGACCGCTTCGGCGAGGGTCTCGCCCCGCTGTTCCTGGGCATCGGCCTCTGGGTGGGCGGCATGTCGATCTTCCTCATGATGCCGCCGTTCTCCCGTGAGGCCGCGGCCCGCGGCGCGGGCGCCCTGAAGCTGCTCGTGGGCGGCCTCGTGCCCTCCTTCGCCCTCGCGCTCGTGCAGACGGCGATCACGGTCGCGGTGCTCCACCTCGCGATCGACATCACCGCGGTGCACCTCGTGCAGTTCAGCCTCATGGCGGCACTGACGAGCATCGTCTTCGTGGGCCTGAACCACGGGTTCGGCGCCCTGTTCGGGCCGATCGGCAAGTTCGTGGCGCTCGTGCTCATCGCCCTCCAGGTGGCGGGGGCCGGAGGCACCTACCCCGTCGGCACGCTGCCGAAGTTCTTCCAGGTGATCCATCCGTTCCTGCCGATGACCCATGCGGTGGACGCGTTCCGCGGCACGATCGGCGGCGGCTGGGTGGACCCGGCCGGGGACATCGCCTGGCTGTGCGGCTGGCTCGTGCTCGCGCTCGTGCTCGGGTTCCTGGGCGCGCGGAAGCTGCGCCGCGAGGTCGACGCCGACGGCGCGGGGGACCCGGAGGAGCCGGAGACCGCCGACGCGGAGCCCGCGGCCGCCTGACCGCCTCCTCGGGATGATCCGCGGGGCCCCGGGCGTTGTGCCCGGGGACCGCGGGCCCCGCCCGCACCCCACGGAACGGACGGACCGATGACCGCAGCAGCCCCCACCCCCACCACCCCCACGCCGCTGTTCGGCATCGACGTCTGGACCGATGTCGTGTGCCCCTGGTGCTACGTGGGCGAGGCGCGCCTGCTCGAGGCGATCGAGGCGGAGGGGCTCACGGGACGCGTCACGCTGCGCGCCCACTCCTTCGAGCTCGACCCCACCGCGCCCACCGGCTCCACGGAGGACAACGTCACGGGCCTCGCCCGGCGCAAGGGCATCCCCGTCCAGAAGGTGCAGGAGATGGAGGCGCAGATCGGCGACCTCTCCCGCGAGGTGGGCCGCGAGTACGTCTCCCCGCGCCCCATGGGCAACACGCGCGGCGTGCACCGGGTCCTGCAGGCCGTGCAGGAGGCGCGCGGCGCGGAGGTCGCCACGGAGTTCTTCCTCGAGCTCCAGCGCGGTCACTTCACCGACACGGTGAACCCCTTCGACGAGGAGGTCGTCGTCGCCCGTGCGGTCGCCGCGGGTCTTCAGGAGGCCGACGCGCGCGCCGCCTGGGCGGGCACCACGCATGACGACGCGGTCGAGGAGGACGTGCGCGAGGCCGTCGCGATGGGTGCGCGGGGCGTGCCCTTCTTCCGCTTCGACGACCGCTACACCGCGCCCGGCGCGCTGCCCACCGAGACCTTCCGGCAGGCGCTGCGCCAGATCGCGGCGGAGGCCGAGGAGCGTGCCTCGACCGAGGGCTGACCCTCTGCGACCGGTCTCAGCGGGCGAGGACCTGCTCGGCGCTCGTGCCGGGCAGGCTCACCGTGACGGGGGTGCCCCAGGGGTCGGTGAGGCGCACCGCGCGGCCGTCGTCGGCGAGCGGCAGGGCGGCGGCGCGGGCCCGGGCGACGAGCGCGTCGAGGTCCTCGCGGCCGGGCACGGTGATGGCGACGTCGGCCAGCCCCAGGCTCGTGGCGCGCGGGCCGGCGCCGCGGCTGTTCCACGAGTTCATGGCGACGTGGTGGTGGTAGCCGCCCGCGGCGGCGAAGAGCGCGCCGGGGTGCGAGCCGACGGTGACCTCGAAGCCGAGCGCGTCGATGTAGAAGGCCCGCGCGGCCTGCACGTCCCCCACCTGCAGGTGCACGTGGCCCACGATCCCGGGCAGCGCGCCGGGCTCCCCGGCGGTCGCCTCGGTGAGGTGCTGCTCGAGGTAGGCGTTCGGGTCGAGGTAGAGGGTGTCCATCGCGACCTGGCCGTCCGTCCAGGTCCACTCCTCGCGGGGCCGGTCGCGGTACAGCTCGATGCCGTTGCCCTCGGGGTCCGCGAAGTAGAACGCCTCGGAGACGAGGTGGTCGCCGCTGCCCGCGAAGCGCGAGCGGGGGTCCTGGGCGGCGCGCAGGAGCGTGCCCGCGAGGGAGGCCTCGTCCTCGAAGAGGAAGGCCGTGTGGAACAGGCCGGCCTCGCCGCGGCCGGGCACGGGCAGGCCGGGGGTGGAGACGAGCCGCACGAAGGGCACGTCACCGCGGCCGAGCACACGATGGATCTCGCCGCCGGTGCGGGCGGTCTCCTCGATCGGGGAGAGGGCGAGGGCGTCCGCGTAGTAGGAGCTCATGAGCTCGAGGTCGCCCACGCGGAGGGTGACGGCGTCCATCGCGATATCGGCGGAGAGGTGCCGCTCATCGACGGGCGTGGCAGGGGTGCGGGGGGTGACAGGGATGGGGGTCATGAGGGGCGGTCCTTCCGGGGCGGTGCGGCCTGGCCCCAGCATGCCCCTTTTTGGTTGACTGTTCAACCAAAAGCCCGGCGGTGTGCCGCACCGGACAGCCGTGCCCTCAGCGGGCCGCGAGCTCCTCCGCCCGCGCGAGCACCTGCGACCGCAGGTCGCCGTCGGCGGCGACCCGGCGCACCACGTGCGCCATCGCGGCCGCCGCGTCGTCGAGCAGCCGGTAGCCCTCCGGCCCCGCGGACTGCGCGGCGAAGTCCGCCGTGTGCAGCGCCGCGTCCACGCCCGTGATGCCCACGAAAGGATGCAGGGAGGGCACGTGCTGGGACACGTTGCCCATGTCCGTCGAGGCGGCCATGACGCCCGTGGACCCCGCGAGCGGGCGGCCGCGCTCGACCATCGCCTCGTTCCACAGCCCGCCCAGCAGGTCGTCCTGCCGCAGCGGCTCGTAGAGCGGCTCGAGCGCCTCCACCTCGAGCGTGCAGCCGGTCGCGAGGGCACCCGCCCGCAGGCAGTCCAGCAGGGACCCGTGCAGTGCGTGGAACTCCTCGAGGTCCGGCGCCCGGCACTCGAAGTCCACGACAGCGGTCGCGGGGATGATGTTCGTGACCCCGGACTGCTGCGGCACGAGAGCCAGGCGCCGGCCGTCCTTCACCCTCTGGCGCAGCAGACCGGCCGCGACCTGGGCGATCACGGCCGCATCGTTCGCATTGACGCCCTCGGAGGGGTTCGCGGCGGCGTGCGCGCCGCGGCCCGTGTAGGTCGCGCGCCAGCGGCCCACGGCCTGGCTCGTCGAGCCCACCGGGTCGTAGGTGTCGGTGTGCGGCGTCGGATGGGTCATGAGGGCGAGATGCACTCCCGCGAAGACGCCGCGCTCGATGAGCAGCTGCTTGCCGCCGCCGTGCTCCTCCGCCGGGGTGCCGATCACCTGCACCGTGAGGTCCAGGGACGGATCCGCGGCGAGCGCGTCCGCGAGCAGCAGGGCCGCCCCCACGGAGGCGCCCGCGATGAGGTGGTGGCCGCAGCCGTGGCCGATCCCGGGCAGGGCGTCGTACTCCACGCACAGCGCGGCGACGAGGGAGCCGGAGCCCCGGCTCGCGCGCAGCGCGGTGGGCAGCTCCCCCACGCCCCGCTCGACCGCGAAGCCCTCCGCCTCGAGCAGGGCGGCGACCCGCTGGGCGGAGCGGTGCTCCTCGAAGGCGAGCTCGGGATCCGCGTGCAGCTCCCGGGCGAGGGCGTGGACCCGCTCGCGGCGGTCCCCCTCGAGCAGCGGCAGGCTCATGCGCTCTCCTCCCCCGAGCGCAGCAGCGGCGGCTGCAGCGTGGTGCCGGTGCCTGCGCGGTACAGGCGCGCGGGCCGGCCGCCCGTCGGCGCGGCGAAGCGGTCGAGCTCCTCGACGAAGCCCGGCGTGCGGGTCGCCTTGCGGTGGAAGTTCCCGGCGTCGAGGCCGCTCCCCCACACGGCCTCGTAGACGCCGCGCAGCTGGGTGACGGTGAACTCCGCGGGCAGGAAGGTCACGGCGAGCGTCGAATACTCGAGCTTCGCGCGGGCCCGCTCGAGCGCGCAGTCGAGCACCTCGCGGTGGTCGAAGCCGAGCTCCACGCCCGCGAGCTCCTCGACGGCCCACCAGCGGGCGTCGGCGACGTCGGCCCCGCGGCGCGGGGCGGGGAGATCCGCGCCGAGCGCCATGAAGGCCACGGAGACCACGCGCCCGCGCGGGTCGCGGCCCGGGGCGCCGAAGGTGCGCAGCTGCTCGACGTGCACCGACTCCTCGCCGATCATCGCCTCGTTCTCGAGCACCCGGTAGGCGGACTGGTCGAGGTCCTCGTGCTCCCCCACGGGCCCGCCGGGCAGCGCCCACGTGCCCGCGAAGGGCTCCTCCCCGCGCTGCACGAGCGCGACGCTGAGCCGCCCCTCGTGCAGGGTGAGGATGACGAGGTCGACGGCGACGCCGACCCCGCTGCCCGGCGCCGCGGAGGTGTCCATGGGCGCCACCCTATGGCGCCGGGGTCAGCGCGCAGGAATCGCCGGCACCTGGTGGGACGCGCCCGCCCCGGCGAGGGCCCCGCGCTCGCGCACGGCGGCGCGCAGGGCGACGAACAGGGAGACGAGGCCGACGGTCAGCAGCAGGTGCCCGAGGCCCGCGATCCCAGGGATCGCGGCGCTCGTCGTCGCCGGGTCGTGGCCGCCGAGCGTGAGCAGCCCGCGCACGGCCTGCATCGCGACCGTCACCACGAGGCCGACGTTGTAGGTCCACCAGAACACGGTGAAGGAGCGGCGGCCGGAGAGGCCCAGGACCGCGTCGAGCGCGAGGACCACCAGGAACACGATCATGCCGAGGGTCAGCAGGTGCGTGTGCAGGGTGTTCAGCGGGGTGTGGCTGAGCAGGGCGTCGGTGTGCTTCGTGAACTCGCGGTAGAAGAGCCCCGAGGCGAGGCCGAGGACGAGGTAGGTCAGGGCGGTGTGCAGGGATCGCGTCATGCCCTCGATCCTGCTCGTGCGCCCGGCCCGGCGGATCAACCCTTCGATGGATCGCTCAGGCGCCCGCGGGGGCGACCGCGGAGGCGCCGCCGCGGGCCGCCGCGAGGTGCCAGATCCACAGGGCCGTGCCGCCCGCGGCGAAGAGCAGCGACGCCGTGCCCACCGCGAGCAGGCTCGTGCTCACGATCGGCATGATGACCCCCGCGAGCAGCGCGTTCAGCACGAGGGAGAAGAAGGTGCCGAGCGAGGCGGCCGCCCCGCGCTCGTGGGGGAACAGGTCGAGCACCTCGAGCTGGATCGGCGCGAAGACGAGCGAGACGGCGAAGGCGAGCAGCATCGGGCCCGCGACGAGCGGGATCAGGGCCGGGGAGATCGTCCCGTCGGGCGCCGGGGACACCGCGACCAGCAGCAGGTTCACGAGCGCCGCGAGGATCGCGGCGACGTACCCGATCGTGATCAGCCGGGGCCGGGGCACGACCGCCGCCGCCCGGCCCACCACCCACGAGCCGCTCATCATGCCGATGATCAGCGGCACGAAGAGCACCCAGAAGTCCTGCTCGCCGAGGCCCAGCAGGCGGTCCACGATGATCGAGGCACCCGCGATGAACAGGAACTGCGCGGCGAAGCCGAGGGCGGAGGCCGAGGCGATCCGCAGCATGACCGGGCTGCGGCCCACGTGCACGAGCGACCCCAGCAGGGAGCGCAAGCGCAGCGGGGTGCGCTGGTCCCGCGGCAGGGTCTCCGGCAGCAGCGCCGTCAGCACGAGCGTGACCACGCCGTACAGGCCCACCCCCGCGAACACCCACCGCCAGTCGCCGAGCAGCAGCAGCCAGCCGCCGAGGATCGGCGCGAGCGCCGGGGCGACGGAGAAGATCATCATGACGCGGGCCATGAGCCGCTGCGCCTCGGGACCCGCGAACATGTCGCGGATGACGACGCGGGAGACGATCGTCGCGGCGCCCGCGCTCATGCCCTGCAGCACCCGCAGCGCGACGAGACCGCCGAGGCCCGGGGCGAGGATCGAGCCGAACATGCCGATGAGGTAGATGACGAGCCCGCCGATCATCACCGGCTTGCGACCCAGGGCGTCGGAGAGCGGTCCGTGCAGGATCGACATGACCGCGAAGGCCGCGAGGTAGGCGGAGACCAGCTGCTGGAGCCCCACCTCGCTCGCGCCGAACTCCGCCCCGATCCGCCCGAAGGCCGGGAACACGGTGTCGATCGTGAAGGGCCCGATCATGGCCAGGGTCGCGAGGGTGAGGGTGATGCGGGCGCTGGCCCGGGACGGGGCGGGAGTCGAGGTCACCGGCATGATCCTATCGGCGTAGGCTCGTCGGAGACCTCGTCCCGGCACCGCACGGCAACCGCTTCCACCGCGGGCCGGGACCCGCGAGGATGTCCCACCCACTCCCCCGTCCACGCGCCGCGCCGTCGCGGCAGGAGGCAGCACAGATGACCCAGCGCGCCCGCCGCATCGGCCTCGTCGGATACGGCGACGTCTCCGTCGTCCACGTGGACGCGATCGCCGCGATCGACGGCCTCGAGCTCGTCGCCGTCGCCGACGCCGACCCCGCCGCCCGGGAGCGCGCCGCGACCGCCCTCGGCGTGCCCGTCCACGACTCCGTCGAGGCGATGCTCGACGCCGAGCGGCTCGACGCGATCCACGTGACCACCCCGCACCACGAGCACGTGGGCCCGAGCCTCGCGGCGATCGCCCGCGGCGTCCACGTGCTCCAGGAGAAGCCCGTCGCCCACACCCTCGCCGAGGCCGAGCGGCTCGTCGCGGGCCTCGCCGCCGCCCCCGCACGGGCCGACGGCGGCGCCGGCGCCCCGCACGTCGCGATCTGCTTCCAGAACCGCTACAACCGGGCCAGCCAGGAGCTGCGACGGCTGCTCACGAGCGGCGAGCTGGGCGCCGTGCAGGGCGCCTACGCCTCCGTCGTGTGGACCCGCACCGCCGAGTACTACGCCGCGAAGCCGTGGCGCGGCCGCCGGGAGACCTCCGGCGGCGGCCTCCTCATCAACCAGGCGATCCACACCCTCGACCTCGTGCAGTGGCTGCTGGGTCCCGTCGAGCGCACCGAGGGCCTCGTCTCGCAGCGGAAGTTCGCGGGCGTGACCGAGGTCGAGGACACCGCCGAGCTGCTCCTGCACCACGAGGGCGGCGCCACGACGACCTTCTTCGCGACGCTCACCGCACCCGTCGCCCGGCCCGTCGAGCTCGAGGTGGCGACGGAGAACGCCTACCTCGAGCTGCGCTCCGGCGCGGGCGGCGGCCTCACGGTGCGCTGGGCCGACGGCCGCGTCGACACCTTCTCCGACCGGGTCGCGACCGCGGGCGGCCGCTCCTACTGGGGCGTCTCCCACGAGGAGCTCATCGCCGACTTCTACGCGACCCTCGACGGGGCCGAGCCGTTCTGGATCGGCCCCGAGGAGGGCATCGCGAGCCTGCGCATCCTCAAGGACGCCTACGCGATCAGCGGGTTCTGATCCCGACCAGCTCGTCCATCTGCTCGAGCTCGACGTTCTTGGTCTCGGGAACGGCGACGAGGACGAAGCCGACCGAGACGAGCGCGACGACCGCGTAGAGGATGTAGGTCGCGCCGATCGACCACGCGGCGAGCACGGGGAAGGTGAGGGTGACGGCGAAGTTCGACGCCCACTCGACCCCTCCCGCCACCGAGGTCGCGGCGCCCCGCAGGCGGTTGGGGAACATCTCGCCGATGAGCACCCACATGATCGGCCCCCAGGTCCCCGCATAGGCGAACACATACAGGCACAGCGCCACGAGCGCCAGCACCCCGCGGACGGGGCTCGAGGCGAGGTCCGGGGCGAGGCCGCCGCCGTCCTGGGCGACCTGCGGGGCGGTGAGCATGACGATCGCGGTGACCACGAGCGCGGCGAACATCGACACCGAGCCCCACAGCAGCAGCGGCCGGCGCCCGACCCGGTCCACCAGCAGCATGCCGACGACGATGGCCACGATCTTCACGGTCGTGAGCACGAGCGTCTGCTGCAGGGCGTCCTCCTCGCCGAACCCGATGGTCGAGAAGATCGTCGTCGCGTAGTAGAAGATCGCGTTGATCCCGACCAGCTGCTGCAGGGCGGCGAGCCCGATCCCGATCCAGACGATGCGCTGGAGGTTCGTCCCGGCGGGGGTGAGCAGGGAGCGGAAGCCGCCGCCGCCCTGATCGCCGAGCGAGCGGGCGATCTCCTCGACGCGCTCGTCCACGCCGTCCTCTCCCACGGTCCGCACGAGGACCGCACGGGCCTCCTCGAGGCGACCGCGCGCGATGAGGAAGCGCGGGGACTCCGGCGTCGTGACCGAGGCGACGAGGTAGATCAGGCCGCCGAGGGCGACCGAGAGGAACGCCCACTGCCACACCTCGAGATCGAGCCACAGGAAGGAGAGGACGGAGGTCGACAGCGGCGCGTCCCCGTCCGGCGCCGGAGCGGCCGCGAGCATCGCGTCCCCCAGCAGGCCGCAGACGAAGAGCCCCACGATCAGCATGAACTGGCGCAGGGAGACGAGCATGCCCCGCATCGACGCGGGAGACGTCTCGGCGACGTAGGCGGGGGCGATCGTCATCGCGGCCCCCATCGCCATCCCGGAGAAGAGCCGCCAGGACAGGAACGCCAGGATCGACCCGCCGACGAAGGCGGTGCCCACCGAGGCGACGATGAACAGCAGCGCGGCGATCACCATGATCGCGCGCCGGCCCACCCGGTCCGACAGGCGCCCCGCGAGGAACGCCCCGAGCACGGCGCTGAGGACGCCGAAGGCGATCGCGAAGCCGAGCATCCCGGCGCTCGCGCCGGTGTGGAAGACCAGGGCGTTCTTGACCACGTTGAGGGCCATCGCGTCCCAGCCGAACATGAGGCCGGAGATCGACGCGGCGAGCGCGGCCCCAAGTGCGCGGCGCCGTGCGGCGCGGGGGACGGCGGGCGTCCCCGCACGCGGAGGGGACGCGAGGGGTGCGCGGGTCGAGGGGGTCATGCGAGCAGGTCCTTCCTGGTCGGCAGGGGGCTCAGGGTGCCCTGAGCTCCTCGGCGACGAGGCTGCGCGCGAACGGGATGTGCGTCGGCGCCGCGCGGGGGCGGGCGCCGTCGGCGACCCCGTCGTGGACAGGGGCCACGTTAGAGCCGCGGTTTTCTTCCCGCGAGAGGGCGCAGAAAGAAGGTGCCGACGTGCTCCGGATCACGTCGGTGCCTCCCCTCCCGCCTCAGCCGAGCGGCGTGCGCGGGCCGTTGAGCAGGACCACCTCGGTGTCGAGGTCCTGGGAGCGGCGCATCGTGCCGCGGAACCAGGTGACGGTCGCGCGGCCCGGGTCCCCGGGGATCGCGACGGGGCGCAGGTTGTCCCCCGCGGACTCCGCGGTGACGGGGGTCCACGTGATCGTGGCGCCCCCGTCGGCCGTGCGACCGTGGAAGATCTCGTGCACGCCGAGCGCCCGGCCGTCCCGCGGGTCCGTCTCGAGCGAGGCCCAGAGCGCGTCGAGGTCATCGGGGTCGATCGCGCCGAGTCCCGTGTAGTCCTCCTCGTGCGGCATGAGCTGCGGCCCGGCGACGGCGATCTCGTGCACCTCCCACGTGCTCGCCCCGGGCGCGAGCTCGGCACGGAAGAGCCGGTGGTCGATCGCGGGGACCTCGTGGGCGGGGGCGTCCCAGGCGTGGCGGGCGGTGTCCGTGCCGAGGGCGTCGTCCGCCCGGGCGGTGAACAGGGCGACGAGGCGGCCGTCGGCCCCGCGCCGCAGGTCCGTGGTCCACGCATGGGTCATGACGGACCCGCCCCAGGTGCTGCCGCTCGTGAACAGGGGCGTGAGGTCCTCCGCGCGCGGGGTCACGTCCTCGATGCCGCGGCCCAGGGCGGAGACGACCGTGCCGTCCGCCCGGTGCAGGGAGCCGCCCGCGAGATAGCCGTGCCAGATCGAGGTCGCGTAGTCGCGCGGGTGGTGCTCGGTGATGATGACGTCGATGCGGTCGTCGGTCCCCTGGTGGGTGCCGGACGCGTAGCGGGCGTAGCCGTTGACGTAGCCGATCTTGGGCCGCGTGAGCAGGCGCCCGCCGAACTCCCAGGTGCTGCCGTCGTCGTCGGAGACGAGATAGCAGGGGTCGTCGTTCACGGCGCGCACGAAGCAGTACAGGCGGCCGTCGAGGGGGTGCACGTTCTGGTACGTGACGCCGCGGCCGGGGGTGTGCGGCGGCGCGGGCTCGGTCGCGCCGAACAGCGGGGTCCACGAGTACACCTGCTCGGGGCCCCACTCCCCGGCCGGGTCCGCGGTCCCGCTGATGCGCCAGCGGGTGAGCTCGTCGGTCTTGTGGCGGGAGTAGACCGCGAGCCAGCGGCCGTCGGCCCGGCGCCAGAGGGCCGGGTCGTCGTGGTCGTCGGACTCGAGGCCCGCGTGGAGCACGACGCGCGAGGAGCTGCCGTCCTCGCGAGCGACGATCAGCTCGACGTCCCCGCCCCGCGCGTCGCCGTCCGTCCCGCCGGCGGAGGCGACGGCCCCGATGACGACGGTGCCGGTCACGGGATCGGCGAGGGAGCGCTCGTCCTGGAACCAGCACCAGGAGCCGTTGTCGTCGACGATGCGGATCTCAGCAGTGGGGGCTGGCGCAGTGCTGGGGGCGGCGTCGGCGGTGACGCGCTGCTCGATGCTCATGGGTCCATCCTCCCCCAGCGGAATGCGCTTGCCAAGGCCTGCGCGCGGGCGATCCGCGCAGACGCACGGCCCGCCGGCTGCCCACCGCCCGCCCGACGCCCGCCGCGCGCCGGCAGCCGCCCCCCGCGCCCATCCCTAGATGGTCCGATTCCGTTCCAGACCGGGCTGCGATCTGGAACGGAATCGGACCATCGACGGGGGCGGCCGTGATGGGCAGGCCGTGGCGGGCTGCGACGGGCGGGCGGCGAGGGGTGGGCAGGCAGCCCCGGCTCAGCCCCAGCCCTCGGTGCGCTCCTTGAGGGCGCGATAGGACTCGAGCACCTCGGGCGTGGCCTCCGCCTCGAGGGTGCGCGCGCCGCCGAGCTCCCAGACGGGCGGCTCGTCGGTCCCGGCGAGGGCCCAGGCGGCCTGGCGGGCCGCGCCGAGGGCGACGTACTCGCCGTCGGGGGCGAGGGTGACGGGGCGGCCCAGCACGGCGGGGGCGAGCTCCTGCACGGCGCGGCTGCGGGCGCCGCCGCCGATGAGGGTGACGCGCGCCGGGGAGACCCCGGTGACCTGCTCGAGCGCGGCGACGCCGTCGGCCAGCGAGCACAGGAGCGCCTCGACGTAGGCGCGGGCGAGGTCCTCGCGGGTGGTCGCGGTGGTGAGCCCGGTGAGGGTGCCGCGCGCGTCGGGGCGGTTCGGGGTGCGCTCGCCCTCGAGGTAGGGCAGCAGGCTCACGCCGTGGGCGCCGGGCACGGAGGCGAGGGCCAGGGCGGAGAGCTGCTCGTGGGTGACGCCGAGCAGCGCGCGGCCCGCCTCGAGGATGCGGGAGGCGTTGATCGTCGTGGTCATGGGGAGGAAGCGGCCGGTCGCGTCGGCGAAGCCGGTGACGGTGCCGGAGGGGTCGTCCGGGCGCACGTCGCTCACCATCGCGCACACGCCGGAGGTGCCGATCGAGATCGACACGTCTCCGGGCTGCTGCCCGAGCCCCAGAGCGGCGCCCATGTTGTCGCCGGTGCCCGCGGCGATGACCGCGCCGCCGGCGGTGCGGGCCATGGCCTCCTGCGGCGCACCGGGGAGGCGCGGCAGGTCGAGGGAGCGCCCGATCGCGGCCTCGGCGAGCTCGGGCCGCCAGGCCTCGGCGGCGGTCGAGTAGTAGCCGGTGCCCGAGGCGTCGCCGCGGTCGGTGAAGGGCTCCGTGCCCGGCGCCGCGAGGTGCAGGGACACGTAGTCGTGCGGGAGCAGCACGGAGCGGGCGCGCTCGGCCGCCTCGGGCTCCTCGTCGCGCACCCAGCGCAGCTTGCTCGAGGTGAAGGAGGCGACGAGCAGGCTGCCGAGCTCGCCGACGCTCGCCTCCGCCCCGCCCTGCTCCTCGATCAGGGCCGCGGCCTGCGGGGCGGAGCGGGTGTCGTTCCACAGCAGCGCCGGGCGCACCACCTCGCCCGCCCCGTCCAGCAGCACCATGCCGTGCTGCTGGCCGCCCACGGCGACGGCCTCGGCCCGCTCGAGCAGCGGCCCGGCCGCCTCGTCCACCGCCGCGAGCCAGGCCCGCGGGTCCACCTCGGTGCCGTCCGGGTGGGCGGCGCGGCGCTCCTCGACGACCTCGCCGGTGGCGGCGTCGACGAGCAGGGCCTTGGTGGACTGGGTGGACGAGTCGATGCCGAGCACGAGCGTCATGAGCGGGAGCCTTTCACGGAGCGGGCGAGGTGGTGAGGCTCAGGCGCGGAAGCCGAGCAGGTGCTGCATGGCGAGCTGCTGGAGGCGCACGAAGCCGAAGTTGCGCTCCCCGGCCTTGTCCGCGTCGAACTCCTCGAAGGTCGAGCGGTCCGCGAGGAGGTCCTCGAGGGTCTCGCCCTCGGCGATCGTGGGCTGCGCGAGCTCGTCGATGCCGGAGTAGGTCAGGGCCTCCTGCACCTCGGGGTCCTGGCGGAACGCGAGGGCGCGCTCCTTGAGCATCAGGTACATCTCCATGTTCGCGGCGGCCGCGTCGTACTGGCCCTTCTCGTGCTCGGTGCGCGAGGGCTTGTAGTCGAAGTGGCGGGCGCCGTCGTAGGCGCCGGGCTTGGACGGGAAGCCGTTCTCGAGCAGGTCGACGGTGAAGAAGGCGCTGATGAGGTCGCCGTGGCCGAACACGAGGTCCTGGTCGTACATGGGGCCGTGCTGGCCGTTGAGGTCGATGTGGAAGAGCTTCTCGCTCCACAGCGCCTGGGCGAGGCCGTGCGTGTAGTTCAGGGTGGCCATCTGCTCGTGCCCGGTCTCGGGGTTGATGCCGACGATGTCGCCGTGCTCGAGCTGCTCGATGAAGGCGAGGGCGTGGCCGACGGTGGGCAGGAAGATGTTGCCGCGGGGCTCGTTGGGCTTGGGCTCGAGGCCGATCCGCAGGTCGTAGCCCTTGTCCTTGATGTAGCCGGCGACGGTGTCGAGGCCCTCGCGGTAGCGCTCGAGCGCGGCGAAGAGGTCCTTGGAGCCGTCGTACTCGGCGCCCTCGCGGCCGCCCCACATGACGAAGGTGCTCGCGCCGAGCTCGGCGGCGAGGTCGACGTTCGCGAGGACCTTGCGCAGGCCGAAGCGGCGCACGGAGCGGTCGTTCGAGGTGAAGGCGCCGTCCTTGAAGACGGGGTGGGCGAAGGTGTCGGTGGTGACCATCTCGATCTCGAGGCCGGTCTCCGTGGTGACGGACTTCAGCTGGTCGATGATCTTCTGGCGCTCGGCGGGGGTGGCGTCGAAGGGGACGACGTCGTTGTCATGGAAGGTGAAGCCCCAGGCGCCGAGATCGGCGAGCTTGCGGATGTGGGCGCTGAGCTCGAGGGCGGGGCGGGTGGCGAGGCCGAACTGGTCGCGGGCCTCCCAGCCGGTGGTCCAGAGGCCGAAGGAGAAGCGGTCCTCGCGGGTGGGGGTGGGTGCGGTCACGGTGTGCTCCTGGGGTGATGTCGGCGGTGACGGGTTCGCTTAGTAAGTTTCCATTACTAACCGCGAAATGGCAAGCTGACCCCCACGATCCCCACCCCGACCCGAGGACAGGACGGCCCGGCATGCAGTCCACCCACCTGCGCGAGCACAACCTCTCCGCCGTGCTCCGCGCCCTGCAGGCCGCCGGCGAGCCCACCTCCCGCGCGGGCCTCGCCTCCCTCACGCGGCTCACCAAGCCCACCGTCTCCAAGCTCGTCGAGGAGCTCATCGGGGCGGGGCTCATCAGCGAGGGCGACCCGATCTC
>Ga0302349_1001307_pt1 | contig 20129 bp, 16 predicted proteins | sample PhyAR1_FD_202176 | JGI IMG/M metagenome (GOLD analysis project Ga0302349, IMG submission 202176) | Leaf surface microbial communities from alfalfa plants in UC Gill Tract Community Farm, Albany, California, United States - DLSL A.R1... | ecosystem: Host-associated > Plants > Phyllosphere >...
ACGCGACGAGGAGTAGGGCTGCACTTCCTGCTCCCACTTCGTCTGGTCCGTGATCGCGACGGCGCCATCGGCCTCGTACTCGAAGTGCTCGCCTTCGATGCCGTTCGTCATGAGGTCGAAGGCCTCCTCGGAGAGCAGCTTGTCCAGAACTCCGAGCACGACCTTGAGCTGCTCCTCGTTCTTCACGCTCGACTTCGAGATCGCGTACAGACCGCCGATGCCGCCGTTGGTGTCGGAAAGGATCCGGCGAGGCACGTCTTCGTGAGTCATGTCATTGACGAGGGCCCATGCCATCGGCGTGTCCGGGTCGCTGCTCTGCGCCAGAGCCATGTAGTTCTTCGCCTCGAACAGGCCCGTCAAGACGATGCCGCCCTTGCCCTGAGCAATCGCGTCCTGCTGATTCTGTTTCTGGATGGTGACGAATTCCTGCGTGACGGCGCCGTCCTGGTATAGCTCGCGGTACCACTCCATCGCCTCGATGAACGGCTCGGTCGTGAAGCTCGCGACGACCTCGCCGTTGTCGTTGACCTCGAAGACGCTTCCGGCGCCGAAGTAACCGGCGAGGCTGCGGAAGCCGAGGTCGAAGCTCTCCGAGCGGTCGAGGATGCCGGTCGTGTCGTCCTTGCCGTTGCCGTCCGGGTCTTCGTTCGTGAAGGCGCGTGCAACCTCGGCGAGTTCCTCGGTCGTGTGCGGCACCTCAAGGCCGAGGGTGTCCAACCAGTCCTGACGGATCAGAACGCCGTAGCGAGCCTTGGGCTTCTGCGCCGGGACTCCGTAGAGGACGCCGTCGATCTTCGACGCTTCGAGAATCTGTGGGTCGATCTTCGAGAGGTTCGGGAAGTCGGCGAGGAAGGGCTCGATGTCCCAGAACTGGCCCGACGTCAGAGCGCGACGCGACGTCGACTCGGTCAGGCTCAGTGGCACGATGTCGGCGAGGTTATCCGATGCGATCGCGGCGTTGAGCTTCTCGTCTTTCGACGCTGCCGGGATCCACTGGAAGTCGAGGTCCTTCCCCACGACGTCCTCGAGCGCCGTTTCGATCACGCCGCCCTTTTCAGGAGTGGTCGGGGTGTGCAGCAGCGCCATCCACGTGACGTTGTCCTTCGAGGCATCCCCGGCACCGCCGGAGGCGCCGCACCCCGTGAGGGCGAGGCCGGTGACGGCGAGGACTGCGGATCCGAGGGCGAGCTTGCGGTTGAACTTCATGAGGAGATTCCTTGCGATGCCGGTGCGTGAGATGTGGTGTCGTTGATGTCGTCGTCGGCGACGAGCTGACGGAAGACGGATCGTGTGATGAGGCCGATGGCGGTCGCGGGCACGACCATGGCGAAGAGGGGAAGGATGGGGAGGGCGAAGGTGTACAGCAGCCACATCCACCCGGCGGTCGCGGCGGCGGCGATAATCGTCCAGTGCAGCGAGCCGATCCCGACGAGGAACGCCGCGGCGAAGCGGCGGTGAATCGCGACCTGGTCGGTGGCCACCGCAATCGGGAAGACATACGCGCCCGCGACGAAGAGAAGGAAGAGCGCGACCACGTTTGCGAAGCGGAGCTCCCAGCTCGACGCCGAGAAGATGTTCGTTCCGATGATGGTGCCGGCGACGATGAGCACCCAGCCCATCGCCGCCGAGCGCCAGAACTCGACCCGGACCTTCTGGAAGAAGGTGCGGGTGATCGGCGGCTGGTCGCCGAGGCGGAACCAGCCATCGATGTATGCCGCGAGCGCGTACGACGCGGGGCCCAGACCGAAGATGATCAGGCCGGCCAGCGTCGTCACCAGCCACAGCAGGGTGAGGTACACCATGCGGTACACGCCCGTCAGGAACGAGTTCAGCCGCATGAGTCCCTCGTAGGAGAACATCAGTAGACGCCTTCCTCGCCGAACTTCTTCGCGAGCTTGTTCGCCATGATGACGAGGATCAGGCCGACCAGGCCCTTGAACAGGCCGACCGCTGCGGCGTAGCTCATCTGACCGTTCTGGATACCCGTGACGTACACGTAGGTGTCGAAGATCTCGCCGACTTCGCGGTTGAGCGAGTTCAGCACGAGGAACATGTGCTCGAATCCGAGCTCGAGGAAGTCACCGATCGCGAGGATGAAGAGAACGATGATGGTCGGGCGGATGGCGGGGAGCGTGATGTGCCACGTCTGACGCCAGCGTCCGGCTCCGTCGAGCTCGGAGGCCTCGTAGAGTTCGGTGTCGACGGCGGTCATCGCCGCGAGGTACACGATGGTTCCCCATCCGGCGCTCTTCCAGATCTCCTGGAAGACGTACATGGGGCGGAGCCAGGCGGGATCGGTCAGGAAGCCGATCTTCTCGAAGCCCCACGACTCGAGGAGGTTGTTGATGCTTCCGCCGTCGGTCGTGAACAGCACGTAGAACAGCGACACCACGATGACCCACGACATGAAGTGGGGCAGGTAGATGACCGTCTGCACGGAGCGCTGGAACCACTTCGTGCGCACCTCGTTGAGCAGCAGCGCGAGGATGATCGGAATCGGGAACGAGAAGATCAGCAGCAGCAGCGACACGATGATCGTGTTGCTGAGCAGCATGAAGAACGTTTCTTCGGTGAAGAAGCGGATGAAGTGCTCGAAGCCGACCCAGTCGCTGCCGAAGAGGCCGAGATAGGGCGTGAAGTCCTGGAAGGCCATGATGAGGCCGCCCATGGGGAAGTACTTGAAGACGATGAAGTACGCGATCCCGGGCAGCGCCATGAGGTACAGCGCCTTGTGGCGCCAAATGTACGATTCGCGCCAGCCCTTCTTCCTCGGCGTGACGGTCGGGGCCGCTGTCGTGAACAGGTGCTCAGTCGTCGGCTTGACCTGAGGAATGGTGGGACCGCTCATCCCAGGGCCTCCGGGCCGTGCATGGTCGAGTTCATCGAAAGGGCGCCTCTCTGCGTGCGATTCGGGGACCGGTTTCCTGGTGGCCCACGACCGTGTGGGCCACCATCGGGGAACCGGTTTCTGACAGGGTAACAGCTTGCCCAGGGGCGAGCAAGTGCGGTGATCTGACCGTTAGGAGCGGGGGATCGTCCGATCGAGTCGGGCCGCGAAATGGCTCATGAATTCGTGCCGCCACTGCGATACCGTGCGGGCGCCCGGCCAGCCCTCGATGGCGACCTCGGGCGCGCCGTCGTCGCACCACCAGTTTCGATAGGCCTGCGAGGGGATCGACCACCTCTGGGCGGGCGGAAGCTCGGCGGTGAAGGATCCGGACTGTCCGTCGAGCGCGGGGTGGGTGCTGCGGATCTCATACCTCATCGGGCGGATGTCGCGCGGTGAGAGGCGGAAGCGCAGCAACTCGCCCTCGACCACGGGCTCGGGGAAGGGGCCCTGCAGGCGCCCGTCGAAGAGGAGGTCGGCGTGGTGCTCGTCGCTCCAGTCGGCCGGCTTCGGGACGAGGATCTCGACGACGCCGAACGCCTCGACGACGTCGGCCTCGGTGGCCGGGTGCGTGAGACGGGTCTTTCGTCCGTCCCACAGCGGCACGAACTTCCCGCCCCAGCTGGGCTCGTCGGGGCGCTGGGTGCCGTGCAGCACCCAGGTGACGGTCGGCGTGTCGCCCATCTTGACCGCGGGCAGCTGCTTCTCGAAGAACGCGCCGAGTGCGCCTCGACCGATGACGTGCTCGCCGATGAAGCGCGTCGGGGAGAGATCGTCGTCCGGAGCGCCCATGAAGAAGCCGCGATAGGTGTTGTTCGACTCGATCAGCGTCACGTCGCGGTGGTGTGTCTCGATGTAGTTGTATGCGTCGACGCCCCACGTCTTGTTGGGGCCGCCGATGTAGTGCACGACGATCTTGTCGGTGATGTCCGGCGCGTCGTGGAGCGCCTGGGCCACGTCGTCGATCCCGCCCCAAACGAGCACGTTGAGCGGTCGCGGGTCCTCGCGCCGCGCGCACGCCACGAGCCATTCGGATCCCTCGGAGGGGGCGGAGAAGCCGGCGTCCGGTGCGACGTCGACGGCGCCCTGTTTCACGAGCGATCGAAGCGCGTCGGGCATGGGGTAGTCCGCGTGCGACGACAGCGCCGCGTAGTCGCTCTCGTAGGCGTCGATGACGGCGTGGATGTCGCGCGCCCGACCGTCGCCGTAGGGCGACGACACGAGCCCCTCGATGTCGAGCACATCCGAGTAGAGAAGCAGGTGCACCATCGACTGGAAGTCGTCGGGGTCGGTTCCACCGATGTCCGTCGAAACGAGGACGCGGGGCAGGGAGGTCATGGTCATCTCTCTTTCGTTGCTGCGCGGCGTCTTTGCCGCGCAGATGAGTGGTGACGGGCGCTCAGGGCGGCGACTCGTCGAACCGGTTGACCAAATTAGCACCGTTCGCCGTTGTAAGAAACCGCTTTCTCACGATATCTTCAGTCGGGGCATCGACGCCCGACGAGACATCGCGAGGGAGCGGGACATGACTCAGGCCACGATCGATCGACGCGCCGTCATCGAGCGGCACGACGTGCGACAGGCAACCCTCGACGGACGCAGCCCGGTCTCCGTCGGCAACGGAGAGTTCGCCTTCACCGTCGACCTCACGGGCTTGCAGAGCTTCCCCGATCACTTCCCCGTGGAGCGCCGCCCGAACGAGCCGGATCGCGACGCGCCGGGCACGCTGCTCGGCACGCAGGCCCAGTGGGCCTGGCACTCGATCCCGGGGGAGCGCGAGTACGAGCTCGCCGAATCGACGCGCTGGTACGACATCGACGGACGCCCGACGCCGTACCTCGAGGAGGTCAAGGACACGGCCGAGAGCGCGGATGCCACCCGGTGGTTCCGCGCGAACCCGCACCGCCTCGATCTCGCGAGGATCGGTTTCGTCGGCGCGGGCGGCGAGGCGCTCCGCCCAGCCGAGCTCGAGCGCGCGGAGCAGACGCTGTCGCTCTGGGAGGGCGTCGCGCGGAGTTCGTTCGCGCGCGGGGGCGCGCACGTCGACGTCGTGACCGCGGCGCACCCGGATCGAGACGCCGTCGGGATCCAGGTGCGGGGAGCGCGCGCGGCGGGCCTCGCGATCCGCGTCGCCTTCCCCTACGGTTCCGGCGATTGGCATAACGCCGCCGACTGGGGCCGGCCGGACCGGCACTCGACGATCGTGACCGAGCGCGAGGACGGGTGGCTCGTCGAGCGCGAGCTCGACGGCTCGCGCTACACCGCGCGGATCCTCGCCCCGGGCGCCGCCCTCGAACGCGTCGGCGAGCACGAGGTGCTGCTGCGCGTGAGCGACGATGCGCGCGTCTCGATCGAATTCGCGACGGACGGATCCGGCGACATGGTGAGCATCCCGGGCCGGGAGCCCGGCCGGGATCCGCTGGATGCCGGAGACATCGTGCGGGCGGCCCGCGAGCACTGGGCGCGGTTCTGGACGACGGGATCCGCGATCGCGCTCGCGAGCGACACCGACGCGCGCGCCGCCGAACTGGAGCGCCGCATCGTGCTCTCGCAGTACGTGACGGCCGTGAACTGCTCCGGATCCCTCCCGCCGCAGGAGACGGGCCTCGTCTGCAACTCCTGGCGAGGAAAGTTCCACCTCGAGATGCACTGGTGGCACGCGGCCCACTTCCCGATGTGGGGCAGGCCCGAGCTGCTGCGCCGCAGCCTCGGATGGTACGTCGACGCCCTCGAGCTCGCGCGCGAGACGGCCTCGGCGCAGGGCTTCGCGGGGGCGCGCTGGCCGAAGCAGCTGGGATCCGCGATGCGCGATACGCCCAGCACGATCGGTGTGTTCCTCATCTGGCAGCAGCCCCACCCCATCGCGCTCGCCGAGCTCGTGTACCGAGCGAGCGGCGATCGCGCCGTGCTCGACCGCTTCGCCGAGATGGTCTTCGAGACGGCGGAGTTCATGGCCGATTTTGCCAAGGAGGTCGACGGCCGATTCGTGCTCGGGCCGCCCCTCATTCCGGCGCAGGAGAGCTACGGGGCCGATCGCCTGCGCATGTCGAACCCGCCGTTCGAGTTGGCCTACTGGCGGTGGGCGCTTCGCATCGCCGCCGAATGGCGCGCCCGGCTCGGCCTCGAGCCCCGGGCCTCGTGGGAGCGCGTCGCGGAGGGGCTCGTGGAACCGCACGTGCGCGGCGGCGTCTATACCGCCGTCGACGTGGATCCGTTCACGATCCGCGAGGATCACCCGTCGATGCTCGGCGCCCTGGGCTTCGTGCCCGACGTCGGCATGATCGATCCCGCGGTCATGCGGGCGACCTATCTCGACGTCGTGCGCGAGTGGGACTGGGGGTCGACCTGGGGCTGGGACTATCCGCTCATGGCCATGACGGCGTCGCGCCTCGGCGAACCCGCCTGGGCGATCGATGCGCTGATGAACGACGCCGGCAAGAACGAGGTCGTCGCGAGCGGGCACAACCACCAGAACGGCTCGCTGCCGCTCTACCTGCCGGGCAACGGAGGTCTGCTCGCGGCGATCGCGGTGATGGCCGACCGGCACCAGCGCTCGGGGGACGGGTTCCCCGCGGACTGGAGCGTGCGGCTGGAGGGCTTCGGCGTCACGATGTGACGCCGAGGGCGCTCAGCCCGCGAGACGGTCGAAGAGCTCGGCCCAGCGCGGATCCGTGACCCGCCGCGTCGCGTCGGCGTCGCGCCACTCGATCATCTCGCGCGCGCCCTCGTGGAAGGTGACCACCGGGTTGAACTCCGGGACGAGCGAGCGGATCTTCGTGTTGTCGAAGACGACCGAGTGCGCGCGGTCGCCGAGCACCTGGCCGCCGACGATGGGGGAGGTCGCCTCGATATCGTCGCTGGTCACGTGCAGGATGTCGGCGGTCGTCCCCGCGGCGTTCGCCATGATGCGGTAGATCTCGTCCCACGTGTACACGAAGTCGCTCGTGATCTGGAAGGTATCGCCGATCGCGAGGGAGTTGCCGAAGAGTCCGACGAAGCCGACCGCGAAGTCGTCCGCGTGGGTGAGGGTCCACAGCGAGGTCCCATCGCCCTGCACGACCACCTTCTTTCCTGCCCGCATGCGCTCGATGTTCGCCCAGCCGCCGAGGAGCGGAATCATCTGCTCGTCGTAGGTGTGCGAGGGGCGCACGATGGTGACGGGAAAGTCGCGTTCGCGCCAGGCCTTGTTCAGTAGCGTCTCGCAGGCGATCTTGTCGCGGGAGTACTGCCAGTGCGGGTTCCTCAGCGGGGTCGACTCGGTGATCGGGAGCCGTGCGACGGGCTTCGCGTACGCCGATGCGGAGCTGATGAACACGTACTGCGCGGTCCGGCCCTCGAAGCGCGCCAGGTCGCGTTCGACGTGCTCGGGCGTGAACGCGATCATGTCGACGACGACGTCGAACTCGCGCGCGCCGAGCGCGTCGTCGACCGCGGTGGGATCGTTCACATCCGCGACGAGGACCTCGGCGTCGGGGTGCGGGGTTCGGGAGGACGTGCCGCGGTTGAGCAGCGTGACGTCCATTCCGCGCTCGACGGCGAGGTCGCTCGCCGCCGAGGAGATCGTGCCGGTACCGCCGATGAACAACACCTTTGTCGCAGTCATAGCGCCCACGATAGCGGTTGTGCCCGCATCAGGCCGAGCGGTACACCTCGAGCCAGGCATCCGCGATCAGGCGCGCGCCCTGGGCGGACGGGTGCACGCCGTCGGGTGCGATCGATGCCGGATCCGCTCCCGAGGCCTCCGTGAGGAGGGAGTGCAGCGGGACGAGGCCCGCGCCGATCTCGGACGCGAGCCCGTCGACGACCGCGCGCTTGGCGTCGAGGTCCTCGATCCATCCGCGCTGATCAGCCGTCACGGGGAGGAGGAACGGCTCCACGAGGATGACGCGGGCGCCTCGCACCACCTCGGCGTCGAGCAGGCGCCGGAGGCTCGCCTCGAAGTCCTCCGCGGAGGTTGCGTCGTCGCGATCGAAGCGCCGCCAGGTGTCGTTGATCCCGATGTAGATCGTGAGCACGTCGGGGGAGGTGGGGACGACGTCGGTCTCCCAGCGCGCCTCGAGATCCACGGCGCGGTTTCCGGAGATTCCGACGTTGACGATCTCCGCCTCCGGAAGCTCCGCGGCGATCTGCGCGACGTAACCGTCGCCCAGCGAGCGGGCGTCATCGCGGTCCCGGTGCGAATCGGTGATGGAGTCTCCGACGAAGACGAGGCGAGCGGTCATGGTGGTCCTAACGGGAGGCGGAAGCGACCGCGACGGTGCGGTGCACCCCGATTATCTCGGATCCGTAACTGATTCGGAAAGCGGTTGCCGGAAGCTTGCAGATTGTTTCAGGCTGCCTTAGTGTGAACGTTCATATGGGAAACGAAGAAGTTTCGATGTGTCCAACGCATCGTTCAATGTTGAAAGGTGGTGCTGAATGAGCGTCGTCAGTGAGCTGCGCGAACTGAAGAGCTCCCCGAAGGGCGGGGGCGACGGCAAGGCCGCGTTCTGGTTCCTACTGCCGTGGTTTATCGGCCTGTTCGCGATCACGGCCGGCCCGCTGGTTGCGTCGCTGTTCCTCTCCTTCACCGACTACAACCTGCTCCAGGCCCCGAGCTTCATCGGCGTCGAGAACTTCGTGCGCATGTTCACGGACGAGCGCCTGCTGAAGTCGCTGGGCGTGACCTTCCTCTACGTGATCGTGTCGGTTCCGTTGCAGCTCGCGTTCGCGCTGGCGCTCGCGATCTTCCTCGACAGGGGAGTGCGCGGCCTGTCGTTCTACCGCTCCGTGTTCTACCTGCCCTCGCTCATCGGCGGATCCGTCGCGATCGCCGTGCTCTGGCGCGTCGTGTTCGGCACGGAGGGCCTCGTCAACCAGTTCCTGGCGTTCTTCGGAATCGCGGGCAAGGGGTGGATCTCCTCGCCCGACACGGCGATCTGGACGCTCATCCTGCTGAACGTGTGGGCCTTCGGTGCCCCCATGGTCATCTTCCTCGCGGGCCTCCGCCAGGTTCCCGCCTCGCTCTACGAGGCCGCCCAGATCGACGGCGCGGGCAAGTGGCGTCAGTTCCGCAGCGTCACGCTGCCGATGCTCAGCCCGATCATCTTCTTCAACCTCGTGCTGCAGATCATCCACGCCTTCCAGTCGTTCACGCAGGCCTTCGTCGTCTCCGGCGGTACGGGCGGCCCGGCGGACTCGACGATGCTGTTCTCGCTGTACCTCTATCAGCGCGGCTTCCGCAACTTCGACATGGGCTACGCCTCGGCTCTGGCCTGGCTGCTGGTGCTGATCATCGGCGCCTTCACCGCCATCAACTTCTGGGCCTCTAAGTACTGGGTTTTCTACGATGACTGAGACTTCCGTAATCCTGAACGCCCCGACGCGGGCGACCCGCACCCCTGCCGGAAGCGCGCGCGAGGTGCGCCGCAGGATCGGCCCCGTCGTGAAGCACATCGTGCTGATCCTCGTCGGCCTGATCATGCTGTACCCGGTGCTCTGGATGGTCGTCAGCTCGCTGCGGCCGAACGACGCGATCTTCGGCGACCCGAGCCTCATCCTCAAGACCTTCGACATCGACAACTACGTCAACGGCTGGAACGCGCTGACGTACCCGTTCGGCAAGTACCTGATCAACTCGATGATCATCGTGCTCGGCTGCATCGTCGGCAACCTCGTCTCGTGCTCGCTCGCCGCGTACGCCTTCGCGCGCCTGAACTTCAAGAGCAAGCGCTGGTGGTTCGGCGCAATGCTCGTGACGATCATGCTGCCGATCCACGTCATCATCGTGCCGCAGTACATCATGTTCAGCCAGATCGGGTGGGTCAACACCTACCTGCCGCTGATCGTGCCCAAGCTGCTGGCGACCGACGCCTTCTTCGTGTTCCTCATGGTGCAGTTCATCCGCGGCATTCCGCGTGAGCTCGACGAGGCCGCGCGCATCGACGGGGCCGGCCATGCCCGCATCTTCTTCCAGATCATCATGCCGCTCATGGTTCCGGCCCTGGGTACGACGACGATCTTCACCTTCATCTGGACGTGGAACGACTTCTTCAGCCAGCTGATCTACCTCACGAAGCCCGAGATGGCCACGGCATCGCTCGCCGTGCGGCAGTTCGTCGACGCCCAGTCGGCGACCGACTGGGGCGCCGTGTTCGGCATGAGCATCGTCTCGCTCCTGCCGGTGTTCCTGGTCTTCCTCTTCGGTCAGCGCTTCCTGCTCCAGGGAATCGCCACGACCGGCGGCAAGTAACCCCTCCCTCGCATCACACATTTCTTATAGGAGAAACATGTTCTCGACGAAGAAGAACATCGTCCGCTTCGGCGCAGCCGCCGTCGCGACGGTCGCGGTCGGCGCCCTGGCCGGCTGCTCGGGGGCCTCGGACGCCCCCGCCGAGCTCAGCGACGGCGACGTCACGATCTCGCTCGCCTACTGGGGCGGCGACACCCGCGTCTCGCAGACCGATCAGGTCATCGAGGCCTTCGAGGCAAAGTACCCGAACATCACCGTTCAGGCCGAGCCCGCCGACTGGACGGGATACTGGGACGGCCTCGCCACGCGCACCGCGGCGAACGACATGCCCGACGTCGTGCAGATGGACGAGCTCTACCTCGCCTCCTACGCCGACCGCGGTGCACTCGCCGACATGGGCGAGCTCGACATCGACACCACGAACATCGAGGAGTCGGCCCTCGCGACGGGTCAGATCGACGGCACGCAGTACGCCTTCCCGCACGGCATCGCCACCTACGCGATCGTCGCGAACAAGGATCTTTTCGACGAGTACGGCGTCGAGCTGCCCGACGACGAGACCTGGACGTGGGACGACTTCGCCGACCTCGCGAACGAGCTCTCGGAGAAGAGCGGCGGCGCCGTGATGGGTGCCGACCAGATCGGCGGATTCGACGTGGGAAGCGTCAAGCACTGGGCGCGCTCCGAGGGCAACGAGCTCTTCGGCGAGGACGGCGAGGTCACCCTCGACCCGGCCGTGCTCGCGAAGATGTGGCAGTTCCAGATGGACCTGCAGAAGTCGGGCGGCATGAACTCGCCCGAGGCGATCACCGAGTCGTTCAACGCCGGCATCTCCGGCAACGACATGGCGACCGGCAAAGTCGGCCTCGCATCGGCGTGGAACACCCAGCTCACCGCACTGAGCGACGCGAGCGGCGCGAACCTGGTGCTGCTGAAGGTGCCGGAGCCCGAGGGCGTCGACCCCTCGTCGTACAAGCCCTCGATGTTCTGGTCGATCGCCTCGACGAGCGAGCACCCCGCGGAGGCGGCGCTGTTCATCGACTTCCTCGAGAACAGCGAAGAGTCGGCGGACATCATCCTGACCGAGCGCGGTGTGCCCGCCAACGACGTGGTCCGCTCGGCGATCGCCGACAAGCTCGCGCCGACGGACCAGGCCGCGATCGAGTACCAGGACCGCGTCACCCCCGGCGAGGTCGTGCCGGTCGTGACCCCGAACGGTGCCTCGACGATCGAGGCCATCCTGCAGCGCTACACGCAGGAGGTCTTCGCGGGCCAGTCGACGCCGGAGGACGCCGCGCAGGCGTTCGTCGACGAACTCCAGACCGAGATCGATAACGCGCGATAAGCGCGACGCATCAGCTCTCTGCGATGGGGGACGGCCCTCGGCCGTCCCCCATCCGTCGCATATTCAAAGGAACGTTCACATCATGACCTCGAAGGCCCGCTACCGCGCAGCCATCATCGGAACCGGCGCAATCGCGCACGCGCACGCGCAGGCCCTGACGCGATTGTCCGATCGCGTCGAGCTCGTCGCCGTCGCCGACGTCGACGCGGACCGCGCGCGCGGCTTCGCCGAGGAGTACGGCGTCGGCACCACCTACACCGACGCCGCCGAGCTGCTCGCCGCCGAGACGCTCGACATCGTGCACGTGTGCACGCCGCCCGGATCCCATGTCCCGCTCGCGATCCTCGCGATGCGCGCCGGCGTACCGGTCCTCACCGAGAAGCCCACGGCGCTCAGCCTCGCCGAGCTCGACACCCTTGCCGAGGTCGAGCGCGAGACGGGCGTTCCCGTCCTGACGGTGTTCCAGCACCGCTTCGGCCGCGCCGCTCGCCGCCTCGCGCAGCTCGCGTCCGACGGATCCCTGGGCCGCCCCCTCGTGGCGACCTGCGAGACGCTCTGGTACCGCGCCGACAGCTACTTCGACCTGCCCTGGCGCGGGAAGTGGGCCGTCGAGGGCGGCGGCCCGACGATGGGCCACGGCATCCACCAGTTCGATCTCCTGCTCGCGATCCTCGGGCCGTGGACGTCGGTCAGCGCGATGGCGGCGCGGCAGACGCGCCCCACCGACACGGAGGACGTATCGGTGGCCGTCGCCCGATTCGACAACGGCGCTCTCGCGACCATCGTGAACTCGATCGTGTCGCCGCGCGAGACGAGCCGACTGCGCTTCGACTTCGAGTACGCCACGGTCGAGGTCGAGCACCTCTACGGCTACACCGACGCCGACTGGCGGTTCACCCCCGCCGAGGGCCGCGACGATCTCGCCGAGGCATGGGACCTGAGCGACGACGGCGAGACGTCGAGCCACGTCCACCAGCTCGCCGCGATCTTCGACGCGTTCGACGCGGGCACGGATCCGGAGGTGTCGCTCGCCGACGCGACCCGTACGCTGGAATTCGCCGCCGCAACGTACGCGTCGGCCTTCCGCGGCAAGCCGATCGCCGCGGGCGAGATCACGACCGACGACCCGTTCCGCCGCAGCATGGACGGCGGGCTGGTGCCGTGGGCACCCGTGAAGGAGACCACCCGATGACGAACCTCACCATCACCCACGAGATCGACCGCGAGATCGTGGTGCGCGACGGCGACGTCGAACTGTTCCGCTACGTCTACATCCCGGACAACCCCCAGCTCGAGTCGCCCCGGCCGTACTTCTACCCGATCCGCACGCGCGCCGGGCACGACACGGGCCTGTACCGCCCCCACGACCACGTGTGGCACAAGGGCATCACCTGGTCGCTTCCCGTCGTCAACGACGAGAACTTCTGGGGCGGACCGACCTATGTGCGCGACAAGGGCTACGTGCAGCTGCCGAACAACGGCACCCAGGGGCATCGCCGCTTCACCGAGCTGAGCCAGACCGCCGACCGGGTCGTCATCGCGCACGAGCTCGACTGGACGACGGAATCGGGCCAGGCGTACTTCTCAGAGACACGCCGCATCACCGCCCAGGTGACGGGCGAGAACTCGTGGACCCTCACGTTCTCGACGAGTCTCGAGAACGTGTCGGGCGCGCAGATCGCGATCGGATCCCCGACGACGAAGGGGCGCGAGAACGCCGGCTACGGCGGCCTGTTCTGGCGGGGGCTGCGCTCGTTCACGGACGGGAGGCTCGTGACGACCGACACGATCGGAACGGGCAACGACGTGCGCGGCCAGCGCCACGAGTGGATGGCCTTCGAGGGCAAGCACGACCACATCGACGCCACGTCGCTCGTGCTCATGCTCGACGACACGCGCAACCCGCACCACCCGCCGCAGTGGTTCGCGCGCTCGGAGGAGTTCGCGGCGCTGAACCCCGCGCCCTTCTTCAGCGAGGAAGTGGTGATTCCGGCGGGCGAATCGGCGACATTCCGCTACGGTGTCGGTATTGCCGACGGCGTCGCCGCTGACGCCCCCGCGCTGGCAGAGGCCGTGCGCGGCATTCTCGCGAAGGACTGATCATGAGCACGTTTCCCGGTGGCACCTCGCTGTCGTTCCTCGACGTCTACGACTCGCCCGCGCCCGACGGCATCTGCGGGGGCAGCCCGCACATGCACACGGCCTCGACCGAGTGCTACATCGCGATCGGTGGGCGCGGTCAGCTGCATTCGCTGACGAGCGAGGGCTACCGGGAGACGGATCTCGAACCGGGGCGGATCACCTGGTTCACGCCGGGCACGATCCACCGCGCCGTCAACCTCGACCACGCGCGACTCGTCGTGCTGATGTCGAACGCTGGCCTGCCCGAGGCCGGCGACGCCGTGATGACCTTCCCGAGCGAATATCTCCAGAGCGCCGAGCGCTACCGCGAGGCGGCCGCGCTGCCCGCCGGCGGATCCGAGGACGAACTCGCGATCGCCGCCGCGAAGCGGCGCGACCTCGCCGTCGAGGGGTACCTCGCGATCCGCGACGCCCTGATCGCGGGAGACGATCGTCCCCTGCGGCAGTTCCGCGAACGCGCCGCCGAGATCGTCGCCGACCGCCTGTCCGGCTGGAGCGGCATCGTCGAGCGCGGACCGCTCGCGCAGGCGCAGGGCACGCTCGACGTGCTCGCGCGCATGGCCGCGGGAGACGCCTCGCACCTCGAGGAAGCGGCGGTCGCGCCGGGGCTCGAGCCGGCACACCGATTCGGAATGTGTGGCCGGCTGCGCGCCTACGACGTGGCGGCCCACTGAGATGAGCCTGCTCGAGGGGCGGCGTCCGACGCTGAAGGACGTGGCGAAGCTCGCGAACGTGTCGCACCAGACGGTGTCGCGCTTCGTGAGCGGCGATCCGGCGATCCGCGAGGAGAACCGCGCACGGATCCAGGCCGCCATCGACGAGCTCGGCTACCGCCCCAACATCGTCGCGCGTTCGATGCGGGTGCGGCGCACGGGACTGCTCAGCGTCGTCGTGCCGGCGACGGCCGCGCCGTACACGCCCGCGAAGATGATGTCGGCGACGACCGCGGAGGCGCACGCGTTCGGCTACGAGGTCGAGGTCGTGCACGTCGCGGGCGGCATGCACGCCCGCACCGACCGGGCGTTCGAGCTGGCCGATTCCGGCTGGGTCGAAGGCGTGCTCTCGCTCGCGAGCTTCGACGACCGCGTGCGGTCGGGAACCCGCCCCGGCGGTGTCCCGATCCTCGAGTTCCCCGTGTACGACGACAATCTCCACGGCGCCGGGATCATGCTCGATGCCTCGCCCATGATCGAGATCGTCGGTCGTCTCGCCGAGCTCGGCCACAGGCACTTCTTCCACGTCGGCGGTCCCGTCGGCCACCCGGCCTCGAACGAACGCCAGGCGGTGTACGAGAGGGCGGTCTCGGCCCGCGGACTCGTCTCGCACGGCGCCTCTCGCGGCCCCTTCGACGGATCGACCGGCGTCGACGCCGTCGCGGCCCTTCCGGAGGACACGCCCGTGACCGCGATCGTGTGCGCCAACGACGAGCTCGCGGCCGGCGTGCTGATGGGCGCGAGCCAGCGCGGGTGGGCGGTTCCCGATCGGCTGAGCGTGACCGGCTGGGACAACCGCCAGGTCGGCCAGTACATGCCTCCCGGGCTCACCACGGTGATCGTCGACCACGAGCTCGTGGGCCGCACCGCGATGGGCAAGCTCATCGCCACGCTCCGCGGCGAGCAACCGCCGGTGGAGGACTTCCGGGCGCTCAACGCCGTGGTGTGGCGGGGATCCACGGGCCCGGCGCCCGAAGCCCGGCCCTAGCGCGCCCACCCGCCCCGCGAGATCGCATCGTTCTCGCGAGATCGCATCGAACTCGGCGCGCTCTCGCGAAAAGCGTGAGATCTCGCCGGCGGGGGAGACGCGTCAGGTGCCGAGCACGCGCCTCAGGTGCGCGTTGTCGAACTTGCGCGCCGGATCCATTCGCTCGCGCAGCGCGAGGAAGTCCGGCATCCGCGGGTAGAGCGGCCGGATGCGATCGGCGGTCATGGCGTGCACCTTGCCCCAGTGGGTGCGCGCGGCGAAGGGTGCGAGCGCCGCCTCGATGCGCGGGATGAGGGCGTGCACCTCGGCGGGCAGATTGCGCCAGGTGAAGTGGATCCCGAGCGAGGCGCGCCCGTGCGCCATGCTCAGCCACAGCTCGTCGGCGGCCGTCGTACGCAGCTCGGTCGTGATGAGGCAGGGCGCGATGTCGGCGGCGAGCTCGCGCACGGCCGCGATCGCGGCGGATCCGTGTGCCCGGTCGACGAAGTATTCGCTCTGGATCTCGTCTCCGTTCGACGGCACGCGGTCGAGGCGGAAGTGCGGCAGCCGCTCCAGCCACGGCCCGGGGGCGCCGCCCTGCGGGGTGCGGTTGTCGAACGGCTCCGGCGGCGCCGGCCGCGCCGCGCGCACACCGAACAGCTCCTCGGGCGCGCCGTCGTCGATCCGCGACTTCACGAGCACGCGGGCGAGCGCGGGCTCGTCCCAGATCGTGAACACGCTCACGCTGTAGCCGCAGCCGGTGAGCTCGTCGAGATGCTCCAGCACGGCCTCCCACGGCACCGCGTGGAACACGTCCTGCCTCATATCGAACGCCGGAACGACGTCGAGCGTCACGCGCGCCGCGACGCCGAGCGCGCCGAGCGACACGACGGAGCCCTCGAAACCCTCGTCGCCGCGCGCGATGCGCCGGATCGCGCCATCCGCGGTGATGAGCTCGATCGCGGCGATCGACGTCGCGAGCACGCCGTTGCGGTCTCCGGATCCGTGGGTCGCGGTCGCGTTCGCGCCGCCGATCGAGATGTGGGGGAGCGAGCCCATGTTCTTCAGGGCCCAGCCGCGCTCGTGAAGCCAGGCGGCGAGGACGCCGTACCGGGTGCCGGCGCCGACGGTCACCTCGGCACGGCGCTCGTCGAGCTCGAAGCCGGGATCGATCTCGAGCATCGAGATGAGCGTCTCGCCGTCGGCGAGATCGTTGAACGAGTGGCGCGTGCCGAGGGCGCGGATCCGCTCGTGCGAGGCGACGAGCTCCGCGGCCTCGTCGATCGTTCGGGGGACCACGAGACCCGCCGCCCGGAAGGTGTGGGTCCCGGCCCACGTGGCGCCGACATCGACCGCGCTCATGCGTCCTCCTGCATACATCGTTGGATAGTCACGAGCGTAGCGGCCGGCGCCGCGCGAACCTCCCCGCCCCGCGGAGCGCTCAGCCGAGCAGCTTCACGCCGAGCTCGCCCGTGCGCACCGGCAGCCCGGTGTCGAGGGAGATGTTGCCGGCGATGCCGACCGCGATCGACCGCACGCCGTCGCTCCAGTCGGCCGGGCGTCCCAGCGGGTCGGCGTCGGGACCGACGAACAGGTCGCGGAGGAGGAGCGCGTCACCGCCGCCGTGACCGCCGGGCCCCGAGACGATGTCGATCTCGACGGGTTCCTCCCAGTGCCGCTGCAGGATGAGCCGGTCGGCGACGGGGCGCAGCGAGTCGGCTTCGACGGCCGAATAGCTGGGGTCGAGCACGGGGTGCAGCCCTTCCGTCTCGGCGAGCGAGCCGCGTTCGACGACGTCCAGTTCCACGCGGCCCTCGGTGCCGTTCACGGCGACGCGATAGCCCTCCCACGGCGAGTGCGCGTTGAGCGAGTAGCTGAGCGTTGCGCCCGAGGCGTAGTCGACGATGAGCGCCAGGTTGTCCTCGATCGTGATGCCGTCCGTGAACACATCGCGGTCGCGAATGTAGCCGTCCTCGCTCTCGGCATCGAGGTACAGTGCCTCGAGGCGCGGGTCGTCGCGGAGGTCGAGCTCGAACGGGTCGTGGCTGCCCTCGTGAGTGCCGCGCTCGGGGCGCCGCGCGAGGCCGCGCTCGGCCGCGTTGGCGGATCCGTAGAAGCGCAGGCCGCCCGACGCGAAGACGCGGCGGGGTTCGGATCCGATCCACCAGTTGACGAGATCGAAGTGGTGGCTCGACTTGTGCACGAGCAGGCCGCCGGCGTTGCGCTTGTCGCGGTGCCAGCGCCGGAAGTAGTCGGCGCCGTGCTTGGTGTCGAGCATCCACGAGAAATCGATCGAGGTGACCTTGCCGATCCGGCCCGAGCGGATCACCTCGCGGAGCGCCGAGTTTCGCGGCGAGTACCGGTAGTTGAAGGTGACCACGACGTTGCGGCCCGTGCGTTCGACGGCGTCTTCTATGCGCGCGGCCGACCCGGCGTCGATCGTGAGGGGCTTCTCGACCATCACGTCGACGCCGGCCTCGAGCGAGCGCACGATGAGCTCGGCGTGGGTGTCATCGCGCGAACAGATGATGACGCGGTCGATGCGCTCGTCACGGATCAACTTCTCGAGGTCGTCGGGGCCCCAGACGCTGGGGGCCGGTGCGCCCGCCGCGGTGATGCGTTCGACGTAGTACGCCGCCCGCGCGGTGTTCGGGTCGCAGAGCGCCACGAGCTCGGCGATGTCGCGGTACGTGTCGGTGATCGCGTCGACGTACATTTCGGCGCGGTGTCCGGTACCGACGAGGGCGTAGCGAGTTTTCGTCATTGATCTCTTCCTCAGCACTGATGAGAACGTTCACATTAGCAGATCGCGGCTCGACCCGACGCGCCGCGAGGGATGCCGGGTACTCAGCGATTCGCCGGTGCCCAGGGATGCGCCGCGAGTGCGCGGAACAGCCCCGCGCGCCACACCGCCCAGTCGTGGCCTCCGACGGCGGGCTCGAGTTCGACGCGCCTGCCCTCGGCGCGGGCGTCGCCCGCAAGTCGCCGGGCCAGGGCGTCGGCCTCGGAGAGCATGTCGCCCTCGAAGGTACCGGCCTGCAACCGGATCGAGCGCCACTGCGCGGCGAGCAGCGCATCGGCGACATCGAAGCGCCAGAGCGACGGAGACTGCGCGATCGCGTGCCCGACGGTGCCCTCGGAGAGGGCGACCGTCCAGAGCGCGGCGATTCCGCCGAGGCTCTCGCCGGACACGATGACGTCGTCGCCTCGATCGCTCACGGGCCATTCGCGGCGTACCCGGGGGATCAACTCGTCGAGCACGACGTCGACCTGACCGCGAGGCGTCCCGAGACGTTCCCAGCGCCGGGACGTGTCGTGCGCGTCGAGCATGGCCACGTGCATCGGCGGCAGGATCCCTGCGGCGATGGCGACATCCATGCGCTCGGGAAGCTCCCGGCGCCACGCGTCGCCGTCGAAGAGCACCAGGAGGGGCGTGCCCCGATGCTCGCCCGCCGGCGAGTAGACCCACGCCCGTTCGTCTCCGGGCAGATCGAGCACGCTCGTCGTGCCGCGAGCGGGATCCGCGGCGGCGTTCGCGAGTGGATCCGGGGCCGCGCTCGGGCCGGCCGCAACCGAGGAGACCCTGCCGCCGCTTCCGCAGACCGTCGCCGGACAGCGGTCATCGGGGGCACTCTCCGCCATCGCCGCGAGGATTACGGGGCGCCGACCGGTCGCCGTGCGCCATGCGGGTTCCCCATCATCGACATGCACCGCGATCCGGTACGAGGCTCGGAGTGCCGACGGCAGGCGCAGGCAGATCGTCCAGAGGTCGGAGCCGTCGAGCCGGGTGAACTCCGCCCGGGACACGTCGGCGTGGTCGAAGACGGGGTTGGTCCAGAGCAGGACCGCACGCGCGTGGGGAGCGGAGACCACCCAGCTCCACCGCGCCTGCGCCGGATCCGCCGGGTCCGGCTCGATGTGCGGGTTGGGCCGGGCGAGGGCGTCCGCGCGCAGCGCCTCGCGGAGATCGCGGTCGCGCCACGCCCGCTCGAGGGCGCCCTCGACGCGTTCCATCCGGGGTTCGTCGGCGCGCGGAGCGGGGCGGCGCTCGCGGTGCACGGTGCCGAGCCGATCCTCGTACACGGCGAGCTCTCGTCCGTCTCCGGGGAAGCGCGGCGCGGCGGCCCTCATCGGGCCCTCAGCGCGGCCGCGCCGTCGAGGTCGCCCTCGGGCGTGCGCGGATCCATCGGCACGACCATCGGCGTGCCCGTCACCGGGTCGGGCATCACTATCGAACGCAGGCCGAAGACCTCCTCGATGAGCGCCGACGTGAGCACGTCCCGCGGGTCGCCGGCCGCCATCACGGTGCCGGACTTCATCACGACCAGGTGCGAGGCGTAGCGGGCCGCCTGATTCAGGTCGTGCAGCACCGTCACGATCGTCTTGCCCTCGTCGTGCAGGCCGCGCAGCAGCTCCATGAGCTCGTACTGGTGAGCGATGTCGAGGAACGTCGTCGGCTCGTCGAGCAGCATGTAGGGAGTCTGCTGCGCGAGGAGCATCGCGATCCACACCCGTTGGCGCTGCCCTCCGGAGAGCTCGTCGACGAGGCGTCCCGAGAGCTCCTCGAGCCGGGTCGCCGCGAGCGCTCCGTGGACGGCCTGCTCGTCGGAGGCACGCCACTGTTGGATCAGCGACTGATACGGTGACCGGCCGCGAGCCACGAGGTCGGCCACGCGGATCCCGTCGGGGGCGAGCGAAGTCTGGGGCAGCAGCCCGATCCTCCGGGCGAGAACCTTGGTCGGGACCTCGTGGATCGACTTCCCCTCGAGCAGGATGCGTCCCGCCGACGGCTTCAGTACGCGGGCGAACGCGCGCAGCAGCGTCGACTTCCCGCAGCCGTTCGG
>Ga0302349_1001315_pt1 | contig 19999 bp, 19 predicted proteins | sample PhyAR1_FD_202176 | JGI IMG/M metagenome (GOLD analysis project Ga0302349, IMG submission 202176) | Leaf surface microbial communities from alfalfa plants in UC Gill Tract Community Farm, Albany, California, United States - DLSL A.R1... | ecosystem: Host-associated > Plants > Phyllosphere >...
GAACACCTCGATGACTTCGGCGCGCGGCGTCATCTTCTTGATGACGTCGTAGTCCTTGTCGATCAGCTCGCGCATCCGCGTCTCGATGGCCGAGAGGTCATCCAGGGTAAAGGGACGCTCGAAGGAGATGTCGTAGTAGAAGCCTTCGTCGATCACCGGGCCAATGACCATCTTGGCGGTCGGGAACAGCTGCTTGACCGCATGACCCACCAGGTGGGCGCAGGAGTGACGGATGATCTCCAGACCGTCCTCGTCCTTGGCGGTGATGATCTGCAGGTTGGCATCCTGCTCGATGAGATCGCTGGCATCGCGCAACTGGCCATCGACGCGACCGGCGATGGTGGCCTTGGCGAGACCGGCACCAATGGACTGGGCGACTTCGGCTACGGTGACGGGCTTGTCGAATGGACGTTGGCTACCGTCGGGGAGAGTAATGACAGGCATGGCGCCTCCTCAACTCAGTGGTGACCCATACCAAGGGCCACATGGTGGGATTGGCCAGTAAGCAGCCGCACCGCTGGAAATCCCGCCGCACAGTGGCAGGGCCGCAAGGCATTCCGGGCGACGCGAAAGGATCACTGGAAAGTTTGGGACGGAAATCCTTTCAGAAACTGAGACCTGGCGCAACCTCGAGAGGGCCGGTCGCCGGCTCAACGGACCGCGTCGGGGTACTTCTTGAGGAACTGCTTCTGCATTTCCTGGCAATTTTCCATGAGCGCTTGGCGATCGGCCGGCGAGGTTTCCGGGGCATTGGCCCGCGCCAGGCACTGATCGATGGCCTGCTGCTCGTTGGCCCGGTTGGCCGGCGTCGCATTGTGGCTATAGACATAGATGATGGAGCCGAAGACCACGACCGCGAACAGGATCGATAGCAGAATCAATCCCAGGCAGCCGCCCTTGCCGATCTGCCGCCCTTCACCACCCTGCGTCATCACTCTCTCCTCGCGGTAACGGACCCCTGCTCGCGCGCTGGCGAAGCAACGAAGCCCGAAGAAAAATCGTCCGCCAGTCTACGTGAAAACCCTGGGCATCACGACCGAGGCACGCGGTCACACCTGCCCGAGCAATCGGCAAAACCTTTATTCGGACTTCCGGAAAGTTCTACCGCGCAAACCAGCCTCACGCCGCCCCGATCAATTCCGCACTTCAATCAAGGCGCGGCAAGATCACGCGTAGTTAGGTAAGCCAACTTGTTCAGCGGCTATTCAAGAAAAGCCCCGCCCCTATTAATCCAGTGTTAAGCGATACGGCGGAGTATCGATTCCAGGCACTGCAGAACTTGGTTCTGGTATCTGAGCGATAGCCTTACTTCAATTGCATATCCGCTGGAGGCAGCAAATGAACGTCAAGAATAAACTGGCAAAGAGCATGCTGGTCGTCGCCATCGTAGCCGCCTGCTCGTCTGCGGCCATCGCCGCGAACCAAGCCCCCTCGGCAAACGAACTGGGCAGCTTCCAGGCCCTGTCCACCCAGGGGCAACGGGCCTTTACCGACATCTCCGCCGCACGCCTGGAACTCTTCCAGGGGCAAACGAAGCAGGCGGCATCCCATGTCAAGGACGCCCAGCAGGCACTCAAACTTGCGCAATCGGACAATACCGCGCTGAAAAAAGCCGCGAGCGAATTGCAGGTCAAGGACAATCAGGGCAAGGCCGATACCAGCACTACCGTAACGTCCTGGTTACCCATCTGGGGCGATACCGTAGTACAGGACAGTTACATGGCCAGCCCGCAGAAAGTGAAGGCCGTGGCCGATGCCAACAACAAACTCAAGCATGGTGACGCCAAGGGCGCTGCAGAAACCCTGCGCCTGGCCGACGTCGATATCGACACCGCCATCGCCCTGGCACCACTCAAGCAGACCATGACGGACGTCGACCAGGCGGCCAAGCAATTGGCCAGCGACAAGTTCTACGAGGCCAACCTGACGCTCAAGCAGGTCCAGGATGGCGTGCGCTACGCCTCGACAGCCCTGGATTTCACGGCGAACAAGCACGGGCTGCAACCAGCCGGCTCCTTTACCGAGACCGTCGCCCCGAGCAGCTGACGGTTTGGCGCGGGCAAGGGGGCGATCGCAAGGTCGCCCTGTTCGAACGACCTGATATTCAGCAAACCAGGCGCGACCAAGACCTGCCGAACCAGCAAAACAAAAGAGGGCGATCCTTTGCATCGCTCTTTTTCTTACCACCCGCAGTGTAGGTGTTGTGTACCAGGCACCACTGAATCCGAACCAACGCCCCTCTGTAGAGCCGAGAAAGAAGGTATGTGGCTCATACCTAAGCCCGTCGGCAGGTATAGGCCCCACTCCGCCCCACGTTCGTGGGCCTTCCGAATCCCATCCCAATGGCAGTGCTACCAGCCTGCACCGACACCCCGACGCCAGCTGATGGTCGAAGCTCCTCAGATCATGCCTTGCCGCCTACTGTGTGAGCACCAGCCTCACTCTGCACGGTTATGCATGGTGTTGCTTAATTTTGCATGCTCAGCTAACACTGACATCAGGTGTGATAACGCCAACTTGCCGCCTTACCTCGGAGCACCTCCAATGCAACACATTCAAGTCGAAGCCCAACAGCGCTCGGGAGCGATCGAGCAATGGGCCACCCGTACCGGATTTCTGATCGCAGGTTCCGCTATGGCCGCGTGGGCACCCCTGGTACCGGTCGCCAAAGCAAGGATCGGAGCCGGTGATTCGACGCTTGGCCTTCTACTGCTTTGCCTCGGCTTGGGATCCATTGCGGCGATGCCCATCGTTGGCATCCTCGCCAGCCGCTTTGGGTGCCGTGCAGTGACCGTGACGAGTACGCTGGCACTCGCCCTCGTACTGCCTCTGCTTGCCGTCGCCGATTCGATATTTGGTATGGCCATCGCCTTGGCCTTGTTCGGGGCAAGCATGGGTGCGCTAGACGTCGCGATCAACATTCAGGCGGTCATGGTCGAGAAAGACAGCGGTCGAAACATGATGTCCGGCTTCCACGGCTTGTTCAGCGTGGGCGGGATTGTCGGTGCAGGGGGAATGAGCGTTCTGCTGGGAGCAGGAACGCCACCCCTAACCGCGACACTGTTGTTCAGCGCGCTGCTGATCGCTCTACTCGCCGGCTCATTCAAGGGCCTGCTGCCCTACGGCAATCATGATGCGGGGCACACCCCGCTGTTTACGCTGCCGCGCGGGATCGTGGCCTTCATCGGCCTGCTCTGTTTTCTGATTTTTCTCGGTGAAGGCGCAATCCTGGACTGGAGCGCCTTGTTCCTGATCGATGCGCATGACGTCGACCCGGCGCAGGCCGGCTTTGGCTACACGGTATTTGCCTTGGCGATGACCATCGGCCGCCTCACAGGCGATCGGATCGTGAAGACGCTAGGGGGCCTGAAAGTCGTGGTAGGCGGCGGGCTACTCGCCGCAGCAGGCTTCCTGATGGCGGTTCTGGCACCCAGCCAGCCCTTTGCTTTCGCAGGCTTTCTGCTCGTTGGCCTAGGTGCCTCCAACATCGTCCCCGTGCTCTTCAGTGCAGCAGGAAGGCAAACCCGGATGCCTACAAGCCACGCGATTGCAGCGATTACCACCATCGGCTACGCCGGCATTCTCATCGGTCCAGCCGCGATCGGCTTCGTTGCGCAGCATTGGAGCCTGAGTGCAGCGCTGGTGATGGTGGGCAGCGGGATGGCATTTGTCGCCCTTACGTGGCCGATAAGCGCCAGGCAGCAAGACGCCTAGCGCTTCGCCTTCACTCAGGCAAAGGTCATGGCCGAGCAGTACGTCGCCGGGATAACTTAGGTCATGAGCATGCCGAGAAGTAGCACCAGCGGCCTACTGCAGGGGCCTGCCGGCCCATGTCGGGCCCGTGGCGAGGCCGGAATGGCTGAGCCGCGCCATTGGCCTAGCATCGGTTACTGCCCTTCTACCCCGCGGATCGAGCGCCCGGCATTTGGCTCCATGACCCGTCTTCGGAGCAAGACACCCAGGCGCTCAAGGATCACGCCGATCCGAACGTGAGTCGCCACTACCAAGACGGATATGGCGAACAGGTCATTGAGCCCCCAAATCCCTGGGACAGATCTGAAGCCCTGATCCACTGAGCGCTCCCCAACCCATCCCCAAACGAAAAAAGGCGACCCTTTCGGATCGCCTTTTTTCTTACCCGCCAGCAGTGCGGGTTTTGTTTGGTAGGCACGATTGGATTCGAACCAACGACCCCCACCATGTCAAGGTGGTGCTCTAACCAACTGAGCTACGTGCCTGCTGTGGGTGCGCATTCTACAGCGCGGGACTTTAGCGTCAAGCCCTTTTTTCAGCTAAACGCCTGAAAACGTGAAAATTTTTTTGAAGGCTAGGAAAGACGCCGGGCTGGGCGTCGCGGATAGAGCAGAATGGAAAGCCAGAGGGCGAAGGTTTCCACCGTCACCGCCAGGGCCAGGCCCAGCCCTACTCCCCAGGCGATGGCTTCGGGGGTAAGCACCACCTGATAACGGTACTGCTGCAGCGTCTCGTCACGCAGTTCGGTGTTGGGCGACACCAGAATGTGCCAGGCCCGCTGGTACCAAGGTCCCTGCAGCGCCTGCCACTCCTCGTTGAACAACGCATTGCGCCGCATCAGGATACCCAGGCTGTCGGCGTCGCTGCGAAAGACCGGGTCCTCGCTGGCCTGGTAATGCGCCAGCAAGCCATCGAGGCTGCCCTCGAAATACTGCTGCGCGGTCCGCCGAAAACCGCTCAGGGCCTGATCGGATTCCAGTCGATGAGCATCCACGCGCTGCTCGTAGTCGAGCATGAAGCCGGGAATCTGCACCCCTACCAGCAAGGCCAGGGTAAACAACAGCAGACGAATATAACTGCGCAGCATCGTGAAGTAGGTTCCTGTCTAGACGCGGCCTTGGGAGACGATCTCGCCATCCCACCACAGGTGCCATTCCCCTGGCTGATGCAAGGTCCAGACCTCATCGGAGGTCAGCGGCTCGGTGGCAATGATGGTGACCACGTCGTTGGGCGTGGTCTCGGCCTTGAAGTCGATGCGCACTTCCGCATCACGCAACCGGGCCGGACCGAAGGGCGCGCGGCGAGTGATATGCGCCAGCTTGGTGGTGCAGAAGCTGAACAGCCAGTCGCCGTCGCTGAGCAGGCAGTTGAAGACGCCCTTCTTGCGAAAGCCGTCGCAGGCGTTCACCAGCTGCGGCAGCAGCATCTCCACCGGGACGGGTTCAGGAAAGCGCTCGCGGACCTGATCCAGCAGGCTGCAAAAGGCCGTCTCGCTATCGGTATCGCCCACCGGCCGGTAGAAACGCGGCTCGGGATGGAAATCCTGCAGTTGGCCGTTATGGGCAAAGCTCCAATAGCGCCCGCCCAGTTCCCGCACGAAGGGGTGGGTGTTGGCCAGATTGACCGCGCCCACATTGGCATGGCGGATATGGCCGATCACCGTGTGGCTCTTGATCGGGTAGCCCTGAACCAGCTTGGCCACCTCGGAATCAGCGCCTGGCAAGGCATCCTTGAACAGGTGCAGGCCCTTGCCCTCGTAGAAGGCCACGCCCCAGCCGTCCCGATGCGGACCGGTACGACCGCCCCGCTGCATGAGGCCCTGGAGACTAAAGACCAGATCCGTGGGCACGTTGGCACTCATGCCCAGCAATTCGCACATGTCCTTCCCTCCGGGTGGCTGCCTGGTTCAACGGCACTGCAGCCGCTGCCCTTGGAGTTCATGCTGCATGGGGTCACGCCCCGGGCGCAAGCCTGGATTACAGACGGGGTTCGACACGCTCGCTACGACCGCGAGGCTCGCGACGCTCCACGGGTGCAACCGGGCTGCGCAGGGCCGCCGGCGATTCCGGCTGCGGATCATCCTCCGGGGTTTGCGTGGCGACCGGCGCGGGACGCGGATGGGAGCGGCGATACAGCCAGCGACAAAGGACGAAGATCAGGTAGAGCACCACGCCGATGGTGCCGGCCGCCGCCAGGTTGGCCACCGCCGACCAGGCGCTATTGCCGACCTTGAAGACCAGGTCCAGCACCGTCACGGCGATCGCCGGGGCATAAAGGCCATGCTCGGCATCCACCAGGGCCGGCGTCACCAGCAGCACGGCCACCACCAGCCGGATGGGCTCGCGCAGCCAGTGCCAGAGCCAGCCGGTGGCCTTGAAAGACACCACCAACAGCAGCAGCGCGGCGATGGCGTAGACGGCCCAGGCGATCAGGTACTCTTGCTCGGTCATTGCGATCCATGGCGATAGCGGAAAGGAGAAGCCTATGATAGCGGTTTTGCCCCGTCCGCGTGCTTTTGCGCGGCGCCCAAGGAGCCCGCATGACCCAAGCCCCCATTGCCCGCCGCGCCCCTGGTGACGATCCCTACGTCTGGCTGGAAAACCGTGACGCCCCCGAGGTGCTGGCGCACCTGGAGGCAGAGAACGCCTACCTGGAAGCCCAGCTGGCACCCGAGGCCACTCTGCGCGATCAGTTGTTCGAGGAGATCCGCGCGCGCATTCGCGAGACGGATTTGTCCCTACCCGTCCCCCGCGGCGACTACCTCTACTATCAGCGTACGCAGGCCGGTGACGAATACGGTCGCAACTATCGCTGCCGCCGCCCGGCCAATGGCGACCTGACGCCTGATCCCGCGACCGAGGAATTGCTGTTCGACGGCAACGCCATCGCCGACGGCGGCTTTCTCTCCGTGGGCCGCTTCACCATCAGCCCGGACCAGACCCGCCTCGCCTACAGCCTCGACCAAGTGGGCGATGAAACCTACCGGCTCTATGTGAAGGAGCTGGCCACCGGCCTAGTGACCGAACTGCCCTTCGAGGAATGCGACGGCAGCCTGACCTGGGCCAACGACAGCCGCACCCTGTTCTTTGGCGAGCGCGACGAGTCCCATCGCCCGCACAAGCTCTATCGCTATCACCTGGGCGATACCGAGCCGCAACTGGTCTTTCACGAGACCGACGGACGCTTCTTCCTCGGCTGCTATCGCTCGAGCTCCGAGCGCAAGCTGCTGCTGCTGTCCCACAGCAAGACCACCAGCGAAGCCTGGGTGCTGGACGCGGATCGGCCGGACGAGGCCTTCGTCTGCCTGGCGCCCCGCGAGGAAGGTCACGAGTACTTTCCCGATCATGGCGTCAATGGCTGGTACATCCGCAGCAACCAGGACGGCATCAACTTCGCCCTCTACCAGGCCGCCGAGAGCAGTCCCACCCGCGCGCACTGGCAGCTGCTGGTGCCCCACGACCCCGAGGTGATGCTGGAGGATGCCAGCCTTGGTGCCCACGCCCTGGTGCTCAGCCTGCGCACCGCCGGACTGCCGATCCTGGAGGTCCGCCCCTACGGCCAGGCGCCCTATCGCGTCGACCTGCCGGACGAGGTCTACAGCCTGGATGCCATGGACGTGCTGGAATTCAACAGTCCGGTCATGCGCCTGCGCTACGAGGCGCTCAATCGCCCCGCCGAGATTCGCGAACTGGACCTGGCCAGCGGCACCCAGCGGGTGCTCAAGCAGGTCCCGGTGGAAGGCCCGTTCGATGCCGACGCCTACGAGAGCCGCCGCCTGTGGGCCACCGCCGCCGATGGCACCCGTATCCCCATCAGCCTGGTCGGTCGGCGCGACCTGCCGCAGAGCGCGCCGCTGTACCTCTATGGTTACGGCGCCTATGGCCACAGCCTCGATCCCTGGTTCTCCCACGCCCGCCTGAGCCTGCTGGATCGCGGCGTGCGCTTCGCCATCGCCCATGTCCGCGGCGGCGGCGAACTGGGTGAAGCCTGGTATCGCAGCGGCAAGCTGGAACACAAGCAGAACACCTTCGACGACTTCATCGCCTGCACCGAGCATCTCTTGGAACAGGGCCTGACGACGCCGCAACAGGTGGTCATCAGCGGCGGCAGCGCCGGTGGCCTGCTGATCGGCGCGGTCGTCAACCAGCGGCCCGAGCTCTATGCCGCCGCCATCGCCGAGGTTCCTTTCGTCGATGTGCTCAACACCATGCTCAAGCCGGATCTGCCGCTGACCGTGACCGAGTACGACGAATGGGGCGATCCGAACGAGCCTGAGGTGCGCGCGCGTATCGCCGGCTACGCGCCCTATGAAAACGTGAAGGCCCAGGCCTATCCGGCCATCCTCGCGGTGGCGGGCTATCACGACACTCGGGTGCAGTACTGGGAAGCGGCCAAGTGGGTGGCACGGCTGCGCGAGCAGCGGACCGATCAGGCCCCACTGCTGTTGCTCAAGACCGAATTCGGCGCCGGCCACGGCGGCATGAGCGGGCGTTACCAGGCCTTGCGCGACGTGGCCCTGGAATACGCCTTCGTCTTCCGGGTACTGGGCCTGACCGGCTAGGGAACGGCGGGGGCTCTGGGCAGGTCTTTTCCACAGCTAAAGGAGAATCTGCCATGCACCTAGATGCCCCCACTCCCCCTCTCGCTCCTCCGCCTCGCGACGCCGCTGCCATCAAGGGCGTCGAACGCCTGGCCTCCGTGGCCGGCGGTGGTCTGCTGATCAGCCGCGGCCTGGCGCGTGGCGGTCTGGTTGGCCTGCTGACCGGCGCCACCGGCGCCTGGCTGCTGAAGCGCGGCCTGCGCGGACACTGCTCGATCAAGCGCACCCTGAGCAAGGTGCGTTTCGAGCGCGACGTCCGCCGTTCGCTGGCCTGGCATTCGGCGGCCTCTCAGACCCGCCGGGTCGTCATCGCCCGCCCGCGCGATGAGCTCTACCGCTTCTGGCGCGACTTCTCCAACCTGCCGATCTTCATGCGCCATATCGAACGCGTGGACGTGCTCAACGACCGCTATTCCCACTGGGTGGTCAAGGCGCCCATGGGGCGTTTCGAATGGGACGCCGAAGTCACCGACGACATCCCTGGCCAGTTGATCGGCTGGCGCTCGTGCGGGTACGCCGGTCTGAACAACCTGGGCTGGGTCAGCTTCGCCGATGTGCCTGGCGGCACCGAAGTAACAGCGGTCATGGCCTACGAACCGCCAGCCGGTCGCCTCGGCCACCTGTTCGCCCGGCTGCTGCGTCGCGACCCTGGCACCCGCATCGCCCAAGACCTGGCCGAGCTGAAAGTGCTGCTGGAGCGGGCCCATGCGGTCGGCGATCGCTATGGCGCCGTCGAGCGCACCTCGCATATGGAGTCGCCGCTGGGCTGATCTCCGGCTGTACCGCGGCGTCTCGTTTGGGACGCCGCCACTCTCCTCCCAAACCGTTCGGCCGCAACTGGCTTATCTCGTAACGACCCCAAGCCCCGCTTTGCGACACCTCGGTGACAACCGGCGTGCAGCCGCTTGCGACGCCTGGAAAACCAATGTTAGCTTTCGAACAACGGAGCAGTTAATGACAGCTCGATAACATTGCAGGCATCCGGTGTGACCAAGCCACTCTTCTTCCAAGCCCTCGAAGGCGCCTTCGCCGACCTTACGCCCACCGGCAAACGCGTCGCAGGCTACCTGTTGGCCAATCCGGAGAAGCTGCCCTTCGAGACCGCCGACAGCATCGCTCAGCGCACCAACACCACCGGCATCTCCGTGGGTCGGCTGCTGCGCTCGCTGGGCTATCGTAACCTCGACGACGTCAAGCAGAGCCTGAGAGACGAAGGCCTGGAAGCCTGGCGCATCACCGACCGCTTCAGTGCCTTTCGCCAGCAGAGCGGACGCAGCGATGCCCTGGACCGTTCCCTGGCCGCCGAGCTCGCCGCCATCGAGGATGTCTACCAGCTGGCCCGCGGCCCGGTGTTCGAACAGGTGGTCCAGCAGCTGACCAGCGCGGACGCCGTCTTCATCGCCGGCATCCAGACCACCCGCGGGGTGCTCGGCAGTTTCCACAGCCTGCTCGAATACATCCGGCCCAAGGCCTTCTACGTCGACGGCCTGTCGGGCACCTACGCCGACATCTTCAACAGCGGCTTCGCCCAGCCCTACCTGGTGGCGGCCGACTTTCGCGCCTATTCCAGCGTGACCCGCAAGCTCTGCGAAGCCGCACGCGATGCTCAGCTGCCCATGGCGCTGATCACCGACTACCACTGCCCCTGGGCGCGGGACTACCCCGCCGACCTGCTGCAGCTGCGCCTGGAAGTTGACCAGTTCTGGGACTCCCTGGCCCCGCTGGCCTGCCTGCTCAACCTGCTGGTGTCAGCGGTGGCGGATCGCTCGGGCGATGCCCTGGGACAACGACTGGCCAGCAACCGCGCCCTGCAGCAGCGCTTCGGACAATTCGAATGAGCCCTGGCCCTCTTCTTCAGCCCAAGGAAGCACCCCGTACCGTGAACCATCCAGAACTCGTCGAGATCGACGCCCACCACTACGGCGTGGACATCCACCTGGTCTATGCGACCGCCGACAACCTGGCCGGCAAGGTGCTCTACCAGGACGCCCACTGCCTGCTGCACCGGGATGCCGCCGCCTGCCTGCAACGCGCCAGCGAGCTCGCACAACAGGCCGGTCTGCGCCTGCAGGTGCTTGATGCCTACCGCCCGCCCTATGCCCAGCAATTGCTGTGGCGGGTGCTGCCCGACGCCCAGTACGTGAGCGATCCGGCGCAGGGTTCGCACCACAGCCGCGGCGTGGCCGTGGACGTGACCCTGCTCGACGAGGCCAGTGAGCCGCTAGATATGGGTACCGGCTTCGACGACATGCGCGAGCTGTCGCACCTGTTCAATCCGGCGCTGCCCGCCCCCGCCCAGCGCAACCGCCTGCTGCTGCTCGGCATCATGCAGAGCGCCGGCTTCACCTTCATCCCCAGCGAGTGGTGGCACTTCGAACTGCCTAACGCCCGCAGCTATGCCCTGATCGATTACCACCATCTCAGCCTGGAGGAGCTCGCCGCCCTGCTGAACTGATCCTGTCGGCGACCGGGTCATTCGAATCCGGCGCCGCGAGCCCATCGCTCGACCGCCTTGCCCACTGCCGAAACACCCATAAACCCAAACAATCCGAGGTACCGGCATGTTCTCGTCTTCGCGCACCTGCGTTTCATCGGCGTCCCGCGTGCTCGCCCTGGTTTCCCTGCTGGGCCTCGGCGCCTGGCAACCGGCCAGCGCCGCCACCGCGACCGACACCCTGGTCATCGGCAAGCCTGCAGATCTGCAGACCGTCGATCCGGGTGTGACCTTCGACAACAACGACTGGACCGTGACCTATCCGGCCTACCAGCGCCTGATGCGCTACAAGGTGGAAGACGGCAAGGGCAGCACCGACGTCGAGGGCGACCTGGCCAGCGGCTGGACCGTTTCTCCCGACAACCTGGTGTGGACCTTCACCCTGAAGCCCGGCAACAAGTTCGACGACGGCAGCGAGGTCACCGCCGAGGCGGTCAAGTTCTCGGTCGAGCGCCTGATGACGCTCAAGCAGGGCCCGTCCAGCATCTTCCCGGCGGACATGACGGTGACCGTGGTGGATCCGCAGACGATCCGGTTCACCTTGCAGAAGCCCTTCGCGCCCTTCCTCTTCGCCCTGGCTCACGACGGTGCCAGCGTGATCAACCCGAAGGTGGCCAGCACCCACGGCAAGGACGTGGACGCCTGGCTGGCCGGCCACACCGCCGGCTCCGGCGCCTATCGCCTGGCCGCTTGGCAGAAGGGTCAGTCGCTGACCCTGGAGCCTAACCCGCACTACGCCGGAAAGGCACCTACGCTCAAGCAGGTGGTGATTCGCATCATCGCCGAGCCTTCAGTACGCCGCCTGCAGCTGGAACAGGGCGATCTGGACATCATCGAGGACCTGCCCGAAGACCAGGTCAAGGCCCTGGCGCAGAAGGCCGGTTTCGTCACCACCGCCTACCCCTCGCTGCGGGTGACCTACCTCTACCTCAACAACAAGCGCGCGCCCATGAATGATGTGAACGCGCGCAAGGCCGTGGTCGACTCTCTCGATTACCAAGGCATCGTCGAAGGCATCGCCATGGGCAAGGCCAAGCTCATGAACGGCCCGATCCCGGACGGCATGTGGGGGCATGATCCGAGCCTGCCGCTGCCCAAGCAGGACCTGGAAGCGGCCCAGGCCGCCCTGGGCAAGGCGCCCAAGGTGCGGGAGCTGCAATTCCTCTACTCGGACAAGGACCCGGCGTGGGAGCCCATCGGCCTGACCCTGCAAGCGGGCCTGGGCACCCTTGGCGTCAACCTGAAGATGGAGAAGTTGGCCAACGCCACCTTCCGCGAACGACTGGGCAAGGGCGACTTTGACGTCGCCATCGGCAACTGGAGTCCGGACTTCGCCGATCCCTACATGTTCATGAACTTCTGGTTCGACAGCACCAATGCGGGACTGGCGGGCAACCGCGCCTTCTACAGCAATCCCAAAGTGGACCAGCTGCTGCGCGACGCCGCCAGCGTCAGCGACGTGGCCCAACGCAGGTCGCTGTACCAGGAGGCCCAGAAGATCGTGGTGGGCGACGCCGCCTACGCCTACCTCTACCAGAAAGCCTACACGGTGCCGATGCGCGCCGCGGTCAAGGGGTACGTATTCAACCCCATGCTCGAACAGGTCTTCGATTTCGCTGCGATGTCCAAGTAAGGGCGACGGGTGCCGGCGCGTTCCGGCACCCGCCTCGCGAGGTATGCCATGGCCTTCTTCCATCTGCTGCGCAAGCAGCTGACCGATATCCTCATCGTGGTGATCGGGGTGTCCCTGATCACCTTCGTCATCTCCCACCTGATCCCAGGCGATCCGGCGCGGCTGATCGCTGGCGAGCGTGCCAGCGATGAAATCGTCGCCGGTATCCGTCAGCAGCTGGGCCTGGACCTGCCGCTCTACCAGCAATACGTCCGCTACATGGGGGACCTGCTGCAGGGCGATCTGGGCCAGTCGATCCGCACCCATCGCCCGGTGCTGGAAGACCTGCAGCTGTTCTTCCCGGCCACACTGGAACTGGCCCTGGCGGCGCTGCTGCTGTCGATCCTGATCGGCGTGCCCCTGGGCGTGCTTTCGGCGGTCTACAACAACCGCTGGATCGATCACATCAGCCGTACCCTGGCAGTGGCCGGCATCTCCACCCCGGCCTTCTGGCTGGGCCTGGGGTTGATCGTGCTGTTCTACGGTCACCTCGGCTGGCTGCCGGGCGGGGGACGTCTGGACCAGGGGCTGACGCCGCCGCCATCGGTGACCGGCTTCTATCTGATCGACACCCTGCTGGCGGGCGATCTCACCGGCTTTGTCAGCGCGGCCAAGCACCTGTTGCTGCCGGCGGTGACCCTGGCTTTCGTCAATCTGGGGGTCATCACCCGACAGATCCGCGGCGCCATGCTCGAACAATTGGGCGAGGACTATATCCGTACCGCCCGGGCCTATGGCCTATCGCAGACCACCGTGGTGCTACGCCACGCGCTGCCCAATGCTCTGATTCCGTCCATCACGGTGATCGGCCTGGCCCTGGGCGACCTGCTCTATGGCGCGGTGCTCACCGAGACCGTGTTCGCCTGGCCGGGCATGGGGGCCTACGTGGTCAAATCGATCCAGGCGCTGGATTTTCCGGCGGTCATGGGCTTCGCCATCGTAGTGTCCTTCATCTATGTCCTGCTCAACCGCTTCATCGACCTGCTCTACCGGCTGGTCGATCCCCGCATCGGCAAGGTGAACTAGCATGACGACCCTGACCGCTTCGCGCCCCGGCTGGCGCGAGCAGACCGCCTGGCTGGCCTGGCGGATCCGCCGTAATCCGCTGATGCTCGCGGGACTGGTGATCACCCTGCTGGTGCTGCTGTGCATGGTCGCCGCACCCTGGCTGGCCCCCTATCAGCCCAACGCGCTGAAACTCACCGCACGCCTGCAGGCACCTAGCGCCCTGCACTGGTTCGGCACCGACGAGGTGGGTCGCGACCTGCTCAGCAGGGTGATCTACGGCAGCCGCCAGTCAGTGGGCGTCGGCCTGTTCGTGGCCTTTGCCGCCTGCGCTATTGGCGGCCTGCTCGGTTGCCTGTCGGGCATCGTCGGCGGCGCCTTCGATCGCCTGATGATGCGCCTGATGGACATCATCCTCTCGGTACCTTCGCTGGTGCTGATCATGGCCCTGGCCGCCGCTCTCGGGCCGAGCCTGTTCAACGCCATGCTGGCCATCACCCTGGTGCGCATTCCCTTCTATGTCCGCCTGGCGCGCGGCCAGACCCTGAGCATTCGCCAGCTGGCCTACGTCCAGGCAGCGCGCACCTTCGGCGCCGGCAAGTGGCACCTGGTGCACTGGCACGTGGCACGCAACGCTCTGCCGCCGCTGCTGGTGCAATTCAGCCTGGACATCGGCAACGCCATCCTCATGGCCTCGGCACTGGGCTTCATCGGCCTGGGTGCCCAGCCGCCCACCGCGGAATGGGGCGTGATGGTCGCCAGCGGCCGCAATTTCATTCTCGATCAGTGGTGGTACTCGACCTTCCCGGGCCTGGCAATCCTGGTCACCGCTATCGGCTTCAATCTGCTGGGCGATGGCATCCGCGATCTGCTCGATCCTCGCCAAAAGGGCAAATGACATGAGCCAGCCCGTTCTGCACATCGACCAGCTGAATCTGGAATTCCCCGGCTTTCGCAGCAGCGCCAAGGCGCTCAACGGTGTCAGCCTGAGCGTGGCCCCCGGCGAGATCGTCGGCGTGGTGGGTGAGTCCGGCTCGGGCAAGTCGGTCACCGCCATGCTCACCCTCGGCCTCTTGCCCCCCGGCAGCTACCGGGTTACCGGCGGCAGCGTCAACCTGGTGGGCCACGACATGCTCGCCTTAAGCGAGCGGCAACTGATGGAAGTACGCGGCCGCAAGGCAGCGATGATCTTTCAGGAGCCGATGACCGCGCTCAATCCGACGCGGCGCATCGGTCGGCAGCTGCTAGACGTGATCCGCCGCCATACCGCGCTGGATACCGCCCAGGCCCGCGCCAAGGCGATCGAGTTGCTCAAGGACATGCACATCGCCGATCCCGAGCAGATCCTCGAACGCTATCCCTTCGAGCTATCCGGCGGCATGCGCCAGCGCATCATGATCGCCCTGGCCTTCTCCTGCGATCCGCAACTGCTGATCGCCGATGAGCCGACCACCGCGCTGGACGTGACGGTGCAGCGCCAGGTCCTGCTCCTGCTGCGCGAGAAGGCGCGGGCGCGGGGCACCGCCATTCTGCTGATCACCCACGACATGGCACTGGTCTCGCAATTTTGCGACCGCGTCTATGTGATGTACGCCGGCGGCATCGTCGAACAGGGTGCTACCGCGGCGGTCATGCAGGCACCTCGGCATCCCTACACCCAGGGGCTGATGGCCTGCCTGCCGGAAAAGGCGGTACCGGGCAGCGATCTGGCCAGCATCCCCGGACAGGTGCCCAATCTGGCCCAGCTGCCGGGTGGCTGCAGCTTCAAGGACCGCTGCACCCTTCGTCATCAGCGCTGCGAAACGCGACCAGCGCTGCTGTCGACGGACACTTCCGATCACTTGAGCGCCTGCTGGTTGCAGGCAGAGGACGCCCCGGCATGAACACGCTTTCTCCGTCCGCCGTACCCCTGCTGGAACTCAGCGGCGTCGAGGTCCGCTATTCGGTGGGCCGCGACTGGCTCGGGCGCACCAAGGGCCAGGCCCATGTGCTCAACGGCATCGACCTGCGCCTCTTCCCCGGCGAGACCCTAGGCGTGCTCGGTGAATCCGGCTGCGGCAAGAGCACCCTGGCCCAGGTGTTGATGGGGCTGGTGGCGCCTGCGAGCGGTACCCTCACAGGCACGGCCCGTGGCGAGCGCAACATCCAGATCGTCTTCCAGGACCCGCAGTCGTCGCTGGACCCGCGCCTGCCGGTATGGAAGCTGATCACCGAACCGCTGGTGGTGCGGGGTCGTAGCTCCACCGCAGAACTGCGCAGCGTCGCCGAGCGCCTGGCGCGTCAGGTGGGTATTCGCCCGGAATACCTAGATCGCTATCCGCACCAGTTCTCCGGCGGTCAGCGCCAGCGCATCGCCATCGCCCGGGCGCTGTCGTCGGATCCGGACGTCATCATCCTCGACGAACCTACCTCGGCGCTGGACATCTCGGTACAGGCCCAGATCCTCAACCTGCTGACCCAACTGCAACGGGAGCGCGGGCTGACCTTCGTACTGATCTCCCACAACGTCTCGGTGGTGCGCCATTTGGCCAACCGCGTGGCGGTGATGTACCTGGGACAAATCGTAGAATTGGGGGCGGCGGCAGAGGTGCTGGAGCACCCCAGCCATCCCTATACCCGGCTCTTGCTGGAGGCGGTGCCGCGACTGGATCAGCCGCTCACGGGCGATGCCGCCGCGCAGCGTACTGAGTTGCCAGGCAACCGGGTGCTGCCCAGTGGCTGCTTCTTTCGGGATCGGTGTCCGCTGGCGGGCGCCGGCTGCGAACGGCCCCAGGCGCTACTGCCAGCGGCCTTGACGGAGGTACGCTGTCACCGAACGGAGGGTCTGGCGGCGCCGCTACGCAACGGCACCGCGATCGCCTGAGCCTGAAATCAGCCCGCGCGGAAGATCAGATAATCTTCCCAGTCGTCTTCGGCGACCTGGGTCTCACTGAGCATACGGCCGGACTGAGAGATACCGGCCTTGTGCACCGCCTCGGGATCATCGCAGATCAGCGGGTGCCATTCCGGCAGGTCCTTGCCCTCGGCCACCAGGCGATAGCCGCAGGTCGGCGGCAGCCAGGCGAACTGGTCGGCCTGGGCCGGGGTGAGCTGGATGCAGTCGGGGACGAAGCGGGTACGCTCGGCGTAGCGACTGCACTGACAGGTCTTGAGGTCCAGGAGCTTGCAGGCGATGCGCGTGTAGTAGACGGCGCCGTCGTCTTCATCTTCCAGTTTCTGCAGGCAGCACAGGCCACAGCCGTCGCACAGCGACTCCCATTCCTGGGCATCGAGCTGATCGAGGGTCTTGCGCTTCCAGAACGGCTGGGTGATGGCGGCCATGGCAGGGATCGTGGCAAAGAGAGAGGGCGCGCAGTCTAGTGCCGCACGCCGCGAGCGCCAAGCACCGTTCGCGCCCTTGTCGCCTCCGCCGGGTCGGATTACCGTGCCGTTCTTTCCTTTTCCAAGCATGGAATCCATGACCAGCAGCAGCCGTACGCCCCAGTATCCCGTCGATCCGCAGTTTGTGCAGCGCTGGTCGCCTCGAGCCTTCGAACCCACACCCATCGAGGAAGAGACCCTGCTCGGTTTCATCGAGGCCGCGCGCTGGGCGCCTTCAGCGTTCAACGCTCAGCCCTGGCGCTTCCTCTATGCACGGCGCGACGACGCCCACTGGAATCTGTTCCTGTCGCTGATCAGCGAGTTCAACCGCTCCTGGGCGCAGCATGCGTCGGCCCTAGTGATCATCCTGTCGAAAACCACTCTGCTGCGCGCCAGCAGCGGCGAGGAAGTCCCCTTCCCCAGCCATAGCTTTGACGCCGGTGCAGCCTGGGCCTATCTGGCGCTGCAGGCGAGCAATGCCGGCTGGCATGTGCACGGCATGGCGGGGATCGATCGCGAAGGCATCCAGCGTGACCTGAAGGTGCCGGCGTCCTTCAAGATTGAGCTAGCGGTGGCCATCGGCAAGCTGGGTGACAAGGCCAGCCTGCCGGAATCCCTGCAGGCACGCGAGCTGCCCAGTCCGCGACTGACTGTCGAAGAGCTGGCGGTAGCCGGTCCCTATACCTTCGGCTGATCAGTCAGCTCGACGGCGCCGCGCAGGGGCTGTCCCTGTTGCAGGCGCTGGAGATTGTCGAGGAACAACCGAACGGCCGCAGCCGGCGGCGTGGGTCCGGCAATATGGGCGGTGAGCTGCAGGTTGGGTGTCTGCCAGAAGGGGTGCTCCGCGGGCAACGGCTCCTGGCGAAACACGTCCAGCACCCCTCCGGCCAATCGGCCGCTTTCCAGCGCCGCGATCAGATCAGCGTCCACCACGCTGGTGCCGCGTCCGGCATTGATGAACAAGGCGCCCTTGGGCAAGGCGGCGAAGAACGCCGCGTCGTAGAGATCCCGGGTGCTGGCGCTGCCCGGCAGCAGATTGACCACGAAGTCGGTCTCCCGCGCCGCCTGGTGCAGCTCGGAGAGCGGCACGACCCGCGCAAAACCAGGCAGGGTCCGTGCACTACGGGCGACGCCCGTGAGGCTCATCCCGAACGGCGCGAACAGGCGGGCGATGTCCTGGCCGATGTCCCCTGCGCCGACCAGCAACAGCCGCCGCCCGGCCAGGGTGCCCGGCGCCTGGGTATCCCAACGTCCTTCTTGCTGACTGAGCTGACGCGCCGCGACCTGACGTTCGTGCTGCAGCAGATAGGTGAGCACGTATTCGCCGATGCTCTGGCCGAACAGTCCCACCGCCCTGCTGAAGCGATAGTCGCATGGCAGATCCGCGGCCAGCAGCGGTGCGTAGCCGGCCCAGGTGGATTGCAGCCAGGTCGGCTTGGCGCCCTGGCGCAGCAGCGCCGCGGCGCGATCGGGTTGGCCGAGCCAGTAGCACGGCTGCTGCGCAAGACGTGCGGCCTCGGCCAGGTCCACCGGCACCCGTAGCTCCAGGTCCGGCGCCAATTGACGCCAGGCCCGCACATAGCCGGCCGGCGCGTCTTCCAGCAGCAGGACGGCGGTCATAGCGGATCGTTGAGACGCAGCAGTTCTTCAGGCAGGTGCTCGATGTAGTCGTCGCGCTCCAGCTCTGGCGGCGGCATCTGCAAGTGGTAGCCCTGTTTGGCGATGTTTTCGAGGACCTTGGCGACGTCTTCTCGCGCCAGTTTGCGCTCCGGGGTCAGCACGAATTCGAAGGCCAGTGCCGGGGGCCCGAAGGCCGTGAGCAGGCCCTCGGGGACAGGTGTCAGGCCCTTGAGCTTGTCGACGTACAGGTACATTTCCGGCTTGCGCGGGCTTCGGTAGATGGAGCAGAGCAATTTCATGGCGTGTCTTCCAGGGGCGCAAGCGGAGTGCGCTGCGCCTGCAGGTGATCGAGAAGGGCCTGACCGAAGCGTTCGCGGCGCCAACCGCGCAGGTTCGCCGGCAACTGGTAGTCCCCGTTGGGCCAGCCGGTGAGTAGAAGGGCTTCGAGCACCTTCTTGCGCAGCATCAGTTCCGGTGCCATACCCAGGGCCTCGGCATCACGCTCGCCGATGGCGCGCAGGGCCTTGAGCAGCGGCGACGCCTCGTGCGGCAAAGGTTCGGACTGCAGCTCTGGCCACTGGTCAGCCGGGGTGGCCGCGCCTTCGGCGATCAGCGCCAGCAGGGTATCGCCATCCTGGCGCACGGTACGCGGGTGCATGTCGTCGATGCGCGCCAGGGCCTGTTTGTCGGTGGGCTGGAAACGCGCCAGCGGCCACAGCGAGCGTTCACGCAGGACATGGTTGCGCGGCTGGTCGCGCTCGCGCGCCTTGACCTCGCGCCAGTGGCAGAGCACCCGCAGCACCGCCAGCTGCTGGCGCGACAGGCGCCAGGCCAGCTTGACCTCGCGATAGGCTTCCCAGGGATCGCTGACGCGGCGCAGATTGGCCACCAGTTCGGCGCCATCTTCCAGCAGCCAGGTGCGACGGCGGTCGTCCAGGCGCGCATCCAGCTGTCGATAGATGTCGACCAGGTAGGTCACATCGGCAGCGGCGTACCGCTCCTGCAGCGGGGTCAAAGGTCGTTGCAGCCAGTCGGAGCGGGTCTCGTCCTTGGGGATGTCGATCTTCAGCACCTCAGCCACCAGCCGCGAATACCCCATGGAATGCGCCAGGCCCAGATAGGCCGCCGCCAGCTGGGTGTCGTACAGCGGCTGCGGCAGGCTGCCGGTCAAACGCAGCAACACTTCCAGATCTTCGCTGCAGGCGTGCAGCACCTTGACCACGGCCGGGTCTTCCAGCAGCGCGGCGAAGGGTGTCCAGTCGCCGATGCACAGGGGATCGACCAAGTAGGCCTGTTCCCCGTCACCGATCTGGATCAGGCCGGCCTTGGGATAGAAGGTGTCGACCCGCATGAATTCGGTGTCGAGGGCGATGAAGGGCAAGGTCTGGCAACGCTGGCAGAGGGCGGCCAGCGCCGCATCGTCGCGGATCCAGTGAGGGGCAGAAGTCAAGGGCGCACTCCGAACAGATGAGCCGACAGTATAAGCCACCCGGAC
>Ga0302349_1001317_pt1 | contig 19953 bp, 17 predicted proteins | sample PhyAR1_FD_202176 | JGI IMG/M metagenome (GOLD analysis project Ga0302349, IMG submission 202176) | Leaf surface microbial communities from alfalfa plants in UC Gill Tract Community Farm, Albany, California, United States - DLSL A.R1... | ecosystem: Host-associated > Plants > Phyllosphere >...
CTTGGTGACGTCGAGGAACAGCGACTTGCCGCCCCACGTCTGAGCGATGGGCTGCCACTCGTCGATGATCTTGACGGCGTTCGGGTCTTCGCGGAACTCGGGCGTCTCGGCGATCGACTTCAGCGGCGGAAGACCGATGCCGGTGTGCTGCTTCCACAGCGGCGCCATGTTCTGGTAGTAGTACGTCGCGAAGTCTTCCGTCGCGGCCTGATCGGGCGAGTCCGTGTACATCATGATGTTGTTCGGGAAGTAGATCGCACCCTTGTCGCCGTGCGGGCCCGTGAGGGGGCTGATGACCTCCATCTCGGCCTGCACGTCGCCGCCGACGTTGGCCGCCTGACCGGAGGTGCTCCAGCCCATCCCGAAGGTCCTCGCGCGCCACTGGTCGTCCACGTTGTCGGCGGTGTAGCTGACGGTGCCCGGGTCGACGTAGCCCTTCTCGACCATCTCGAGAACGAATTCCATCGCCTCGATGTTCCGATCCGTGAGGAGGTCGGGCTCCTGGTTCTCGTTGAAGATACCGCCGCCGTTGTTGAACATGAAGCTCGTGAGGATGTGGCTGCCCGTGAAGGAACCCGCGCCCGCGCCGACGCCGAAGGAGTAGACGCCGATCTTCTTGAGCTTCTCGGACGTGGCGAGGTAGCTGTCCCAGTCGGTTGGCACGTCGGCCCCGGCCTTCTCGAGCAGCGCCTTGTTCATCCACAGCACGCGCATGTCGAGGTTGTAGGGGATGGCCGCGTAGCCGCCCTCGACCTTCATCGCGTCGAAGAGGCCGGGGAGGAAGTCGTCGTAGAGGCCGTTCGACTTCCACTTCTCGATGAGGGCATCGGCGTAGGCGATCTTGCCCTGCGACTCGAAGAGGAAGGCCTGCGTGCCGCCGCCGGACGAGATCGCGGGGCCCGTACCGCTGGCCACGGCGGAGGAGAACGTCTGGGTGAAGTTCGCCCACTGGATCTCCTGCTTCTCGACCTTCCAATCGCCCGACGTCGGCTTCCACGCCTCGGCGATCTCCTTATCGAGGCTCGTGAACTCGGGCGTGCCCCACGGCATGTTCCAGAACTTGAGCGTATTTCCGCCGCCGCTCCCGCCGCCCGAACTCCCGTCGGACGAGCAGGCGACCAGCACCGCCGCCGCGGCGACGCCGCCCGCGAGCGAGAGGAACCCACGCCGGGAGAACCCCGAGCTGAAAGTATTCGAAGACATGCTGCTTCCTTCCCACCGGCCGGGTCCTTCCGACCGTCGTTCGTCGTTGAACCGTGGCGAAATGCATCGCCGCAGGGCGCCGCTCAGCATTGAGAGGCGCTTTCTGTCTAGCCGACATTGTTGCGACCGTCAACGATTGCGGTGAGAGGTGACCGTACCGTGACGGAGATATCAGGCGACGAGGGCCCGGTAATCGTCGCTCGTCAGGAGCGAGGTGACGTCGCCGCCCAGGACGTCGTCGAAGAGCCGGCGCTTCTTCTCCTGCAGCTCGCGGACCTTTTGCTCGATCGTGCCGGCCGAGATGAGCCGGTAGACCATGACCGGCTTGTCCTGCCCGATGCGGTGGGCGCGGTCGATCGCCTGTTCCTCGGCCGCGGGGTTCCACCACGGGTCGAGCAGGATCACATAGTCGGCGGCCGTGAGGTTGAGGCCCGTGCCGCCGGCCTTCAGCGAGATGAAGAAGGCCGGATCCTCGCCGTTCGTGAAGCGCTCGACCATGCGCGAGCGCTGGGCGGCGGTCGTGGAACCGTCGAGGTAGGAGAAGCGCAGCCCCTTCTTCTCTGCGACCTCGGCGGCGCGGCCGAGGAAGTCGGTGAACTGGCTGAACACGAGGGCGCGGTGGCCGTCGGCCGTGATCTCGTCGAGGAGATCGGCGAGTGCCACGAGCTTGGCCGAGCTCACGCCGGGTACCTCGGCGGCGTCGCCGAAGGCGGGATCCAGCGCCTCGCGGCGCAGCCTTGTGAGCGAGGCGAGGATCTGGATCTGGTTCTTCTTCACGTCGTCGAGCAGGCCGAGCAGCTTCTGCTGTTCGCGACGGAAGCGCCGTTCGTAGGCGCGCAGATGGGTGGGGTGCAGGGGGATCTCGAGAACCTGCACGGTCTTGGGCGGGAGCTCGGGTGCGACCTCCTCCTTCGTGCGCCGCAGGAGGAATGGGCGGATCCGCTTCCGCAGCAGCGCGAGCCGATGCGCGTTCGCGTCCTTGCTGATCGCCTTCGCGAACTGCTCGCGGAAGGACTCGCGAGTGCCGAGCAGGCCGGGGGCGACGAGCGATGCGAGCGCGTACAGTTCCATGAGGTTGTTCTCGAGCGGGGTGCCGCTGACGGCGAACACCGTCGGGGATCCGATGAGCTTCGCGGCGGCGTAGCCCTTCGAGGCGGAGTTCTTGACGTTCTGCGCCTCGTCGAGAACGAGAACGCGCACGCCGAGGGCGCGGAACTGCTCGGCGTCGAGCCGCAGAATCGCGTAGCTCGTGACGATGAGCCGCGCGCCCGCGGCGGCCTCGGCGACGCTCGAGCCGCGCTTCGCGCTCGTCGTCGTGAGCCCGACTGTCGCGAGCTCCGGGGCGAAGCGCGCCGCCTCGGATAGCCAATGACCGATGACGCTCGTGGGGGTGACGACGAGGAAACGGGCATCGGGCTCGTCGATCCTCGCCCGGTCGAGCGCCGCCAGGATCTGCACGGTCTTGCCGAGGCCCATGTCGTCGGCGAGGATGCCACCCAGCCGGTTGCGGCGCAGGAAGTCGAGCCAGCTGTATCCGGCGTGCTGGTAGTCGCGCAGTGTTGCGCGGAAGGTGTCGGGCGGGGCGACGAGGCCGGCCGCGTCGTCGCCGAGCGCGCGCATCGAGTCGAGCCACGCGGCGTGCTGCGCGTCGAGGACGCCGATCTCGGCGAGCTCGTACCAGAGGTCGAACTGGGTGCGCGGGATCGACGGATTCCCCGAGGGCTCGTCGCGGAGAGCCTTCGCCTCCGTGAGGACGTCTCGGAGCCGCGCGAAGCGCTCGTCGGTGAGCGGAAACACCGTGCCGCTCAGCAGCCGGAAGTAGGTCTGGCCGCGGGAGAGGGCGCGGATGAGCTCGCTGGAGGAGACCGGCTCGCCCTGGATCGTCACGACGATGTCGAGCTCGAACCAGTCCTCGCCCGAGGGGCTCGCACCGAAGCGGATCTCGGGCGCCTCGGTCGCGAACTCGAGGGCCGGAACCTCGTCGTGCGCCTCGATGCGCAGCCCCTCGACGTCTCGCAGCCCCGGCAACACGTGTGCGAGGAACTCGACCGTCTGGTCGCCGTCGAGGTCGATCGCGGGGAAGATGGGGTCGCTGCGTCGGCGGCGCAGCAGGGCGGCCCAGCGGCCGGCGGCGCGCTCGACGTCCTGGATCAGCGATCGCTCGGCGGCGCGGTCGCGGCGCGCGCCGTGCGGGTACTCCCATTCCCAGTACAGGCGGGCGACGGGCCCGGCGTTCGAGAGGACGAGCACGAGCTCGGGGCGCGGTGCGGCCGGGACGGCGAAGCTGCCGTCGCTCGACGCGAGCGGCGCGATCTCGCGCAGGCCCGGCAGGTAGTCGTTCGCGAAATCGGCGATGCGCGTCGCCGGGATCGACAGATGCCCCTTCGCGAACAGCGCGTCCCACTCGCTCGTCGCCGGGCGTGCGAGGGGGAGGATCGTGTCGATCCGATCGCCCGCGAGGACGGCCATGGCGGTCGTCGGCGCCCCGATCGGCAGCAGGGCGGCGTCGGCGCCGAGAGCGCTCAGCCCCGCCTCGACCCACAGCCTCTCGCCGACGTAGCGGAGGTCGACGATCGCCTCGCGGACGGCCTGCTCGACCCCGACGTCGGTCTGTCGGGCATCGTCGGCCACGAACTCGACGCCCGCGTCGTGCGCCGCGAGCAGCGCGTCCCACAACCCGGGCGAGGGCGTCGCATCCAGGCGGATCCAGTCGTGGAGGCCCCAGCCCGGATCGAAGCTGCCGTTCCGGGCGCGGATCCGCTCGCCGGACGCCGCGAAGTTGTGCCGCCCCTCGTGGAGCCCGACGACGTCCGCGAGCGCGCGCCACCGCGGATCCGGGTTCTGCGAGGCGGCGATCTCGCGCCAGCCGATGCCGCTGCGCACCCAGCTGCCCGCGGATCCGCGGGAACCGCGGACGGCCGGGCGGATCGCGACGCCCGCGTCCGCGGGGTCGCCCGGCCCCGGCGGGCGCACTGCGAAGAGGAGCGCGAGCGCGCCCGGCGGATCCGCGTCGTCGAGGTCGGTGCGCGGCGTGAGGAGCCCGCGGAGCGCGCGCTCCCAGGGCTCGTCCTGGCGCGCGGCCCGGGGCGCGCGGCCGACGCCGCCGACGCCGAACGGCCGCTCGGACTCGGCGAGGGCATAGAGCGCCGCGGCCGCGTGGGCGCACAGGGCGCGCGAATCGTGCGTGCACCAGGTGTTCACCCGGCCCGCGTCGTCCATCTCGATCTCGATGTTCAACGAGCCGACGCTCACGAGGGCCGCCGAGAACTCGCGCCCCGTCTCCGCCCGGAGGACCCGCACGGGCAGGCTCGACAGGATCGCCCGACCGTCGCCCGCGTCCTCCTCCGTGAAGAGGGAGACGACGAGCGCCTCGGTGAGCCGAATGGAGGTCATGCAACGACCCTAGAGAGGTCGTCTGACAAACGAAGGCGCTACAGCAGTGCGCGCACCGAGGCCGCTGTCTCCGCGAGCGTCGCCGCCGAGCGGGCGAGCAGCTCCTGCTCGCTGTCCGAGAGCTGGATCCGGTCGAGCGGCACTGCGCCGTCGGATCCGACGATCGACGGGAGCGACAGCGCGATGCCGTCGACGCCGAGCGTCCCGGAGAGCACCGTCGAGACGGGCAGGATCGCGCGCTCATCGCGCAGGACCGCCTCGACGATGCGGGTCGACGACAGGCCGATGGCGTAGTTCGTCGCGCCCTTGCCCTCGATGATCTTGTAGGCGGCCGTGCGCACCTCGGTCGCGATGGCGTCGAGCTCGGCCGGGGTGAACGAGGCATCCCAATCGGCGACGGGGAGCGGCCCGATGCGCGCGCTCGACCAGAGCGGGAACTCGGAGTCTCCGTGCTCGCCGATGATGTGCGCGTGCACCGAGCGCGGATCCACGCCCGCGCGGTGCGCGAGCGCGAGCCGCAGGCGCGAGGTGTCGAGCACGCAACCCGACGCGAAAACGCGCGCCGGATCCGCGCCCGTCTGCTCGACGGCGAGGGTGGCGAGGACGTCGCAGGGATTGGTCACGATGATCACGATCGCGCGCGGCGACGCCTCGAGGAGGTTCGGGATGAGGGAGGCCATGATGCGGGCGTTCGTCTCGACGAGCTCGAGGCGCGTCTGACCGGGGCGCTGCGCGGCACCGGCGGTGACGACGATCACGTGCGATCCCGCCGTGCGGGCGACGTCGCTCGTGCCCACGACCTCGCTCGCGCCGGTGAACATGGCGCCGTGGGCGAGATCGAGGGCCTCGGCCTCCGCCCGCGCCGCGTCGATGTCGTAGAGGACGACCTCGCGGGCGGACCCGCGGATCAGGAGGGCGTATGCGGTGGCGGATCCGACCGCTCCCGCTCCGACGACGGTTACCTTCGCGTTCTCGATGACGCCCATGGCTTCATCGTGGCATGCCCCAGCGCGACGCGCGAGGGAAGGATCCGAAACTGCGGAGATGACCCAGAAGCGCGGATCCGTGGGGTGATTCGATCCGCACTTCCGGGTCATCTCCGCATGGCGGGCCGCGCGTCCGCAGGGGATGCGCCCCGGTCGGGAGGGCGCGCGCGTTACCGCATCTTCGCGGGCCACCACACCTTCCGGCCGATGTCGTACGCCAGCGCGGGGACCAGCAGCGAGCGCACCACGAAGGTGTCGAGAAGCACGCCGAAGGCGACGATGAAGGCCAGCTGCGCGAGGAACAGGATCGGGATCACGCCGAGCGCCGCGAAGGTTGCCGCGAGCACGATGCCCGCGGAGGTGATCACCCCGCCCGTCGCGGACAGGCCCCGCAGGATGCCCGAACGGGTTCCGTGCGCCAGCGACTCCTCGCGCACGCGCGTCATGAGGAAGATGTTGTAGTCGATTCCGAGGGCGACGAGGAAGACGAAGCCGTAGAGCGGCACCGCCGGGTCCGCGCCGGGGAAGCCGAGCACGTGGTTGAAGACGAGCGCGGAGACGCCCATCGCGGTGCCGAACGATAGTACGGTCGTGAGGATCAGCAGGATCGGGGCGAGGATCGAGCGCAGCAACAACATGAGGATCACGAGGATCACGCCGAGCACCACGGGGATGATCAGGTTGCGATCGTGGATGGAGGCATCGTTGGTGTCGATCGCGGTCGCGGTCACGCCGCCGACGATCGCGCCGGTGGGGTGCAGGGACTCGCGGAGCTCGCGAACCGTTTCGGCGGCGGCCTCGGAGTCGGCCGCGTCGGCGAGGGTTGCTTGCAGCAGCACGTCTCCGCCCGACACGGTCGGTTCGGGTGCGGGCCCGCCGAAGCCGGTGATGCCGTCCTCGGTCACGGGTGCGGTTCCGCTCGGTGAATCTGCCGCCGCGATCGACACGTCGGAGACGCCGTCGGATGCGAGCAGGATGTCCGCCGCCTCCTGCCAGGCGTCCTCGGACACGACGATCGAGGCGGGGCTGCCGGATCCGCCCGGGAAGTGCTCGCCGAGCGCGGCCTGACCGTCTCGCGCCTCCGAGGCGCCAAGCACGAGGTCCGACTGCGGCACGCCGTCGGCCTTCAGCTGGGGCACGGCCGCGACTCCCGCGAGGAGCACGAGCGTCGTCGCGATCCAGATCACCCGCGGGCGTCGCGAGATGAGGGATCCGAGGCGTCCCCATAGTCCGCTGGGTTGCGGATCCGCGGACACGCGCGGCGCGGGAAGGGGGCGCGCGGCGGGGATCCGGCCGCCCGACGTCGCGTCCCTGCGCAGCGCGTGCTCCGCGGCGGAGCTCGGATCCGCCGCCGCGGTTCCCTCCAGCGGCCGCTCGCGCACGAGCTCCGGCCGGCGCGGCCAGAACGCCGCCCGCCCGAACGCGTACAGCAGCGCGGGGAGGAGGGTGAGCGCGGCGAGCATCGCGAAGGCGATCCCGATCGCGGCGACCGGTCCGAGCGTGCTGTTCGACTTGAGGTCGCTGAGGAGCAGGCAGAGCAGGCCCGCGATGACCGTCCCGCCGGACGCGAGGATCGGCTCGAGCGAGCCCTTCCACGCCGTGCGGATCGCGGCACCTCGATCGTCCGTGTGCCGCAGCGCCTCGCGGAATCGCGAGACGAAGAGCAAGGCGTAGTCGGTGGCGGCGCCGATGACGAGGATGAAGAGGATTCCCTGCGTCTGGCCGCTCAGCAGCAGGACGCCCCACTTCGCGAGCCACCACACCACGAGCAGCGCGACGCACAGCGCGAACAGGCTCGTCGCGAGGACGACGACGGGGAGGAGTACCGAACGGTACACGAGCACGAGAATCACGAGGACGGCGCCGAGCGCCACGCCGAGGAGCAGGCCGTCGATGCCCGCGAAGCCCGACTTGAGGTCTGCCGAGAATCCGGCGGGGCCCGTGATCTGCACCGTCACGCCGTCCGGCGCGTCGGCGCGCAGGGTCTCTCCGAGCGCCGGAACCTCGTCGGGCGAATCGAGCGGGATGAAGACCTGCATCGCGAGCCCGTCCTCGGAGAGGAGGGCGGGGGAGGCCTCGTCGCTCACGGCCGCGACCGCGTCGCCGATCGTGCCCTGGGCCTCCTCGTCGATCGGGTCCGCCGAGGTGAACACGGCGATCGCGGGAATCTTGTCGGAGTCGCGGAATTCGTCGAGGCGTTGCTGGACCTCGGTGGCCTCCGCCGACGACGGCAGATACGCCGTCTGATCGTTGGAGGAGACCTCGTCGATCTTCCCGAACAGCGGGCCGCCGAAGGAAGCGCCGGCGAGCCAGGCGACGATGAGCAGCGCCGGGATGACGACGCGTAGGACGGTGCGGACACGTGACACGGTGGCCTCCTCTTCTGGAACGTTGCGTCCGAGCCTATTGCTAGACAAGCGAGAAATCAACTGAGTGTGATTCTTGATGCGGATAGAATGCCCGGATGCAGGACCTTCCCTCTGATTCGGCCGGGGCTCGATCGATATTCGACCTCGTGTCGAACGACCCCGACGCGTCGCTGATCGACCGTTCGTCGATCGGCGAGGACGAGCTGCGTCAGATCGGCGAGCTCATGAACGCGCTGGGTGAACTGCGCGCGGCGGAGCGCCGCCTCAGCGAGGCCGCGCAGCGCTACATGCGCCTCAACGAGACCGACATGCGCGCGCTGCACTTCCTCATCGTGATGGGGTACCGCGGCGAGCTCGTCACGCCCGGTCAGCTCGCCCAGCACCTCGGGATCTCGACGGCCTCGACGACGAAGCTGCTGGACCGCCTGGAGCGCGGGGCGCACATCGTGCGCGCTCCCCACCCCACCGACCGCCGCGCCCTGACGGTGTCGATCACCCCCGAGACGCACCGCGCCGCTCGGGAGAGCGTGGGGCGGCAGCAGGCGCGGCGGTTCCATGCCGCGGCGCGCCTCGATGCGGCCGAACGCGAGATCGTGATCCGTTTCCTGCGCGAGATGGCTTCCGATCTCGAAACGCCCGACGGGGCGAGCGCGGACTAACCCGGCGGCCTCTGGCCCGAACGCGCAGTTTCGATAACGCCGATTTTGATAACGATTGTCATTTAGGTACAGTGGGCCCATGCGAAACCGCCGTGCCCTCCTTGCCCTGTCCCTCGTCGCCGCGCCCGCGATCCTGCTCGCCGGATGCGCGTCGAGCGACGCGGACGCCTCGGGGGACTCGTCGGGCGGAGACAGCGCCTTCCGGATCGTCACCTCGACCACCGTCTACGCCGACATCGCGCGGCAGGTCGTCGGCGATGCGGCGTCGGTCGACGCCGTGATCGACTCGGCATCGGTCGACCCGCACGACTACGAGGCGACGGCCCGAGACGGCCTCGCGGTGCAGGACGCCGATCTGGCGATCATGAACGGCGGCGGCTACGACCACTTCATGGAGGACCTCCTCTCGACCGCCGAGGTCGAGCACGTGATGAGCGTCGTCGAGTACTCGCACGCCTACCCCGGAGCGGACGCCGAGGGCGACCACGACCACGCCGAGGAGGAGCACGACCACGACCACGCGGACGAGGACGGCCACGATCACATCGAGGGCTTCAACGAGCACGTCTGGTACGACCCGCACACGATCGAGCACTTCACCGAGGCGCTGCGCGACGAGCTCACCGAGCTGATCCCGGACGCCGCCGACGAGATCGAGAGCGGCGCGCAGGGCGTCCTCGACCGGATCGGCGAGCTCGAGGGCGAGCTCGAGGCGATCTCGGACGCGCACGCGGGCGCGACAGTCTTCTTCACCGAGCCCGTCGGCGCCTACTTCGCGGAGGCCGCCGGCCTGACGGACGTCACGACGGAGGGCTTCGCGGAGGCGGTCGAGCACGGTGAGGACGTGGCCCCCGCGACCCTGAACAGTGCGATCAAGGCGATCGAGGGCGGCGAGGTCTCGGTCCTCGTCGCAAACGCCCAGACGGGTGGATCCGAGACCGAGCGCGTCATCCAGGCCGCCGAGAACGCGGGCGTACCCGTCATCGAGTTCACCGAGACGATCCCGGACGGATCCGACTACTTCGGGTGGATGACCGACAACGCCGAGTCCCTCGCGGGCGCCCTCGGCTAGACGCGAGACCCGCCGTGCGGGGCCGGATGGGGCCGGCTCCGCACGGCTTTCGCGTGCCCGCAAAGCAATCGATAATCGATCCCGAATAGGATGGCCCGATGACAGATCCCGTTCTCGACATCTCCGGCGCCGCGCTGCGGCTGCGGGGGAGGGAGCTCTGGAGCGGCCTCGATCTGACGGTCGACCCCGGCGAGTTCATCGCCGTGCTCGGCCCCTCGGGATCGGGCAAGACGACGCTGCTGCGCGCGATCCTCGGGCTGCGCCAGCTCAGCGAGGGGCGGATCCACGTCGATGGGCGCCCCGTTCGCCGCGGCAACAAGCGCGTCGGGTACATCCCCCAGCAGCGGCCGTTCCCGCTCGGCACGAGCCTGCGGGCCCGAGACCTCGTCGCACTCGGCGTCAACGGCACACGCTTCGGCGTCCCCGTGCCGCGTCGCGGCGACCGCGCCCGGGTCGATGAGCTGCTGGGCGCCGTCGGCGCGGCCTCCTACGCCGACGACCCGGTCGGGTCGCTGTCCGGCGGCGAGCAGCAGCGCCTGCGCATCGGGCAGGCCCTCGCCGACCGGCCTTCGCTGTTGCTCTGCGACGAGCCGCTGTCGAGCCTCGACCTGAAGAATCAGCGCGCGGTGGTCGGCATCATCGACGAGCAGCGCGCCGCCACGGGCGCGGGCGTGGTCTTCGTCACGCACGACATCAACCCCGTCCTCGGCGTCGTCGACCGGATCCTGTACATCGCCGGCGGGCGATTCCGGCTCGGCACCCCCGAAGAGGTGCTGCGCAGCGAGGTGCTGAGCGATCTCTACGGCGCGCCCGTCGAGGTCGTCCGCACGGCCGGCCGCCTCCTCGTCGCGGGCATCCCGGAGGGCGAGCCCCACCACCCGCATCACGACCACGACCACGACGACGACGAGCGCGAGGGGTTCTGATGGATATGCTGATCCGCCCCGCCATCGCCTGGTCCGACGTGTTCTCGTTCGATGACTACGGCGAGCTGCTCGTGCTCATGCGGAATCCGCTCGTCGTCGCGATCGCGCTCGGCATCGTCGGCGGCCTCATCGGCACCTTCGTCATGCAGCGGGACATGGCCTTCGCCGTGCACGGCATCAGCGAGCTCTCCTTCGCGGGCGCCGCGCTCGCGCTCCTCCTGGGCGGATCCCTCGTGATCGGATCCCTCGCGGGCGCGATCGTCGCGGCCATGATCATCGGGCTCCTGGGGGCGAGGGCGCGGGATCGCAACTCGATCGTCGGAGTCCTCATGCCGTTCGGTCTCGGCCTCGGCATCCTCTTCCTCTCGCTTTACGAGGGGCGCTCCGCCAACCGATTCAGCCTCCTCACCGGCCAGATCGTCGCGGTGTCCGACGCCGACATGTGGTGGCTCGTGGGCATCTGCGCGGTGGTCTTCATCGGCCTGATTGTGGTGTGGAACCCGCTGCGCTTCGATTCGATGGATCCGCAGTCGGCCGAGGCGCGCGGTCTGCCGGTGCAGGGGCTGAGCCTCGTGTTCATGCTTCTCCTCGGCGCGATCGTCGCCGCCGCCGTGCACATCATCGGAGCCCTGCTCGTCATGGCCCTGCTCGTCACGCCCGCGGCGGCCGCGATGCGCGTGACGCACGGCCCGCTGTCGGTTCCGCTGCTCTCGGCGCTGTTCGGGCTCGTCTCGGCGGCGGGCGGGATCCTGCTCGCCATCGCGGGCACGCTGCCGGTCAGCCCCTACATCACCACGATCTCGTTCGCGATCTACGTGGTCTGCCGGTTGATCTCCTGGCAACGCGGACGGGCCACCCAGACGCGCGCGAAGTAGGCTCGGGGTATGGCTATTCAGCGGAACACGTGGCAGCGCGAAGCGGTGCGCGAGGCGCTCGCCGAAAGTGCCGGCTTCGTGAGCGCGCAGGATCTTCACGCGCGGCTTCGCGACGAGACCGGCATCGGCCTCGCGACGGTGTACCGCACCCTCGCGAACTTCGCCAAGTCGGGTGAGGCGGACAGCCTGCAGAGCCCCGACGGCGAGAACCTCTTCCGCGCGTGCGCCTCGACCGGGCACCACCACCACCTGATTTGCCGTCGATGCGGGAAGACGGTCGAGATCGAGGCGGGGGCCGTCGAGAGCTGGGCGCACGACGTCGCGGCCGAGAACGGCTTCCGCGACGCGGAGCACGTCGTCGACATCTTCGGCGTGTGCGCCGAGTGCGCGGCAAAGGGCGAGTAAACGCATGACGTCCGTCACGCGCGCGAGCCGGCGTGGATCCACCGCCGGGTGGGCGCGCGGTGCCGCCGTCGGCGTCGCGATCGTCGCGGCGCTCTTCGCCGTGAACGCCTTCCTCCCCGGGCTCTTCGACGAGCCGCTTCCCGCCCGCGCGCAGGACGGCCTCACGCTCACACTCAGCGTGCTCATCGAGTCGCTGCCCTTCGTCGCCCTCGGTGTGATCCTCTCGATCGCGATCCAGGTGTGGGTGCCCGCGTCGTTCATCCACCGCGTGCTGCCGACCAGGGAATGGCCGCGCCGACTCGCCCTCGCGGCCCTCGGCATGCTCATCCCGGTGTGCGAGTGCGGCAACGTGCCCTTCGCCCGCGGCCTCATGATGCGGGGCATCGGGCCGGCCGACACGCTGGCTTTCCTCGTCGCGGCGCCGATCGTCAATCCCATCGTGATCATCACGACCCACCAGGCCTTCGGAATGTCCGGCGGCATCCTCGTCGCCCGCTTGCTTGGCGGCTACGCGATCGCGGTGCTCATCGGGTGGCTGTTCAGCCGGCACCCGGATCCGGATCGCCTCCTCACGGAGCGGTTCCGCGTCGCGTGCGACCACGCGCACGACGCCCACGGCAGCAGGCTCGAGCGCAGCGTCTCGCAGTTCACGGCCGAGCTCCGCGCCGTGATGCCGGCGCTCATCATCGGTTCGGCCCTCGCCGGGGCGGTCCAGGTGATCGTGCCGCGCTCCGCGCTCGTGGCGATCGGCTCGAACCCCGTGCTGTCGATCGTCGCGATGATGATCCTCGCGATCACCGTCTCTCTGTGCTCCAACGTCGACAGCTTCTTCGCGCTGAGCCTCGCGTCGACCTTCACGACGGGCTCGATCGTCGCCTTCCTGCTGGTCGGCCCGGTCGTCGACATCAAGATGATCTCCCTGCTGCGCACGACCTTCACGGCGCGCGCGATCGGCGTGATCGTCGCCGTCGTCGTGCTCGCCGCCTTCGCCATCGGGGCGGTGATGAACCTTGTTCTCTAAGTACCTCGGCGTCGTCCTCGCGGCCGCGCTCTCGGTCCTCACGCTCACGCTCACCGTCACGGGGCGCCTGCAGCTGTACATCAACACGAGCCAGGCCTGGTTCGCGTGCGGCATGGCCGTGCTCATCCTGATCGGATCCATCGCCGCGGTCGCGATCCGGACCACCGACGACGAACACGATCACGACCACGGATCCCCCTCCCGCATCGGCGCGATCGCGGGCGGCGTCGGCGGCGCCGTCGCGGGCGCCGTGGCGCTCGGCGCGCTGATCCTGCCCCCCGCGACGCTGTCGGCGGAGTTGGCGATGGAGCGCGACACCGGCACCCCGCCCCTGTTCGCGGGAGCCGACGAGGTGCAGCTCGGCGTCGTCGACACCTCGGCCTTCGGCGTCGGCGACTGGTCGGCCGTGTTCGCCACCGCGACCAACCCCGAGCGCTACGCCGGCGAGACCGTGACGCTCACGGGCTTCATGACCGACGGATCCCTCAGCCGCCTCGTCATCACGCACTGCGTCGTCGACGCGCAGACCGCGACCCTGCCGCTCGAGGGCGACGTCGACGGCCTGAGCACCGGCGACTGGGTCGAGGTGACGGGAGACATCGAGGTCGACCCCGACGGACGCCTCGTCGTCTCCGCCTCCGGCCTCACCCGGATCGACGAACCGGACGACCCGTATGAGTACTGATTCGCGCCGCGGCCAGCGGATCGCGCGCGGCCGGGGCCGCTTCGCGCGCGGCCTGGCGATAACCCTCGGTGCGCTCGCCGTCGTCGGCGGCGCGGCCGCGGCGAGCAGCCTCGCCCAGGGGCCGCGCGCGACCCAGATCCAACAGGATCCGGAGGCCGCCGTCGCGCAGTCCGGAAGCCGCGTCATCTTCACCGCGAATGAGTCGCTCGCCGAGATCGACGAGGCCGACGTCACGGTCGAACCGGCGACCGACTTCACGCTCGACGCCGCGGGGCGCACCGTCGGCGTGCGCTTCCCCACGGCGCTCGACGCCGACACCACCTACACCGTGACGATCGACGGCGTGCGGGGCCTCGGTGGCGGGCCCGCCTCGACCCTCACGACGAGCTTCACGACGCCCAAGGCGAGCGTGCTCATGCTCGAGCGCGATGCGGCCGGCGACGACCGCATCGTCAGCCGCACGGTCGGCGCCGACACCGACGACACGGTCTTCTCCGCCGCCCAGATCGACGACTTCCGGGCGACGAGCGCCTACCTCATCGCGACGACCGTCGACGGCGGCGTCATGCACGTCACCGTCGTCGACCGGGCCTCCGGGACGACGCACGAGATCCCGCTCCCCGGGCCCGGCACGGTCACGGGGCTCCAGGTCTCCGAGCGGGGCCAGCTCTACGGCTTCACCTTCACCGACGCGAACCTCTCGGCCGCGGGCGGTCGCGAGAACGTCCTGTTCACGGGATCCCTCGCGTCGGCCGACGCGCCCGTGCCCGTCGTCGTCGGCGGATCCGAACCCAGCATCGACAGGTGGCGCTTCGTGCCCGAGACCTCGTCGCTGCTGCTGAACTCCTTCGACGGCGACCTCACGCTCGTCGACAGGCAGAACCCCGACGGCGAGGTGTCGTCCTTCGGCACGGCCCTCGGCATCGAGGGCGTCGCCCGCTCGACCTACACTGCGCTCATCGACCGTTTCGAGGAGGGGTTCGTCGAACTCGACCTCGCCACGGGCGAGCAGCGCGTGCTCTCCGAGGTGCAGTTCGACCGCGACGCCCTGCTCGGGCACATCCAACCCCTGCCGAACGGCGACACGCTGCGCTCCTACGCGATGCTCGAGGACGGCATCCCCACGACCTCCCGCATCGTCATCGCCGGCCCCGAGGGCGACGCACGCGAGATCGCCGCGACGAGCGACACGGACGTGCTACAGCAGGTGTGCGCCTCACCGAGCGCGCAGTACATCGCGCTGATCGTCTCCGACGCGACCGGGCCCGCATACGACGGCGGGGTGCAGTCGCTCCCGGAGCGCATCGAAACGCGCATCTACGACGGCGACACCGGCGACGAGGTCGCGACCTGGCCCGGCTTCGACATCAGCTGGTGTGAGGTCGGCCCCTGGTGAGAAGCTGGGAGGCGACACCCCGGCCTCTGGTAGAGTCTCTCTTTGGCCGTGCGCACTCCTGTGCACGGATCGTGCATCACGCCCCTGAACACAGCCCGATATCGGGCGGGGGACGCGGTGCGCAGACAAGAGATCTTGGGTGATCCCGTCCGGGGTCACGGTATTGAAGGAGAGTGAACCATGGCTGCTGTGTGCCAGGTGACGGGAACCACCCCCGGTTTCGGTCACAACGTCTCGCACTCGCACCGTCGCACGAAGCGCCGGTTCGACCCGAACGTGCAGAAGAAGACGTACTTTGTCCCCTCGCTGGGACGCAAGATCACGCTGAACGTGTCGGCTAAGGGCATCAAGGTCATCGACGCGCGCGGCATCGAGTCGGTCGTCAAGGACCTGATCGCGAAGGGTGTGAAGCTCTAATGGCGAAGAAGGCTCAGGACGTTCGTCCGATCATCAAGCTCCGTTCGACGGCGGGCACGGGCTTCACGTACGTGACCAAGAAGAACCGTCGCAACAACCCCGACCGCCTTGTGCTTAAGAAGTACGACCCGGTCGTCCGCAAGCACGTTGACTTCCGCGAGGAGCGCTAAGCATGGCTAAGAAGAGCAAGATTGCGCGCAACGAGCAGCGCAAGGTTGTCGTCGCCCGTTACGCCGAGAAGCGTCTCGAGCTGAAGAAGACCCTCGTCGACCCCAACGCGACCGACGAGCAGCGCGAGGCCGCTCGCGTGGGCCTGCAGAAGCTGCCCCGCAACGCCTCGCCGGTGCGCGTCCGCTCGCGCGACGTCATCGACGGCCGCCCCCGCGGTGTCCTCACGAAGTACGGCATCTCGCGTGTCCGCTTCCGCGACATGGCTCACCGCGGCGAGCTGCCCGGCATCACCAAGTCGAGCTGGTAAGCATCGCATCCGCGAGCGGGCGGGATCCTCTTCCGAGGGTCCCGCCCGCTCGCTTTTTCGTCCGCAGCGCTCGATTTTCCGCGACACGCCGAGCGGATCCGCCGAATAACCGCGGAAATACGCCGATTCAGGGGGGAAGGCGTTAGTTTTGTGCTCGGTCGCATGACCGAGCCGGGGGCGGGCGCTCTCGGTCCCACGATTCGTCACGGCGCTCCGCGTCGATGGAGGAAACCATGGCCGACAAGAACATCACCAAGACCGAGCTCGTCGCAAGCATCGCCAGCGCCACGGGCCAGAGCCAGGCCACCGTCTCCGGTGTGCTCGACTCGCTCTTCACGACCGTCTCCGAGGCCGTTGCCAAGGGTTCGAAGGTCTCGATCCCCGGTTGGATCGCCTTCGAGAAGGTCGCCACCGCTGCCCGCACCGGCCGCAACCCCCGCACCGAAGAGGTCATCGAGATCCCCGCCGGCCACCGCGTCAAGGTGACCGCCGGTTCGAAGCTCAAGGCTGCCGTCAAGTAATTCGACGACGACGTCGCTCAAGGCGGGCTCCCTCGGGGGCCCGCCTTTTGCATGCCGGGCTTATGGGGTCTGCTCGTGGGTTGCCGCTACGCGACCCGGCCCTCGCGGCCGCAGTCCCCTCGGATCCGCTGCGCGGATCCTTCACCGCCAGACCCGATGCCTGCGGCCGCGAGGGCCGGGTCGCTTCGCTCCCGGCTCGGGGCGGTGCGGCCCCGGTGGGCGCGGCGGCACGGTTCTTATGGGGCGCTCAGCGCGGCGGAATAGGGTGGGGGCGTGAATCCGCGCGCGCTGCGGGCCGGTGGGCCCATCATCCTTCTGGTCGCTGCGGCCGTCGCGCTCGTCGGGACCCTCGTCGTCGGTGGCGGGGCGAACGCGCAGGCGCTGCAGGATCCGGGTGCCTTCGTCCGGTGGTCGCTGCCGGCGGCGAAGATGCTCGTCAACGTGGCCGGATCCGTGATGTTCGGCTCGCTCGTGCTCGCGCTGTTCGCGCTCGCGCCGAAGGAACGCGCCTTCCACGCGGCCCTCGACGGCGCCTCGATCTCGGCCGCGATCTTCACGATCGCGAGCGGATCCGTGACCTTCCTCACCCTACTGTCGACCTTCAACCCGCAGCTCTCGCTCGGCGACGAGTTCGGCTCGCAGCTCGGCCGTTTCCTCACCGACACCGAGGTCGGCAGGGCCTGGCTGCTGCAGACGATCCTCGGTGGCATCGTCACGGTGCTGGCCTTCGCCGTGCGGGGGTGGCTGACCGTCGCGGTCACCGCCGTGCTCGCGGGCGTCAGCCTCATCCCGATGGCGACCCAGAGCCACTCCGGGGGCCTCGAAGACCACCACCTCGCGGTCATCGCGATCTCCGTGCACATCGTGGCGTCGGCGCTGTGGCTCGGCGGGCTGCTCGCGCTCGTCGTCGTGCGGCCCGCGCTCGAGCCCGAGCGCATGCGCCTCGTGCTCGAGCGCTACTCGTCGATCGCGGTGCTCGCCTTCGCCGTCGTCGCGCTCTCGGGCCTGCTGCGCTCCGTGCCGTCGTTCCGCTCGCTCGGCGAGGTGTTCACCGACCCGTACGGCATCGTCCTTCTCGTCAAGGTCGTGATGCTCGTGGCGATGGGCGGCCTCGGCGCCTGGTACCGGCGCGGCCTCATCGCCAAGTCCGCCGCGCGGAACGCCATGTTCTGGGCCGTGATCGCCCTCGAGTTCGTCTTCATGGGCATCGCCTCGGGCGCCGCCGCCGCGCTCGCGCGCACTGCGCCGCCGACGGGCGACGTCGAGGCCGTGGCCGTCACCCCCGCCGAGTTCCTGAACGACCAGCCGCTCCCGCCCGAGCTCACGCCCGCGCGGCTCCTCACCGAGTGGGAGATCGACCCGCTCTGGCTGACCCTCGGGGTCCTCGCCATCTTCTTCTACGTCGCGGGCGTCCGGCGCCTCACGCGCCGCGGCGACCGGTGGCCGATCTTCCGCACCGTCTTCTGGATCGCGGGCATCCTGCTGCTGATCTGGGTCACTTCTGGCCCGCTCAACGCATACGGCCACTACCTGTTCAGCGTGCACATGCTGCTGCACATGCTGCTGTCGATGGCGATCCCGCTCCTCCTCGTCGCCGCGGCGCCCGTCACGCTCGCGGCGCGAGCGATCCGGGGCCGCGATGACGGCACGCGCGGCGGGCGCGAATGGATCCTCTGGGCCGTGCACAACCCCGTCGCGAAGGTGCTGACGCATCCCTTCGTCGCCGCGGCCTTGTTCATTGGCTCGCTGTGGCTGTTCTACTTCACCGACCTGTTCCGGTGGAGCCTCTACAACCACCTCGGGCACGAGTGGATGGTGACCCACTTCCTCATCACGGGATACCTGTTCTCGATGACCCTCATCGGCATCGACCCGGTGCCGTACCGGCTCCCGCACGCCGGGCGGCTCGTGCTCCTCATCACCACCATGGCGATGCATGCCTTCTTCGGCATCGCGATCATGTCGAGCCAGGGCCTGTTCGTCGCCGAGTGGTTCGGCGCCATGGGGCGCACCTGGGGGCCGACGCCCCTGGAGGATCAGTACGCGGGCGGCGGTATCGCCTGGTCGATCGGCGAGATCCCGACCCTCATCGCCGCCATCACGGTCGCGATCCAGTGGAGCCGCAGCGACGAGAAGAAGCAGAAGCGCCGCGACCGCCACGCCGATCGCACGGGCGACGCGGAGCTCGCGGCCTACAACGAACGGCTCCGCAAACTCGCCGAGCGCGACGCGCAGGGTTGAGCCGGGCTCCGCAGGCCTGAGCCCGGCTACACCGCGTCGATCGTGATGTGCACGTCGCCGTCCTCGCGCACGTCGACATCGGCGACCATCGTGAAGTACACGTCGCGGTCCACCTCGACGAGGGCGCCCGTGAAGTAGTCGTTCACCGTGACGGTGAGCCTGGCCATGCCGTTCGCCGGGGCGACCTGCCAGTCGTCGCCGTCGGGCACGAGGCGCGTCTTCGGATAGTCGACGATCGTCCAGGTCACGTCGTCCTGCGCGATGCCGAGGCCCGAAACGTCGCTCGGCGCGCCGAACGGGCACCCCGTCGGCTGCAACACGGTCTGCGTCGTGCACGTGCCGTTGAGGAAGTCGTCCACGCTCTTCTGCACGACGTCGATCAGCTGGTCCGTCGGCACGGTCTGCACGTCGACGGGGACGACGTCGAGCGGGCCCGCGGCGGTCACCCGGGCGGGGTCGGCGGTCACCGCCGCCGTGTCGACGGCGACGTCGTAGTTCCCCGGCGCGAAGGTGAGCATCGACACCGGCTCGAGCGGATCCGCCTCGGTGCCGGCGGGAGAGAGCTGGCGCTTGTCCATCTCGAAGCCGTTCACGCTGAAGCGCCACGAGCCGCGCACCGTCAGGTCGATGACCGACAGCGGCGTCGTCTCGAAGCGCCACGACGGCACGAGGCCGTCGAAGCCGTCGCTCGCGACCCGGAAGCTCATCTGCTGCGCGGATCCGTCGAGCGCGTAACCGACCACCACCGTCACGGCGCCGTCGTCGCCCTTCGTCTCGCTCACGACGTGCACGTCGTCGATGCTGCTCGTCAGGGTCGCCGAGCGCAGCAGCGCCTCCGAGGCCTGGCCGCGCCCGATCCTGTCGAGGTCCGAGTACTCGGGGGTCACGCCCGGCATCGCGAGCGCGCCCGCGGCATCGCCCACGGCGATCCGGCTGATGTAGCGCTCCACGAAGGCCCCCGCGCCCCAGAACGTGCGGTACAACCACGCGGATCCGAACACGATCGCCGCGATGATCGCCACGCAGAACGCGGCGGTCACGATCCAACGGATCGCGGGCCCGCGCGCGGGCGCGCGAGACTCGGATCCGGGGGTCATGCACTCAGTCTAGGAATGCGAAGCTGAGACGGGGTCTGTCGAACCCGAGTCGTTACACTGGATGAATGCCCGAACCCGCCCTCTCCGCCGAGCAGGAGGCGCTGTTCCGGCTCATCGAGGACACGAACGAGCACGTCTTCGTGACGGGCCGGGCGGGCACCGGCAAGTCGACGCTGCTGCGTCACCTGACGTGGAACACGCAGAAACAG
>Ga0302349_1001319_pt1 | contig 19909 bp, 17 predicted proteins | sample PhyAR1_FD_202176 | JGI IMG/M metagenome (GOLD analysis project Ga0302349, IMG submission 202176) | Leaf surface microbial communities from alfalfa plants in UC Gill Tract Community Farm, Albany, California, United States - DLSL A.R1... | ecosystem: Host-associated > Plants > Phyllosphere >...
AAATGTTTCGGTGAGATATTTAATAACTACACGCGCAAAAAGCCCGCTCAGGTTTCCCTGAGCGGGCTTCTCAAATTTGGCTCCTCTGACTGGACTCGAACCAGTGACATACGGATTAACAGTCCGCCGTTCTACCGACTGAACTACAGAGGAATTGCTGGAACGGGGCGCATAGTAACGGCCTGTCCGGGCCATGTCAAAGCTCTTTTTCACAAAATCGCCCGACTGCTGAAATAGTCGCCACTCCCGCCTGATGCCCCACAAAAAATGCCCGCTTTTCGCCCGTTCCGCCCAGCGGAGTTAAAAATCGCTGGCGGCAAAAAATGAGGTATTTATGAGGTGTTTTGCCGCAGTGATCCCCTTGTCAGGCGGCGTAATCAGTGGTTTTACCGGATAGTTTTCCACCATCGTCACATTTATTTCATTCTGGCTTTGTAAACGGCATAAATGAAATTTAGATTTCATTTCAACCTTGAGATGCGCCTATGGAGTTGAAATGAACAAAGTCAGAATCGGCATGATTGGCAGTGGGTATATTGGTCGCTGTCACGCCATTGCTTATGCCCAGGCCCCCACCGTTTTTGCGCTGAAAGGCGAGATCGTGCGGGAGATGCTGGCGGAAGTGAACCCGGAGCTGGCGGCCCGCCAGGCCGCGACCTTTGGCTTTGCCCGATCGACCGGCGACTGGCGCGAGCTGGTGCGCGATCCGGCTATTGATGTGGTCGACATCTGCGCCCCTAATTTCCTGCATAAAGAGATGGCGCTGGAGGCGATCCGCCACGGAAAGCACGTCTACTCCGAAAAGCCGCTGTCGCTGAGCGTGGCCGATGCCGAAGAGATGGTGGCCGCCGCCACGGCCGCTGGCGTCAAAACCCTGGTCGGTTTCAACTACATGAAAAACCCCACCAGCCAGCTGGCGAGAGAGATCATCGCCAATGGCGAGATCGGTGAGGTGGTGCATTTCTACGGCACCCACAACGAAGATTATCTGGCAAAACCGGAGACGCCGCTCGACTGGCACTGCCAGAAAGCGCTGGCCGGTCTGGGCGCGCTCGGCGATCTGGCGGCGCATATCGTCAATATGGCGCACTATCTGGTGGGGGATATCGCCGAGGTCAGTGGCGACATGATGACGGTGATCACTTCACGTCCGGACCCAAAAGATCTCAGCCGCCAGCTGCCGGTGGAAAACGAAGATCAGGCCAGTGCGCTGCTGCGTTTCAACAGTGGGGCGCATGGCGTGATTGAAACCTCCCGCATCGCCTGTGGTGCCAAGATGGGGCTGACCTATGTGGTGACCGGCACCAAAGGCACGCTGCGCTATACCCAGGAGCGCATGGCGGAGCTGGAACTCTACATTCACGATGAGCCGGCTGGCCGTCAGGGCTTTAAAACGCTGCTGACCGGCCCGGCGCACCCCGATTATGCCAACTTTTGCGTCTCGGCCGGACATGGCATCGGCTTTAACGATCAGAAGACGGTTGAGATCCGCGATTTGATTAACGGCATCGCAGCGGGCGATCGTATGTGGCCCGATTTTGCGGAAGGATTACAGGTGCAGAAGGTGCTGGAGGCGATTGCGCTTTCTGCGCGGGAGCGCCGCTGGATGACGGTGTAGGGCGAGCGACGGAAAACGCAGCAGACGGGAAGCCAGAGCTTCCCGTCCGGTATTAGCAGGCGAGGCCGCTTTTTTCCCACCACAGCTTATCCAGTGCGTAGTAGCGGTCGCGCTGGCTTTCCGGCTGAGCCAGATCGCGCTTCCACGGCTTCGCCAGGATGAAGTGCAGATTCTTCACCTCGTCATCATGCCAGATCGGGCGATGCTGGAACGGCAACGTTTTCAGCGCATTGTAGACGTAAGAGAGCGGCATCCAGCGACCGGCGAAGGCCTCATTCAGCAGGTCCTGTTCTGAGAAGGGATAATCGCTCAGGTCATCAATCGCCGCGATACGCTGTTCCAGGGCGTCGTAGACCGCGTTATCGGGCGTCAGCACCAGAAAACCGCCGTTCAGGTAGTAGTCCAGGCTGGGCGGAGCGGCTTCACCCCGCGCCTGCCAGGTGTAGTGGCACTGCTCGGGCTGCCAGTCCGCCGGATAAGAGGCGATCTGATTCGGATTACAGCGACAGGCGTGGCACGCCGCCATCAGGTTATCCCCGAGATCGAGCGTGAACAGCTCATCCATATTCTGCAGCACCAGCATATCGGCATCGAGAAACACCACGCGCTGATAATCAGTCAGCTGCCAGGCACGCAGCTTGGTCCACACTTCGCCAAACTGCGCCGAGGCGTAATGCTGATCCAGATCGGCGCGCGGATAGATGGGCTCAACCGGGGCGATGACGCAGCCCTCGGCCTGCAATGCCTGGCAATCGTCAGCGGAAATCGCTGAGGTGGTCATCACCACCAGCGGCCACTGGCTGTTGCTCTGTTTCAGCGAGCGGTGCAGCGCTTTGACGCCCACCAGATAGTCGGGTTGAGTTAACAGCGTTACCCAGGCAAACATATTTTTCCTTATTCAGTCAGTCAAAAAGTGGGGCGATGTAGTCATTACCTAACCGGCCATGCGGATCGAGCTGGCTGCGCAGGGCGCGGAACGCATCCCACTGCGGATAGATCTCACGCCAGTTATAGCGATCGGCGTCGTAATACTTGCCCCAGTGCGGGCGTCCACCCTCGTCGGCCAGCAGTTTTTCCACTTCGGTCAGGAAATGCAGACCTTCCTGTGACAGCGTGCCGTCATCGGCGTAATAGACCACGAAACCGAAAAAGCAGGTTGGCTGATCAGACGCCGGGCTGAGCCAGGCCGAAGAGGCACCAGTACAGCGCAGGATGATTGGGTAATGCATATGCGGGCGGTTCTCCGCATACCACTGCTTAATCCGGCGGATAATGGCAGGCGTTTTCGCCAGCGGCACGCCGATTTCGACATTAATCTGCGGCACCGCGATGCCCCGACAGAACAGCTGATAGATGTCACCGGTAACATCGGTGAAGTCGCGAAAACGGGTCACGGTGCGAAACTGCTTACCGCCTTTGCCCTGAATCTGGGTATCGCGATGCATGTGCGCCAGCGTCTGATCGATGGTGTCATTCAGGCTGTCATCCGCCTGACCTTCGTGTTCAACCACCTGACGATCCTGCTGTTCATAGCGCAGACGCTCGTCGTCATTCGCCTCGTGGGCGTTCCAGACGTGTACCAGGTTGTCATCAACAAACCACCAGGCCTTGCTGAGCGGATACTCTTCATTCCAGCGCAGCAGGTCCTGCTCCAGCGTATCCGCTGAAACCGCATTTTTGTGACAGGTAAAGATGCGGAACGGCTCGGTTCGCAGCGTCACGGCGGTCACGATGCCCAGCGCGCCGAGTGAAACCTGCGCCGCCGGGAAGTCTGGCTCGCCACGGGTAAATTCCCGCACGCTGCCATCGGTCAGCACCATACGGATCGCCAGCGCTTCATCGGCTATGGAACTCTGTTGCAGACCCTGGCCGTGCGTGCCGGTCGCCATCGCGCCGGCCAGTGTCTGAATCGCAATCACCCCTGGCGACGAAGCCAGCATCCGGTTCATCCCGGTCAGGCTGCGGTAAACCTGATCGAGCGGTGTCGCACCGCCAAAGGTCACGCTCTGTTCATCACTGGCGATCTGGCCCCTGAACGCGCTGAGATCGAGCAGCAGATCCTGTTCGCTGACGTGCAGCATCCGACCGGGGGAGAGCTTGCTGCCGATCACCCGGATCTTACCGCCTGACTGGCGCATTAATTCCTGGAGTTCCGCCTCGCTGGAGGGACGCTGAACCTGATGGCGGCTACCGATCTGGGCGTTTTGCGCCCAGTTCCAGAGCCGGTCATCGTTGGGATCAACATCGGTGTGGCGAAGCGGGTAAAGGTGGGCGTCTCTGCTCACAACAGCATTCCTTTTATGGCGTTTTTGTGACGATATTCACTAAGCGTAGACCATGACTAAGCCAGGCCGTAAAGATGCCCGTTTATTTGCGGATGTAGCGTAACGTTGCGGTTACAGCCAGTTGACGGTTGCGGCGAATACTCTCTTCTTCGCTGTTATCCGGGCTGAACAGCGCGTTAAAGGTGTAGCGGTTGGAAACGTGATGCACGCAGATACTGCTGATCAGGCGATGCACGTCGATGGTCTGTACTTCTTCGATAAACAGGCCCTGTTGCTGACCGCGGGTCAGAATGTCATCCAGCACGTCCAGCGCGCTGCGATTGAGGGTTTTAATCTGCGTTGACTGGCTGATGTAGCGACCGCGTAGCAGGTTCTCGCTGCACACCAGCCGCATAAAATCGGGATGGGCGACATGATAATCGAAGCTGGCTTCGACCAGACGCGTCATCGCCAGTTCCGGTTCCATCGCCGCCAGATTAAGGCCGGTTTCGTGCTGGCGTATCTGCTGGTAGACCTGCTCCAGCACGTCGATGTAGAGCTGCTCTTTACTGCCGAAGTGATAGACCACCATTCGTTTGGTGGTCTGCGCGTGCTCGGCAATCTGCTCCAGTCGCGCGCCCTGCATACCAAACTCGGCAAAAGTTTTCAGTGCGCCCGCGATAATGCGTTTTTTCAGCCCTTCAGGGTCATTTTTACGTTTGGTTAATTCCGACATAGTGCTCAACAGGGTGGTTTTGACCGGAGAATGTTAGCACAGCGGCAGAAGGATGCCTTTAACCGACAGCGCGGCGCAGCCGACGATCGCGTAGCGCGATCCACCACGGCTTGCTGACACAGGCCGGGAATTTACAGGTATAATCGGGGAAATTTCGTAACAGGCTCAGAAACCAACATGACCAAACTCACCTTACAAGAGCAGATGCTGAAAGCGGGATTAGTCAGCAGCAAAAAGATGGACAAAGTCCAGCGCACCGCCAAGAAATCACGCGTTCAGGCGCGTGAGGCCAGAGCGGCGGTTGAAGAAAATAAGAAAGCGCAGCTTGAGCGCGACAGGCAGTTGAACGAGCAGCAGAAACAGGCGGTTTTATCCAAAGAGTATAAAGCGCAGGTGAAACAGCTGATTGAAATGAACAGGATCGACATTTCAAAGGGCAACATCGGCTTTAACTTCACCGATAATAACCTGATTAAAAAGATCAACGTCGATAAGCTGACCCAGGCGCAGCTGATCAGTGGCCGTCTTGCTATCGCCCGTCTGGCGGCGGAGAACGGCGGCGAGCATCAGTATGCGATTATCCCGGCCAGCGTGGCGGATAAAATTGCGCAGCGCGATGCCAGCAGCATCGTACTGAATAGTGCACTGAGTCAGGAAGCGCAGGATGAAGACGATCCCTATGCTGACTTTAAAGTGCCGGACGACCTGATGTGGTAAGTCCGCGTTGCGGCGGCGGTGACGGCAGGACAATAACGGTCACTGCTGCGCGTCGCCGGCATCAGAACGGGCTGGCGTGCCGCGCGTGAATCGCCTTGCCGCTGACCGGATGCATAAAATGCAGCTCGCTGGCGTGCAGCATCAATCGCGGCGTTGTTTCACAACCAGGCCTCTGTAGCCCGCCATACAGGTCACAGCCCAGAATCGGGTAACCCAATAGCTGGCAATGAATCCGCAGCTGATGAGTGCGCCCGGTTTCCGGGGTTAATACCACTCGCGTTACCGGCACCACGTTGCCATCCTGCTGCGCATACTCTGTACGCTCAATCACCTGATAGCGCGAACGCGCAGGCTTGCCGTGGGCAGCGCAAATCGTCATTCGTGGAAAGCACGCCGCATCTTTCGCAATCGCCGCCTCAATCATCCCGTCGTCCTCAGCCAGATGGCCGCACAACAGCGCGCTGTAGATTTTGCGCACGCTGCGCTGGCTAAACTGCTGGCAGAGCGCCGCATTGATCGCCTTATTGCGGGCAATCACCATCAGCCCGGAGGTGCCGAAATCGAGCCGATGTACCAGCGTGCAGCCCGGAAAGTTTTTCACCAGCCGGTGATGTACCGAATCAAGGTTCAGCGGATTTTTGCCCGACAGGCTCAGCAGCCCGCTGGGCTTATTGATCAGCAGCAGATGATCATCCTGATAGAGGATCTCAATCTGGTCATGACACGGCGGTGCAATAAAAGTATCGACTATCTCAGACATCGGGCTACCGGCGGGAAAGGGGAGGCGGATGATAACTAATTTTGCCTGGTGTGACGAATGGTGGATGGCGGGCGATCAGAACGCCAGCCGGTTATGCTCGCCGTCTAATCAGCCCGCTGCGGGGCGGCATGTTGTCTGGCCGCCAGCGAATGCGGAACGGGCTAACCATGACATACCCTGTTGTCTCTCTTTTAAGGTAAAGGTAACTCAGACTGAATTGAGTGGATAAGCAGGGATTTATGTAACGCAGCAACATGTGAACTGGCTTACATTTTTGACCTTCATCACACTTTATAGTGACCGCCTGATTAAACGACGCATCTCATTATCATGGCATCGATTAAAGACGTAGCAAAAAAAGCGGGAGTGTCTACGGCTACCGTATCGCGTGTGCTGAACCATCATCCCAGCGTGACGCCGGAAACACGCCAGGCAGTACGTGATGCAATGGATTTCCTTTGCTATGTGCCCAGCAAAAGTGCGTTTCAGCTGAGTGGTAAATGTTCCGGGCTGATTGGCGTGGTGCTACCAAACCTGGTGAATCCACACTTTTCTGAGTTACTGGCGACCTTTGAAGAGGAAGCAAGATACATCGGGAAATCGGTGATTATTAAGACCCATCAGAATCAGCCTCAACAGGATAAGCAGATTATTCACAGCCTAATCGGAATGGGGATCGACAGTCTGCTATGGGTGCCCACAGAGGCCGAAAGCGAACTTGCGGAATGGTTGACCGCGACCAGCATTCCGGTGGCGGTGGTCACGCAGGTTTCTCGTTTTTTTAATTCTGTCTCTATCAATCAAAGGAAAGGTGCAGAAGCTATTGCGGAGCATTTTATCCAGACCGGGCATACCACCTTTGGTTTTATTGCTCAGGAGGGCGTCGATAATCGAAAGGTCTCTTCCTGGAGTAAAAAAATCACCAGTCAGGGGTTAACACTCGCTAAAGAGAATCAATTCTGGATAGCGAAAGGCGAAGGTGAAAAAATATCCGGCCATATTCGGATACTGGACGATATTATCGGGATGTTAGCTGACCGGAAAAAAGCGTGCTCTTCTCTTTGGGTCTATAACGATGTTGCTGCCAGTTATGTTATCGATGGCTTAAAGGAAAGAGGGGTGGCTGTCCCGCAGGATATTGCTATCGCCAGTTTTGACAATACCCTGCTGGCGCAGACCAAAAAAATAACCAGCGTGGCTCAACCGATTGGCGAGATCGCCCACCTGGCATTCCAGATGGTGAATAATACCCCTAAGCAGGAGAGTATCGAAATGTATGAAATTGTCTCACGGTTAATTATACGTGAGAGCAGTATCGCGCTTAATATCACGGCTGTCTGATTTCTGCTTTTCCCGCTTAATTCTTTTTAAACGAGCCGAAAATTTTTATTCAGTCATCCGCACAGGGGCTGGCGATAATGCTCTGTGTTTAATTTTTATAGCTGTGCATTATTGAGGTGATTTTATGTCCGCAACGGTAATGGAAAAGCAAAGCGCTTATGGAAAACTGCGTCTGAAAGAGAAGATCGGTTACGGGATGGGGGATGCGGGATCCTGTATGATCTGGAGTGTACTGGCGCTCTATCTGACGTGGTTTTATACCGATGTATATGGATTAGCGCCTGGCGTCGTTGGAACACTATTTCTGGTGATCCGTATTTTTGACGCCTTCAGCGATCCGATTATGGGTGCAATCTGCGATCGTACGCAAAGTCGATGGGGTAAGTTCCGCCCGTGGTTGTTATGGATGGCGGTGCCCTTTGGCCTGGGTGCCATCGTGATGTTTACCACACCTGACCTGAGCATGAACGGAAAAATCATTTATGCCTGGGTGACTTATCTGGTGATATCACTGATCTATACCGCAATCAACATTCCCTATTGCTCAGTCGCGGGGGTGATCACCCTGAATCAAAAAGAGCGACTGGGCTGTTTATCATGGCGTTTCTTCCTGAATGGCCTGGCGACGCTGATTGTCTCTTCCTCAATTTTACCGTTAACCGACTGGTTGGGTAACGGTAACCGCGCTTCAGGTTTTCAGCTGACCATGGTGATCATGGGGTGCGCCGCGACGCTGATGTTCCTGTTCTGTTTTGCCAGTATCAAAGAGCGCGTTGTTTCAATTAAATCTGACGATTCGTTAATGAAAGATTTGAAAGACATTGCTAAAAATGACCAATGGCTGCTGATGATTACGATTACCTTTCTTAACGTCTTCCCGGCCTTTATTCGCGGGGCTGTTACTATTTATTATGCCACCTATGTGATGCAGGCCTCCGTTGGGTTTATTACCTTTTTTATGGCGCTTGGTGTCGCCTGTAATATGTTGGGGAGCGTAATAGCTAAGCCACTGACTGACCGATTTGATAAAATTAAGCTATTCCGCATTATTAATATTATCCTTGGTGTTCTCTCTTTCGCGCTGTGGTTTGTTGACCCAAAATCGCTGACGCCACTGCTTACGCTATTTGTGATCATTAATATTCTGCATTTAATTCAGTCCGGACCTATTCTATGGGCAATGATGTCAGACGTCGATGACTACGGTGACTGGAAATTTGGCAAACGACTCACCGGTATTTCCTTTGCCGGCAATCTGTTTATGCTGAAAATGGGACTGGCGGTCGCTGGAGCCATCGTCGCCTGGATTCTTTCCTATACCGGCTATGTCGCTAACAAACCGCAACAAAATGCGCAGACCCTTGAGGGCATTATTATCATGTTCTCATTACTGCCGATGGTGAGTTATTTCATCAGCGCATTTATGGTGCGCTACTTCAAACTGGATAACCTCTTCCTGGAAAAAATTAAAGTCGATCTCGCAAAACGCGAGCTTGAAAAAGGTTCGGTTCAATCGCAGGAGTTTAAAAATGTCCCTGTCCATTAATGTTAAGCAAGGTCAGCGCCTTGATTTATGGATAAAGCAAACAAAGCCGGCCGGTCAGCCCCTGTTTGCTATCCACATGGAAAATGCGGTGCTTTTCAAAATAGAAACAGCACCGCCGTATTATCACTATTTTACCTGGACCGCATGGCAGCAGGGTATGGTCTCTCTGGAGTGGTTACCGGAGCACAGTGAGATTTCGTTGTGTTACAGCTGGCACCCTGACACGCTCCCGCAGCAGGGCGTCAGCTTTATTGATATCGAAAATAACGACCTTTGCCTGCGAGATGACCGCGCAGTTGCAGAGCACTATCTGCAGGAAGAGTTACGCCCGGCATTACATTTTTCTCCACGTACCGGCTGGATGAATGACCCTAATGGTCTGCATCGGAAAGGTGAGGAGTGGCATCTGTTTTACCAATATCATCCGCATAGTACTCAATGGGGGCCGATGCACTGGAACCACGCGGTGAGTCAGGACCTTTACCACTGGCGTCACTATCCGGTTTTCCTTCAGCCAGAGCAAAATTTATCCGCGCTTGGGGCAACGGGCGGCGCATTTTCCGGCAGCGCTTTCATCGATGCCGAGGGGCAAACGCGTTTCTGGTATACCGAAAGGCTTCCGGCTTACGATCTTTATCGCGGTTATCGCGAAATCCAGAAAATGGCGGTCCCGCAGCCTGCTTACGACAAACCCGCTTTGATAAAAACAGTATTAACAGAGCTGCCTGCAGGCGTCGATTGTGATTTCCGTGATCCGAAAGTCTGGTATGAGGAAGCGGACGCGACCTTTTATATGATCCTGGGCGCGTCGGTGAACGGCGATCCTGCCATGCTGCTGTTTCACTCCGAAGAGAGTGACAGCTGGCTATTCCATCATGTGCTCTACACCGCGCCCCCTTATTTTCGGGAAAATGGGGGCCGCTGCGTCGAATGCCCGGACTTTTTCTGCCTTGACGGCGTCTGGGTAATGATTATCGGTATTGTGGGTTACACCGAGCCGACAACCGGACGACATAATCTGTTATTTGCACAAACAGGTGATTTTCGGCGCGGTTATTTCACTCCCTCAGCGCAACCGCTGCAGATGCTGGATTTCGGCACCGATTTCTACGCCCTGCAGACCTGGGGTGAAAGCGACAGTCGTACAGGGTTTGCCTGGTTATACAACTGGGCGACACAAAAGAATGTTCATTCTGCCTATTCCGGCGAAATGTCTCTGCCGCGTCGTTTTCATCTTAATGCCCGGCAACAACTCTGTATGACACCGGTATTGCCGCCAGCCTCGCTGATCATCAGTGAAGAGCGGCTGGATGCGTGTAGTCACTGGTCAGGCAGCACTGCCTGTAAGTCCTGCATCATTACCTTTACCCCGACCTCGCATTTTTGCCTGACTCTGACCGGTCAAACCGGGCAGCAGATTATTCTGGCGCACGATGGACACACGTTAAGTCTGCTGGAAAAAGATCGGGATGACGGCCGTTATCAGGCACCGCTGGCCAACGTGGGCGATGTGACATTATGTTTTGATGCCGGAATAGTGGAAGTTTTCGCTCAGCAGGGGAGTGTGTGTGGAACGCGACGTTATTATTCATGCAGTTCACTGACTGAAATAACGCTCTCTGGCGCACAGGCAAAAATAACCCGCTATCACTCCCCTTACGCACAGCCATAACTCAATTTACTGCTGATTTTTTTCTTATTACTGTCACCGAAGGAATTAGTCATGACAAGCCAAAACTATTACGATGTTACAGAATGGAAGGAAGGTAACCCTTATCAGGATATTGGTGAGGTTATAAACAGTATTATTTCTGATATTAAAATCAGACAAACCGAAACGGATCTCAATCAAGGCGGTAAGCCGGGCGCGGTTATCTATATTCCACCCGGCGACTACCCGCTTCTTACCCAGGTGTTAATTGATATTAGCTATCTGAAGATTATTGGTTCCGGGCATGGCTTCACCTCTTCAAGTATTCGATTTAATACGCCCGAAAGTGAGTGGGCAAAATGGCATGAAGTGTGGCCGGGGGGAAGTCGACTATGCGTTAATCTTTCTCCCGCTGCCGGAAGTGACCCCTCTGCCGGTGCTGCCTTTTATGTGAAACGTAGCGGTGAACCACGCATAAGTTCGGTCGAGTTTGCTGATTTTTGTATTGATGGCTTACATTTTGTCGATGATGGTTCAGGCAATGATGATCCCGAAAATAGTTATCTGAACGGTAAAACCGGTATCTATATCGCGAGCGCGCAAGACTCTTTCCGTATCAGCGGCATGGGACTGGTCTATTTAGAGCATGGGGTGACAATTTTTAACGCTGATGCGCTGGCGATACACAATAATTTCATCGCTGAATGTGGAAACTGCATTGAGTTGCGCGGTTCGGGGCAGGCATCAAAAATCACCGATAATCTGATTGGTGCAGGTTACAGAGGCTATTCTATTTATGCAGAAAATTTTGGCGGCCTGCTGATTACGGCCAATAATATTTTCCCACGCGGCAAAAGCAGCGTACATTTTTCTGGGGTAGTTCGCTCTTCGATATCCAGCAACAGATTTCATTCATTTTATCCGGGGATGCTGGTTCTGGAAGGCAATAGTTCAGAAAACCTGGTCACGGCTAACCATTTTTTCCGTGAGCGTGAACCCTGGGGACCGATGCAGGCTTATAATAATGGATTAGATGATTTATATGGTCTGCTTTATATCAGCGGTAACAACAACTCCATTATTGCTAATCATATTTCGGAAACGATTGATTCTCAGTCTATCATCCCGCAGGGCGCAACACCGGTGATAATCCGGCTGGTGTCGGGTGAGGGGAATTATATTTCGGATAACCATATTGTCGCGACCACCGAAGTTTCACCGGCGGAGAGTGCGGCCACCGAATCCTGTTTCTCAACTCAGGTGAGTGCACTGCTGGCAACAAAAGGGCTGGTAGCTCTGGAGGTTATCGCAGTACAGATCGAAGAAGCCTCTTTGCAAAATACCGTACTGGATTCAGGCAGTGAGAGTCAGGTTTTGCTGGATAAGAAAGTGAATGCGTTCAGGGCTACGCCCGTACCTGGCTTGCTGAGCTGAGAGCGCTTAACGGGCTCACGCAGACAGTTTATGAGTGATTTTATTCTGAGCTGACTGACGGCAACCAATGCGGCGCACCCTTTCTCTACACAGGTGGTGCATGTGAAAGGTGACCACCGCTACCGTGGATAGCGGTGGTCAGGCAAAACACAGGCACCGGCGGCAGGGCAGTCATCATCTGTTGATCGGCAGCAGACGCGCATTGGTATGGCATGAGCCATGCCGCAAATCGACAGTGAGTGGTGATGTGACTTCATGACGCTGGCATCCCGATACCACAAAGACTAACCGGGATCAGAATATCTGAATCACTATCGGCACTGTTAAATTTTGAGCAACCTAATCCGCTGATCACGTTGTTTATTGCAGGCTATTTTAAAGGAGTAAAAATGCCGCTACCTGAACGTATGAAACCCGCCAGCGTAAGCCGAAAAAAAGTCGCACAGCTGGCCAGCCAGGCTCAGCAGATACTCGCGAAAATTGATGCCGGAGCAGGCCCGCAGGAGAGTGAACTTTTCTAAATCTGGCTCCTCTGACTGGGATCGCCTTTGCCAGTAACTGGCTAGTAAGTAAGCTAAAACTGAATTGTCTTTCTGTCAGGACCACCAGAGTGACCACCGATAAAATTGTGTTGAGCAAAAGGTGTCTGGAGCCTTTGTTGTATGTGGTGAACATGACTATGACGTCCCCCCAGCAATAAGCGTAGCCAGGGAGCGGGTAACAATGGCCGCCGCCCATGGTACTTTACTGCGTCGAGGCTAATGCTTTTCATTGCGCATCCGACTGTTATAGATAGAAAGCTACACTGACAGGAACATACTGAAGGCCAGAAGACAAGCATTACGCCGAAGTATGGTTTTCCAACAAAATAGAATAGGACGGAAACGTTACACTGCCATCAGTCTACTCAGGGAGACAAACTCATCGGCATCAGGCATCTTCAGCATCTGATTTTTGATTGCCTGAGAAAGATCCTTAAGCATCGTTCTGGAGCGTACATCCAGGCAGTTATTATAGGTAACGATGTGCGCCGATGGTATTTTCGGAAGACTGACAACGTGACTGGCGTCCGTTAGCTCTTTCAGATCCGAAACTGTGAGCGCGGTTTCTGGTAAGGGGACAATCCCCAGCCCTGATTTTGCTGCCGCAATGATGGTTTCCATTCCGCCGCCCTGGAAACTATCAAACCACGGGATTCGAGCTTCAAGTAATAAGTCCAGAATGAGCTTCCTCATACGGCAAGATTCTCTTAAGGTAATTAGCGGGATTTTATCCTGCTTAAAAGCCAAAGTTGGAGAGCAATACCATCTATAGTTTTCACTCCGTAGATATTCTCCGCCTTTTTTATCGCCATCCTGAGTGATAATTGCTATATCTAATTTTTTATTTTCGAGTGCGTACAGAACTTTGGAAGAGCTGTCTACTTTAACTTCAATCATAAGGTCGGAGTAAGTTTGTCTGATACTTTGAATCGTCTGCATGAGCGGGATATCCAGTACATGGTCGCTAATACCAATTTTGATATTTTGGATATTTTCACAGACGTTGAGCGTTGTTAACGCGCTGGCGTGGGCCACCATCAGACTTTGAGCCCGGGATAGGAACACTTCGCCCTGCGGCGAAAGGTAGATATGACGCGGCGTTCGGTGGAAAAGCGGATATCCTAGAATATTCTCAAGCTTTTGAATTTTAACGGTAACTCCTGACTGAGTGATGCAAAGTGACTCGGCTGCCAGGGTAAAGCTATTTAGCTCGGCAACTTTAAGAAAAGCCTCAACTGAATGCATATCAAGATATAAGCCCATCACCATTCCCGTTCGTCATTACTGAAATCAAATTAATGAAATTGTATCATGTTTTTCATTTTGGTAAATATTGCTTATCGGAAAAATCCTGACTGAAATATGCGTACGAAAAAACGTCTGGCGGTGAGGATTTTCCGAAAAATTAACTTTCATCGGCCGGTCGTCTCGAGCGAAAACGTCATTGAGCAGATAAAAAAATTATTAATAAATGAGATATTTTTTCATTCTTAACCTTCCAGGCAACGTAAGCCGTCGCCTGGAGGAGTCAAGGCTATGAATGTCTGATTTCAGCAATGGCGAAGAGTTTTTATTAAATATATCCTGGTTATGGCGCTTGAATACATCATTTGGTTCCCTTATTAAGGACGGTAATTTGAACATCAGTAAAGAAAAGATTTTAATCATCGATTCAACGACTGAAAAGCATTTCAACACAGCTATTGTCGAACAACAGATATTAGCCGGGCATGATGTTCAGTTACTGCATGTTAGCCATGTAAGTGAAATTCCTTTAAATTTTATTTCAGAAGTCAATTATCTTATTATCTGGGCATGTGTACCCGCCGTTAATTTCGATAAAGCATTTTTATCCAGTTTAAAAAATTGCCGAACCATTGTTAAAGCGGCGGTGGGTTTTGACAATATTGATATCTCTGCTGCTCGTGAGTTGGGCATTTCTGTGCTTAATATTCCGGATTATGGCACGGAGGAAGTTGCCGACCATGCTTTGGCACTGCTGCTGGGCATTGCGAGAAAACTTGAAGAGATCCATATCCACGTCAAACAAGGTGGCTGGGATTGGGCAAGTGTCAAAAAGCTCTATCGCCTGCGCGGCCGTAAATTAGGCATTATCGGTTTTGGCCGTATCGGTGGTGCGGTTGCCAGAAGGGCGGCGGCGTTTGGTCTGAATGTACAGTTCTACGATCCCTATGCGGTCAGCGGGCTGGATAAAACGCATGGTGTCTTTCGCTGCGAATCTCTGCAAGAGCTTCTGACTAGCTCAGACATCATCTCCGTGAATGCGTCTTTAAACCGCACTTCTCACCATCTGTTGTCACACGCCGAATTCGACATGATGAAAATGGGTGTTTTGCTGGTCAACACGGCGCGCGGCGGAATTATTGATTCTGACGCCCTTTTTTCAGCCATCAAATCAGGAAAAGTGGCAGCTGCTGGTCTGGACGTGCTGGAAAATGAACCCGATATTCCCGACGGCTTCAGAACGCTGGATAACGTGCTGCTGACCGCACACTCCGCTTTTTATACGGAAGAATCTTTTCTCGAAATGCGAACCAAATCCGCTGAACTGGTTCGACAAAAAATGAACGGGCTACCTGTCAGAAACTGCGTTAATGAAAATTCCGGCGAGCACTCTGTACCCTACTAAATACAAAGGTTATGAGCATGTCTAAAGATAATATGATTGACATTAAACAATTTGAAGAAGAAACCCGATTCTCTGAAAAAACCACGCCTTATTTAAGAGAGCTGATTAAGAAAAGCGTCGCAATCAGAGATATGTATGAGTTTAACCCAGAATATGAAACCTTGCCGGCTAATCTGGATGTGGATTTATTAAATGAAAAGACCTCGACACCGGTATTCGGCACGGTAAGAAAATATGATGGTCAGCTGCTGGTATTGCTCTCTTATACCTGTGCGGCCAACTGTCGTTATTGCGAACGTCAGGATCGTGTCGGAGTAGGTCTGGACGTTGAAGGCAGACTTAAAATGTCTCAGATCGATGATATTGTAGAGTATATCGCCAATGATCCGACTATTTATGAAGTCATTGCCAGCGGGGGTGACCCTCTGACCAACCCGAAAGGATTGCAATACCTGTTTAACAAGTTGAAAGAAATCGAACATGTTAAGGTGGTGAGGATCCATACGCGTTATCCGTTACAAAACCCTGGCAAAGTACGTATGGAATTAATGGAAGAGTTGGCAAAAGCAAAACCAACGGTCTATTTAAGCCTGCATATTGATCATCCCGATGAGCTTCAGCCTGAAGTCATCGAGCTGATTCATGCATTCAGAAAAATGGGTTATGTGATGTTAACGCAGACCGTTTTCTTAAAAACCATCAACGATAATAAAGAAATACTTAAAACGCTGTTCCTGCGTTTATTCGAACTGGGTGTACGACCTTATTATATTTATCATGGTCAGGAAGTGACCTCTACGCGTCGCTTTGTTATGAGCCTGGAAGATGAAATGGCGATCATGACGCAATTACGCAATGAACTTTCCGGTCTGGCCTTCCCGCAGCATGTTATCGATATTCCCAGCGCATCCGGAAAAGTCGTTGTCCCCAGCGAACACTGGAATACCGACACCGCGACAGTGACTGATTTTTATGGCAAGACAGTAAACACTCACGACTGGTCAACGGTTATTAAGCAGGGCTCGCCGGGGAATTGTTAATATGAAAACATTTATCATTCTTCAAAATATTGTCACCTTTCGTGCTGACTGGAATAAATTAATCGACCGCGATCGGTTTTCGGTCTGTTTGCTTACCGGACATCAGGGATGGGGAAATCTGCCTGAAGATCAAAAAGTTTGTTTTGACGATATCAAAATTTGCGACCCTTTTACCGTCGACAATCTCGAGCAGGCTTGCCGCGATTTGTTCGCTGAGCGCCATATCAGCGATATGTCTGAAGTCAGCATCATCACTAATGACGAGTATTTCCTCGGCCATGCTGCCCGGTTGCGTGAAATATTGGCTATTAAGGGCGCGACATTTGCGCAAATAGAGCCATTCATCAACAAGCTGCGTATGAAAGCGGTAATGGAAGCCGGGAACATAGCTATTCCCAGGGTGCTGCCATTCTCGCCAGCAGAGTATCAGCGTGAGCCAGAAAAATATTGTCAGCAGATTGAGAAGGCCGTGGGGTATCCCGTTTTTGCCAAGCAGATTGACTCGGCGGGGAGTGAGCTGATCGCTAAAATTGAAGATCCTGCCGCGTTACGCCGCTGGTGCAGTGATAACCGTGTCGTCGCGAACTATGAACTCGATGAGTTTATCGAAGGGCGTCTTTACCATATCGACTCGCTGATTTTTAACGGCAAAATCGAAGAGATTTATATCTGTCAATACAGCTATCCGAATGCGGAATTCATTGAGGGCAAACCTATTGGTAGCCTGCCGCTGGAAAAAAATGACCCGTTGTATCAGCAGTTTTATGAATACAATCAACGCGTATTTGATGCTCTGGGCTATGTGCCGGACGGGGCCACGCACCTCGAAGCATTCCTCACACAGGATAACCGTATCGTATTTTTAGAGATTGCAGCGCGGGCGCCGGGCGGTTGGATCCCACAAATGCATGCACTCTGCTCCGGAAGTAATATTGAAGAGCAGCATTTTCGTTCACAAATGGGGCAGTGGCAGAAACCGGTGCCACAGTCAGAAACTTATGCCGCCTGGGTGTGGTACCCCCATCGGGAAGGGGAATGTGCTGACCTGACGAAAGACATCAACATCGGAAATGAATATAAAACGGTGTGGGAAGTGAAGCAGGGTTCGCTGCTTGTTCGCCCGCAAAGTGTTCGCGACCGTATTGGCGGTGTCCTGCTTTGGGGATCCTCTTATTCGTCTCTGAAAGAAGATTATCACTGGCTGGTTGAACAATATATTCCTTATCAGCGTATGCAACAGGTCGGTAATGAGGTCACGGAATGAATACATGGGGTATGTTGAGGCTGTGGTGGCCAAGCGCAATCAGTATTAGCTTACTTAATCTGGAGTTGCCGCTTATTTCGGTCATTCTGTCCGCCTATAGTCTGCAGGCGTCCGGAGATTATGCCATAGCCTTGAGTACCTTTATGTTTGCCAATGCCTTTGTTTTTCCTTTGTGTGCAGTGGTTATCAAAATAAGGAAGAGCAGGGAGACGCTGATATTCGCCATGCTGCTGGCTGTTAGTGTCTTTGTTATATTCAATATTGCCGTCTCAATATTCAGTTCGAAGATGACGCCACATATTGTATTCATCACGCATTTCTTTTCACTCTCATTATTGGCCGTAGCCGTCAGGAGGTATTTGCAGGGATGCTGTATTTTGGAAGGAAAAACTGCACTAATGAGCCGGGCTTCTTTAGTGCGGGTGCTGGTCTCGGTCATCGGGTGTTTTACCTTGACCCGATTTCAGGTGCCTGTCGATATGGCGGCCATTGTGGCGCTGGTTTGCGGAGCATACACCGAGGCGGCCCTGTTGTTCATTATGGTACGCTGGCAGGGCATTCGTTTATATGACAGCACAGGTCATCACTATGCTGCGCTGTTAGCGCCGTACGCTTCGGCTTTCCTTATGTCAGCTTCATCACTGATGAGTAATATCATCGTTGTGATCTGTTTGGGGCAAGTCGCCGAAGGAGACACTGTTTTAAAATACTGGCCGCTGACCTTCGGGATGATATGTATTTCGATAGGATCGGTGCTTGATATCGAAAGTATTCTGCTCAAGATACTGGGCCACCAGTCGCCGGGAAAATCACTATTCACATTTCTCAGCGTTCAGTGTCTGGTTGCGCCGGTGTTGTTTATATTATTGTGTGTCATTCTGGGTAGCTTTAATTTGTTTCCGGCAGGCAGCAAAGTGTTATATATGAATGCGTATTTCTTTATCGCTATTGTTGGTGTTTCGACAATGTGGATTGTCCGCGGATATTGTCGTTCTGTCCTGATGACGAATAACCGTCTTGGTGTGATTAATTTCAGTATCTTCACTGCGCTGGTCACGCCTGTTGCAGTCTTTTACCTCTTTCACATCGCTGATTATGGCCTGATGCTTTCAGTGGGTATTTTTTCCTCTCTGATCGTAGTTGAACTGCTGTGTTATGGGGCTTATGGCCTTATACGAGGAGTAAGCCGGCCACAGTGGGTGAAAAATTAGATAATTAAAGGATTCGCTGTTGTTGTTGTCTGTACCCGGTGAATATAAAAAATAAATATCAGTATTAAAAATGCGCCCCATTCGAGGGCCATTAATCATGTTTTAAAATTGAAGGCAAGGTGTGTAATAAAAATGACAGCCGTAACGAAGTTTATCCCCTATACCCAACGTACTATCAGTAAAGCCCCTCAATGGGAAAAGTTCACTCCCGAAATGAAACATACCGTTGAGGTGCTGAGTCAGGTATTACCTTTTCGTGTCAATCAATATATCCTCGATGAACTTATCGACTGGGATAATATCCCCGATGACCCTATTTTTCGTCTGACATTCCCGCATCGTGAAATGCTGAGGGAAAATGAATTTTCCCAGCTCAGTGATGCTCTTCGTCAGAATAAAGACGAAGCGACTTTGCAGACGATCATTAATAAGATCCGCCATCGTATGAATCCGCACCCGGCGGGTCAGCTTACACATAATGTTCCTATGCTCAACGGTGAGGCAGTGCAGGGGCTTCAGCACAAATACAAAGAGACCGTGCTATTTTTCCCTTCTGCAGGTCAAACGTGCCATGCTTATTGCACCTTTTGTTTCCGCTGGCCGCAGTTTGTGGGCATGGATGAACTTAAATTTGAGGCGCGCACTTCCGCACTGCTGGTTGAATATCTCAAGCGTCATCCTGAAGTTTCCGATGTATTAATCACCGGCGGCGATCCAATGATTATGAATGCGCGCGCTCTGGGGGATTATATTCGTCCTCTGCTTATTCCTGAGCTTAGCCATATCAAGAATATTCGTATCGGTACAAAGTCGGTGGCTTACTGGCCGCAGCGCTATGTTACCGATAAAGACGCTGACGATGTATTACGCTTGTTCGAAGAGGTTGTGGCTGCGGGGAAAAATCTTGCCCTGATGGCACACTATAATCACCCTCAGGAGATCCAGCCTGAAATAGCCCAGACTGCGCTGAAGCGTATTATTGCCACCGGTGCTACGGTGAGAATGCAATCTCCACTTATCCGCCATATTAATGAAGATCCAAAAGGGTGGGCGACCCTGTGGACGACCGGTGTACGTCTCGGCGCTATCCCTTATTACATGTTTGTCGAGCGGGATACCGGCCCCAATGAATATT
>Ga0302349_1001329_pt1 | contig 19779 bp, 22 predicted proteins | sample PhyAR1_FD_202176 | JGI IMG/M metagenome (GOLD analysis project Ga0302349, IMG submission 202176) | Leaf surface microbial communities from alfalfa plants in UC Gill Tract Community Farm, Albany, California, United States - DLSL A.R1... | ecosystem: Host-associated > Plants > Phyllosphere >...
TCTGGAACTTCTCTAAAATTTGATATGATTTTTCCAAATATTAATGAAATTGTAGGTGATACTAATGAAACAAAAATAACTTTCCAAAAGTCACCTGATAAAATTGCCGATATAAATAGGTAACCTATAAACATACCATATACACATGATAAAAAATTACTCAGAAATACATAAATTTTTGACCTTTTATTTTCAACAAGTACTAACTGTACAATTGTCGTATCTTTAGCGATTTCTTTCACTTTCTTATTGTTATGTAATAGTCGACAGGTCGATATTATTCCATATGTACTAAGAACACTACCAATCAATAGAGCTAAATATATTGATTCAAGATAGCCCAAAAATATAAGAAAAGGACTAATTACAAAAACTCCGAAAATTCCATAAGATTCAGGAACATAAAATTGTATTTCAGGTATTTTTTTACCTTCAAAAATTTCTGCTGATCCAGTTACTTTATATGCAGTCCAACTTTTTTTCGGAGCGTTGTCGTAAAAGGTACTAAACGGAAAAAAGTTTCTCAGCCTCATTAACTTAAAATAATCAACAATGTACAATCCATCATTTAATTCCAGTAAATAATATCTGCCATTAATTCTTTTAATCTCTTGGGCACAGTTGTTTCCTATCATCTAAAGCCTCCTTCAAGTTTCTCAGTTGATTCTGGAAAATTTAGCACTATAAGCTATTACTTAATTAGTTTCAAAACAGTTCTATAGTATTTTATTTCTGTGATTTTTTCATAAAAAACCAACCAAAACGATCTTCCTCCTCATCTTTAAATTGTATTTGATGGGCTTAATAATCCTTGCTAGCATTCTCATTAACTCAATATAAAATTAAAAACCAAATGTTTCTCCTTCCAATAAAGATTTTTTTCCTAAATCCCCGTATTCTTTTTTCTTAGAAGTATGTTTTAGATCAATAACTTTACCTTTAGGGATATCCAAATTATTTTGCTTCCATTCTTCTAAGGCTGTTAAAACTGTTTTTTCATTTTCACTTATATATCCTTGATATAAAATTTCTCGAATGTCCTCGTTATTAAAATACGCTATTTCTTCAATATTATTTAAACCAGTTAGTTGATTTACTGCAGCATAATCTAAGTAATAAATTTCCTCTTGCATCTTCAAAATCGGTTGTCGCGCAACAATTAGTAATGGCATAATTCCTTCTTTCATGTACACAACACTACCCAAAGGCAATAAGTTAGTTTGTTCCATATGTATTCTCCATTCTAGTTATTATAGCTGTTGCTATTAGTAGGCTCAATCTCTGTATTTCCGACTTCTATTCCATAAGAAATTTAATACAAAAAAAGGATATACATATTTACCGATCATCTTTATCAAATATTATTTTATATTTCACTTTTTTTGTTGAATATATTTTGCCATTATATATAGTACTCACAAGAATAAACACTGTAAGAAAAAATAATAATCTTTCTTGTATCAAAAAAGGAAGCACTAGCGTAAATATGCCATAAAATATAAGCAATCCTATCCCTACTATTAATACCTTTACGCAATGAATCATCTTCATTCTTCTCACCACCACTTTAAATTTTTTTGTGTAATGATCAATGGAGTAATTGCATATCCCTTACCTATAAGCTTTAAAGAACTACCTCTTTTTTCTAATTCCATTTTTAATCTATTTTTTCTCCAATAAGAGACAACAGAAAGACAAACGACTAATGTTAACCAGAAGAATAATAAATTGATGATTCCTTCCAACATATCTATTGGCAAATTACTTTTGCCCCAAAGCCAATTCTGTGGAATAAAGTCCCTCACTAAGTTACTTAAAGGAAGTCCAATGGCTACTCCTAAATAACTTTTTTCTGATTTTTTCTTGATTTCCTTCTCCATTTCTAAACCAGAAATACTGGATTCACTCAAAGAAATACTGGCTTGATAGATCTTTCTATTAACTCTATATTGCTTTAAACCTACCATGAAATTGTTTTGTCTTATTAAATATTCTTCATTATTATCTGAAATCAATAGACACCAACCTGGAATTACTCTTTTTTTATCAAAGCATAAATTTCTAATCTCACCATCTTCTATTTCCATATCATTTACTCAAGATACACTTTCTAACATTATATATTTCACATCATTATTAACGAACCAAACTTTACCATTGAACAAAAAAATTTTAACTATATAAAAACTCAACAAACTTAGCAATCTTGCTTGTACTAAAAAAGGTATTATAAACAAAAAAATGATTGTAAAACAAATAATCAAAGCTAGACCAACTAGATTATTTATTGTCCATACTTTTTTTGTATATTTAGAATTATTAATCAGATTTATCTTTCCTAAAAAACTTACATCAAAATCATTATTCATCATTTTAAAAAGAAAATTTCTTTTTCTAAAGAAAGAACAAAAGTACAAGCAAACTATTATAGTTAGCCAAAAAAACAATAGATTTTTTATACCTATAGAAAAATTAAAAGATTGATCAGAATTATCCCATAACCATTCAACTGGAACTATTTTTCTTATTATTGGATATAATACTAAAGCAACCGCACTACCTATGTAATTACTGTTCGATTTTTTCTTATAATCTTTCTCTATCTCTTTACAGTCTACAGAAAAACTCATTAAAGAAGTATTAGATTTATATATTTCTCTCTTCAGATGATAGTTGCCCAACCTTAACAAATTTGAATTCTGTCGAACAACAAATTCTTCATTGTTTTCTGTTACTAATAACAACCATCCGCGAATAATTTTATTTTTTTGAAATGCAATATTATATATTTTCCCACCAATAATTTTACGGCTATATTCCATCTAATAGGCCTCCAATAAAACCACTCACCCCTTCAGTGAAATCACCCCATCCAGATACTACTGCTTGTCCCACACTATCTTCAAAATCTCTAACAAATTTAAATTTTTCTCTTAAAATATCATTCGCAATACCTACACCTATACCTACAGCTATAGAACCTACTATACCAATATTTACAGGAGCAGAAATTAGTCCAACTGCAGCTAATGCTCCAGTACTAAGCTTTATACCACTTACTACTCCTGCACTAGCTAATCCTGTAATTATTCCTTTTCCCCAAGCCTCTTCAGCACTATCACCTGAAACTATATCTATCCCTACACCAATTAATAATCCTGCTCCTTCTGTTATTACCTTACCTCCATATTTAAATACCCCTTTTATTGCATTCTCAGCCGATTCTCTTGCAGCTAGAGTGGCTCCAGGAACTTCTCCCAAAATCTTTCCGTCTGGTAATTCTAACGAATATCGGTTTTTCCAGATATAGTCGGAAGCATCTTGACCATGCTGTATTCCTTTTTGTATAAATAGTTTCTCTGTTTTCTCACTAGCCAGAGTCCCCCCTGTTGTTTGAAGTACTGAAATAACTTCATCATAATTTTCTATATCCATTTGATCAGAAGTAAACCACTTTTTATTTATCCCCTCGGGTAACAAATATGAACCATCTGTCCGCACTCTCGTATTCTTTAACACTAATACACCCTGCATTGCCAGTTTCAATTCATCCAAACTATGACTGAATAATCCACTAGTTTGAGAATTGAAATTATGTAATTTTTTTAGCTTATTTTGTAATTGATCAATATCTTGTTGAAAGCTCTCTGACATACGATTTAGATCTCGTTGGACATTTAGCAATGTTTCGAGAATGCCGACGAACGGATTACTTTGTGCTTGGGACTGAACAAAAGCAGAAGTCGTGTCTACTGATGCTTTCATAACTCGCGTCGTCGCCAGTTGCTGGTTCAGTTTGTTCTCATCCAAGTATCCTTCCATTGCTACAATCTGATCCGCGACTTTATACCTTTGTAGCTCCTGTTCAATTTTTTCAATCGCATTCGTTGTTCGTGTAATTGTCGGAATGATCAATTCACTAAATAATCCTTTTCCTGCTGTATATGCTGCACCAGACAATTCGTTTCCGTTAACAGCTGATACGACTTTTTGACTTCCTCTCTTTAGTTGATTGATCGTTTCTTTACTACTGGCTAAGTTCTTCTTTAACGCTGACATAAATTCTGATGATTCCCCACTCACATAAACTAATCCCACTCAAATGTTCTCCTTTCTGCAAACAACTCTTCTCTTTCTACTTCTAATCCTTGTAAAGTTTTCCTGTACGAAAAATCAAGTTCTTCATGTGCCTGATGAAATTGTTGTTGAAATGTTTGTTGCTTTGCTTCATACTCCTTCTGCATCCAAATCGCATTGGCCATGCCTTGTTGGATATCTTCATGATTCACTTCAGATAATTGGCGAAAACCTCTTTGAAGTTCTTTTTCTAATTGAAGGAGCTGGTTTTCTAACCTACGTTTTCCATTTGCTAATTCGTCTTGTTGGTGTTCCACTTTCCAAATTTCTTTTTGATTCTCATAGATCATTTCATTGTCTATTGACATTCATTCACCTTCTTAGATATTTGATGGTTGATTTCTTACAACATTCTTTTTCCTAAACGATAGCTTTGCTCTTTAGATACTGTCCTTCTTAAACTAAATACGAATTTTTTCTGAATTATTTTCATATTTAAAACGATTAAAACGATTTTTATTATTTCATAAAAAAATGAGCTCTTTGATCAAATAAAATAACTGATAAAATTAACTTTACACCTTCGATATATTTCCATTTTAATATAATAATCAATTGAAAAATAGAACATATCATAAAACGTCGTTTTGGTTTCATAATCGTTAAAATAACATTAAAAAAAGACCGTCATTTATTGACAGTCATTCGTGATATCGATCATTATTTCATTTATGATACGGCGCCCCCGTATTGATCCGAAACGCGCGATAAATTTGTTCAACGAGGATTAGACGCATCAGTTGATGCGGGTAGGTCATTTTGCCGAAGGAGATTTGGGCATTGCTGCGTTGCATGACGTCATCGCTTAATCCTAATGAGCCACCGATGACAAAGACGAGCTGGCTTTTTCCTTGGATGCCTAATTGATCAATTTGCTTTGCAAAGGCTTCACTGGTAGGATTTTCGCCTTGGATCGCTAAAGCGTAGACAAATTCATGATCTTTGATTTTTGCGAGTATACGCTCGCCTTCTTTTTCTTTGACTTGGCGCATTTGGGCTTCACTAAGATTTTCTGGTGCTTTTTCGTCAGGTACTTCGATTAGTTCGATTTTTCCATATGCTTTAAGTCGTTTGACATACTCATTGATTCCTTGGATCAAATATTTCTCTTTTAATTTTCCAACTGAAATGATTTTTATATTCATAATAATTTCCTTCCCTCGGTCTTTCATATCGAATTCTTCTTTCTTATTATAATAGAGTATTCTTATTCGACAAAGAGATTTAAAAAAGTTTTCCCACATAGTTATACACATCTTCCACAGGTTTATCCACAGCTTATCGTGGTTTTATTGCTTATTTCATAAGTATTTCTTAAGCAAACATATGTTTCGCACAGATTTTTCCACTTTTTCCACAAGTTGTTGATAACTTTTATGGGCATTTATACGCATTTTTTACAAATACTTTTCCACAATTCCTGTGTATAAGTTTGTATTTTATTTTTTCATCTGAAAACAATTATTTTTCCTAATGTTTTTCATAAAAAGTTCACAGTCTGGAAGTAGACTAAATTTAGTAAATAAGTCTATACTTAACTTATCAAGAAAATAATAAATGGAGGCAGATCACATGGACAGAAGAGATGTGACACCAAAAATGAAAAAAAGAAAATCTAATGGCATTTGGCGAAAGCTAGGTCTTGGCGTAGTTGGTGGCGTGATTGGCGGATTACTGACTTTCGGTATTTTTTATGCAGCAACTGGAGGTGGTAACTCAGTAACGACTTCTTCTAGCAGTGGGACACAAAATGCATCAGGCGAAACAGTTGTCGAAAATGTAAAAGTCAATGTAGATTCAGATATCACTTCTGCAGTAGATAAAGTGCAAGGAGCAGTTGTTTCTGTTATCAACCTACAAAAACAAAGTTCATCATCTGACCCGTTTGGTTCATTATTTGGCCAACAACAAGAAAGTAGTGGCGAAGATGGCGAATTGCAAGCTTACAGTGAAGGTAGCGGTGTGATTTATAAAAAAGAGGGCGATTCCGCTTATATCGTGACGAATAATCACGTTGTCGATGGACAACAAGGACTAGAAGTTTTACTAAAAGATGGAACAAAAGTGAAAGCAGAATTAGTCGGTACAGATGCTTATACTGATTTAGCTGTTTTAAAAATCAGTGCTGACAAAGTCGATACTGTTGCTTCATTTGGCGACTCTGCTTCATTGAAAGTCGGCGAACCTGCGATTGCGATTGGTTCTCCTCTAGGTTCTCAATACGCAAACTCGGTGACATCAGGAATTGTTTCTTCCTTGAATCGTCAAGTGACAAGTACAAATGAATCTAATGAGACAGTGAATATCAATGCGATCCAAACAGATGCAGCGATCAACCCAGGGAACTCTGGTGGTCCACTAGTTAATATCGAAGGCCAAGTTATTGGTATCAATTCAAGTAAAATTGCATCGACTTCTGATTCTTCAAGTGTAAGTGTTGAAGGAATGGGCTTTGCGATTCCAAGTAATGATGTCGTAAATATCATCAATCAACTTGAAAAAGATGGAAAAGTAACACGCCCTGCACTGGGTATCACAATGACCGATCTTTCCGCCGTTTCTACACAACAACAGGAACAGATCTTGAAATTACCATCTTCTGTAACAAATGGCGTGATCATTCGTTCGGTTCAACCAGCAACGCCTGCGGAAAAAGCTGGCTTAGAACAATATGATGTCATCACAAAAATCGATGATACAGAAGTCTCATCTGGTGTTGAATTACAGTCTGTGCTTTATGGTAAAAAAGTTGGTGACACTGTGAAGATCACTTATTACCGTGGCGAAGAAGAAAAAACTGTAGATATAAAATTGACAATTGATAATACTGCATTAAATCAAGGAAATTCAAATAGTTCCAATGGCTCAAATAATTAATAAAAAAACGGCTACCTCAATGGAGGTAGTCGTTTTTTTATTCATGCTAGTTTTTGAATGCTTCGCCAACTATCGCATCTTCAGGTAAAACTAAGATGCCTTTTTTCTCTGGGGCGTTAGGTACGTGAAGTTCCTTTGCAGAGCAAATCATTCCGTCACTTTTGACCCCTCTTAATTCTCCAGGCCAAATCATCATACCGTCTGGCATCATTGCACCAGGTTTAGCAACGACTACTTTTTGACCTGCTTCAATATTCGGTGCGCCACAAACGATTTGTAAAACTTCACCACCATCTACTTCTGTTTCAGTTACAGATAAATGATCAGAATCTGGATGAGGTTCACAAGTTTTGACGTAACCAACAACGATTTTCGGTTGGTTGTCTTTTTCCAATGTTTCTTCAAAGCCAGCTTCTTTGATCAAACGGTTCAATTCAGCTAGTTGTTCTTCTGAGATTGTTACTTGGCCATTGCCTTCAATTGTTAGATGATCTGAGATATGGAAAAAGTTCCATGCAACGATTTGACCAGATTCATCTTTGATTTGCGCAACATTCCATTTACGACTAACAGTGTTTTCCGTGCCTTTATCGTCGGCTATGATCACCATTAATGTGTCGCCCACATGTGCGCGATTATAAGCAAAAATCATTTTGTTTCCTCCAATATCATTTGTTGAAGTTGTTTTTGATTTATGGCAACTGAGTAGATCGATCAGCACCAAACTCTCTTGTATTATCTTAACAAAAAAAGGAAGTTCTTGCATGATAAATTCTCTTAGAAAAACTTGCCGGAATAAAAAGAAAGCACGGATCACAAAAAAAGACGAGGAAACGAAATGCACCATCTTTCGTTTCCTCGTCTTTTTTGTTCAAGGATCTGCCTATTGAATCAAAAACTAGGCTTCTCTTGGTTCTGAAACGACTAGGACATCACACGGAGCTTGTCGAATCACGTAGCTTGCCACACTCCCAGTCATAAAGCGTTCAACGGCATTCAAACCTGATTGACCGATCATGATCAAGTCGATTTGATATTTCTTTGGTAGTTTTACTGCCATAGATTCTCTGACCGAACCATAAGCCACAATACCTTCTATTTTTTGGTAGTCAACGGATTTTCCGTAATTTTTACATTCTTCAATCAATTGTTTTGCTGATTCAGTCTGTTGATCGATCAAGGATTGGTCAATAGGCGTATACCCCATAAATTGATAAAATTGTTGGTCGATCACATTCGTCACATATACTGTGCCTTCATTTCTACGAGCTACCTCGACGGCTTTTTTGAATGCAGCAAACGCTTGCTCGCTTCCGTCGATTCCAACTAATATTTTCTTATATGCTTGTTCCATTTTTCCCACTCCTCTCGTTTCTCACTGCTGAATCGTTTTTGCTAAAAATTGTTCGATTTCTTCTTTTGTTTTACGATCTTTATTGACCAGACGACCTAGCTCTTTCCCATCTTTGATGACAATAAAACTTGGAATACCGAAAATATTCCATTCTGCTGCTAAATCGATGTACGCATCTCGATCCATTTCGACAAATGTCCACTCTGAAAAATGACGTTCGATTTCTGGCATTTGTGGTTTGATGAAGCGACAATCGCCACACCAATCGGCAGTAAAGAAAAAGATATGATTGCCTTTTTCAACATAACCGGCTACTTCTTCAAGACTTTTAGGAGTAATCATAGGTTCACACTTCTTTCTTATTCTATGTTCTACTTAAATTATACACCTTTACAAAAAACTGACCAAACTATATCTAAAAAATAAAAAACGAGCAAAAGCGGATCGCCTTTACTCGTTGATTACTTATTTTCCGTAAACGATCGTATTCACCGTTGATTTATCTAAGCCCTTCAATGTTTGGATCAACATTTCTCTGGCTGCTTCAAAGTCACGGATACTAAACATCGTTTGATGCGTATGGATATAGCGTCCAACGACACCGATAACGGTACTTGGGATTCCTTCATTTTGTGTATGAGCAGCACCAGCGTCGGTACCGCCTTTTGATACAAAGTATTGATAAGGAATATTGTTTGTTTCAGCAATATCTAATAAATATTCACGTAATCGCGGCAACATGATCAATCCTGGATCTTGGATACGCATCAATGTGCCTTCTCCTAGATGACCAAATGTGCCTTTTTTCGTTACTGTATCATCTGCTGCAGAGCAGTCTACCGCAAAGAATAGATCAGGTTTGAATTTGTTCACTGAAGCTTTTGATCCACGTAAACCAACTTCTTCCTGGACATTAGCGCCGGCGATCAGCGTATGACCTAATGTTTCTTTTTCTAGGGCTTCTAATGCTTCCAAGACCATCGTACAACCGTAACGGTTATCCCATGACTTACTGATAATATTTTTGCCGTTTGCTGTTTTGATCGTTTCTGCAAAAGGTACGATCGTATCTCCTGGTAGGACACCAAAACTCATTGCTTCTTCTTTTGATTCAAAACCAGCATCAAATAAAATATCTGTTACTTCGACTGACTTTTGACCGCTTGTACCACGTAATAAATGTGGTGGAACAGAAGAAGAAATACATGGGTAATTTTTCCCTGTTGATGTCTTCAATGTAAAGCGTTGAGCCGATACTACATAAGGATTCCAACCGCCTAGCGGAACCACTTTGAACAATCCGTTATCTTGGATTTGTGTCAACATAAAACCAACTTCGTCCATGTGTGCTGCCACCATGACACGAGGGGCATCCGCTTCTTGGTGATGGCGCAATCCAAAGATCCCACCTAATCCATCTAATTGTAATTCATCAACTAGTGGCTCCATGTGTTGTTCCATGTACGCGCGGATGTCTTGTTCAAAACCGCTTGTTCCTTGTAATTCTGTTAATTCTTTAATACGTTGAAATGTTTTTTCATCCATAATAATGATCGTCTATAATTCAGACTTGTCTCCTTTCAATCTCAGCTTTGATTTGTCTTAAAAAATAGTATCTGGACAAATCTATCGTGATTATTATACCGTATTTTATTTCAAAACGGTTATTTATTTCAAAGAAAATCAGATAGTGTGGTAAAATAAAGCCAAAGAAACTTGTGAAAGTGTAAAGGAGGGCAAGCAGCATGTATGAAGAAAGTGAACAGGCCTATTTCAAAGGTGGTTTAGCTGTCGGACTTGGTTTAGGATTATTAAGTGGCGTGGCAACTGCACTATGGTACAATCGCAACAAAACGATGTCCGCTGATGAAGTCTTAGCTACCATCAAAGAAGCGTTTTTAGATGAAGGCTCGATTGAAGGCTCCTGGATCTCTTTTGAGAAAGAACCGACACGTAAATTTGCAATTCATTCAAAAGCTTATCGTGGTGGGATTTCTCGCATAGAAGATGGTGAAGTCGTCTATTATGAATTTTTAGCAGATGCCTATACTGGTACTGTTTTAGATATTTCTAGAAAAAAAGGAACAGATGCTTGATTTCATTTTTAAAAGATTCTCTTAGAAATAGGCTTTCCTATGGATAAGAGCTTCTTTTTTTGCATAAAAACTGGTATAAACGTACATGATAGGTTATGCTTAGTTTAAACTTTTTCAATTTATTTAGGAGAGTGAAAAATGAATCACACAGAAAAAATTGCTGTCCTGATTCCTTGTTATAATGAAGAAGCAACGATTCCTACAGTCATTGCCGACTTTAAACGAGAATTACCAGAAGCAGATATTTATGTATACGACAATAACTCAACGGACAACACCTACGACTTAGCAGTTGCAGCGGGTGCTATTGTAAAAAAAGAACCTCGTCAAGGTAAAGGAAATGTCATTCGTCAAATGTTTTTTGATATTGATGCGGACTACTACTTGATGGTAGACGGAGATGATACTTATCCAGCCGAAGCCGTACATGGACTTTTAGAAAAATTACGTTCTGGCGAAGCGGATATGGTCATTGGCGACCGTCTTTCTAATGGTACTTACTTTGAAGAAAATAAACGCGCCTTCCATGATTTTGGCAATAATTTAGTTAAAAATACGATCACTCGTTTATATAAAACAAAAATAAGAGACGTGATGACTGGCTATCGAGGATTTAATCGTATTTTTGTCAAAAGTTTTCCGATCATGAGTGCGGGATTCCAAATCGAAACGGAATTGACCATTCATGCCTTAGATAAAAAATTCAAATTAGTTGAGCTCCCTATTGATTACCGTGATCGCCCAGAAGGTAGCGAATCAAAATTGAATACCTTTTCTGATGGCTTCAAAGTCATTATGATGATCATTAAAATGTGTAAAGATTATAAACCTATCCTATTTTTCAATATCTGGACAGTCATTTTCTTTTTAGCTGGTCTGTTCACTGGGATTCCTGTCATTCGGGAGTTTATGTTGACGAGCTTTATTACTAAAGTCCCTTCAGCCATATTAAGTACAGGATTGATGATCCTAGCTTTACTTTCACTAGTTACTGGTATGATTTTAGATACGGTCGTTACAAATGCAAAGAAAGAGTACGAACTGAACCTCTATCATGTTTATCATGAGTATCACCAAAATAAAAAAGAAGAGAGATGATTTTATGCAATCATCCTCTTCTTTTTATCTTATCATTTATTTCTCTGATGCAATCGTCACAAACTTCACTTCGACATATTCCTCTACCCCAAAAGTTCCGTTCTCACGGCCAAACCCTGAATGTTTGACTCCCCCAAATGGTGTCGCAGAATTTGAGATCGTCGTATCATTGACACCGACCATGCCATATTGCAATTTATTGCTTACATTGTTGATCGTATGGATATTCGTCGCAAAGAAATATGATGCTAAACCAAAAATCGTATCATTGGCATCTTTGATTACTTGTTCTTCGTCTTCAAATGTAATGATTGGGATCACTGGTCCAAATGTTTCATTGTAGAAAATATCCATTTCCTTTTTCACGCCATCTAATACTGTCGGTTCAAAGAAAAAGCCATTTGCATATTCTCCGTCCGTTAGACGATGACCACCAGCCAAGATTTCTGCTCCTTTAGCTACTGCATCTTCTAGTTGTTCTTCAACTTTTTTTACGCCTTCTTCATTGATCAATGGCCCCGTAGTTGGATCGTCTAAGCCATTTCCAACAGTCACTTCTCTGATTTTTTCCACAATCAATTTTGTTGCTTGTTCTTTGATTTCTTTATGGATAAAAATTCGATTTGGTGACGTACATACTTGTCCATTGTTGATAAATTTCGTTTTGATCAATGTATCGACTGCTAATTCTACATCGGCATCTGGAAAAATAATAAATGGCGCATGTCCACCTAGCTCCATAGAAACTTTTTTCAAGGTAGGTGCTGCTTGTTCATTTAGAATTTGTCCAACTTCTGTTGAACCTGTAAATGTGATTTTTTGGATATCATCCGATTCAGACAAAATCTTTCCAATAGTTGAGGAGTCCCCCATGACGATATTTACGACGCCATCTGGAAAGCCAGCTTTGTGGAATAGTTCCATCAGCGCAAGTGCTGATAGAGGTGTTGATTTTGCTGGTTTTAAGATAACCGTACAGCCTGCGGCGATTGCCGGCGAGATTTTACGAATGATCATGTTGGATGGAAAGTTCCATGGTGTGATGGCGCCGACGACACCTACTGGTTGTTTACGTGCTTGCCATTGTTTCCCTTCAGGTGAAGGAATGATTTCTCCCATGATTCGTTGGCCTTGCGCTGCATTCCAGCGAAGGTTTTCGACATTTGTTTGGATTTCTGCCGTCGCTTGAGCAAGCGGTTTCCCTTGCTCCATCGTCATGATTTTTGCTAAACGTTCGCTGTCTTCTTCTACTAGATCAGCCATTTTATTCATTAATTTTGCTCGTTCGCTTGGTGCCGTTCTTGACCAACCTTCGAATGCCTTGTTGGCAGCTTCAATGGCTTCTTTTGTCTCTTTTTCGCCACCTTGTTGGACGCTTGCTAACGTTTCACCAGTTGCTGGATTGACGACATCAACTGTTCCTTCAGAGCCTTCAAGCCATTTGCCATTAATATAAAGATGAGTTTCTACTTGCGGTAAATCATATTTCCCCATAGTTTGCCTCCTCTATTCTTAATTACATAACAACCGTAACATTAATAAAGTCAAAGCTCAAACCATCTGTTTAAGATGAATTTGTCCGACTCAGCCTTACAAATTCAATTTTTTTATTCTTTTGAAGAATAAATTGCTCGTTCATTCAAAAGCTTTGTTACAATGAGATAGAAATGAGATAGAGTACTACAATGATTTTATCCTACGACTAAAGGAGTGTTTTTATGGGGCTATTTGATGGCTTGATGGGAAATGCTATCCAAAAAGATACAACCAATATCACAAGAGAGGTTCAAGAAATCCTGATTCCAATGGAACAGGTAGAGTTAGCGTTCAAATTAGTGCGTGATTTGATCATTTTCACCGACCGTCGGATGATTATCGTCGATAAACAAGGAATGACCGGTAAAAAAAGCGAATATAAATCGATCCCTTACCGCTCGATTTCACGTTTTTCGATTGAAACAAGTGGGCATTTTGATTTAGATGCCGAATTGAAAATTTGGATCTCTAGCGCAGAACTACCCGCAGAGTCTTTACAATTTAGAAAAGATAAGAATATCATCGCTGTACAACAAGCGCTAGCAACAGCTGTCTTATCTTAAACTTACGATCAACACAAAGAGCTTACACACCCAAAATACTTCAAATTTTGGGTGTGTAAGCTCTTTGTGTTGACGTCTTCTGTAAAACTCTTCCTAATAAAATAAAAATTTTATAGTACACGTCCTTCATTTTTTTGATGATTCGCTCTTTTTTCTTTAAAGTCCATTTTGTCTACTTTTAGTTTTTTCATATTATTCACTTTGATTTTACTGATTTCTGCAAAAGAGCGCTGTTTGATACCTTCGATTTCTTGTCTTCTTTTCTCTTTTAACTTATCTAGATCTTTTTCTTTCATCATGCTCTCCTTTCTTTTGAAAAAGCTTGGTTTTTAAGATTCACTGTAACCATGAAAATCTAGAAAGTCGCATCAATCGAACAGGATGGTGAGACGTTCAAGTATCTTCTATTCATATTCTGGATTTTTGAAAATTTATCTCTCTTTATTTTTTTCGCTTTGCCCCACAGCCTGAGAATCATCTCTGTGTAATACTTCTTTACTATCTTTCGTTACTTCTTTATTTCTGTCGACTTCATTTAATGCTTGCTCTTTGACTGTTGCTAAAATTCGCGCTTTTCTTTCTTTAAGACTTTCTAGTGTTTCGTGTTCCATCGTAATTCCCCCTTTAGTAATTATTTTACTGAATAAATGTCGACAGAATGAACGAATTTTTTTGAAAATAAAAAAAGTATTTCCTCCAAACGATAAAGAGAAACATTACTGTTGGTAGTCGCTTATAAACATTCAGTCAACCAACTGTATGGTTGATTTATCACTTAACCCAAAACGAATAAGAACGTACAAAAAGCGACATACATTCACTTGATCCAGCGAATACATGCAGCTTTTTTGCTATTAATTACTCATTCTATCAGCCTTGCTCTTTTTCAAGAAAATCTTTGAACCAATAGAAGCTTTTTTTAGGTACGCGTTTCATATCACGCAGATCATGATTTCCTCTATTAACGTAAACCATCCCGTATCTTTTTTCCATATCACCTTTTGAGCTAGGTAGATCAATTAATCCCCAGCCAAGATAACCTAGTACTTCACAGCCGTCAATGCTCATTGCATCTTGCATTGCTTTAATATGTTGTTCATGGTAATAAATGCGGTAGTCGTCTTGAATAGGTGTATTGCCATCCCATGTTTCTTGCGTGCCTATCCCATTTTCAACAGGGAAAATCGGTAGATTGTATTTTTGATACATCTTGTTGATGATATCTCTAAAGCCAAGAGGATCAATTCCTAGATTCCACTCATTCATTGAAACAAATGGATTTTCCACTTCACCATAAGTCAAATAATAATTTGGCGCAATATCTACTGGAATGTTTTTATGGCTGATACTTCCGGTACAATAGTAACTGAAGGCTAAATAATCGCTTGTTACTTTTCCAATCTCAGCAAGTTCTTCCTCTGTCATATCTACGTTCAAATGCTGTTTTTCAAACGCCAAAACTTGCTTCGAATAACCACGTCCACAAAAGGCATCCAAAAGATTCTGGTTGATAAATTCATCCCATTCTCTCGCAACCAATATATCTTTGGGATGATTAGTCGCAGGGTACATATTAGAATAGGCTAACATCCCACCAATTTGCCCATCTGTCGTTTCATGGATGTAGTTGGCGATTTTGGCATGTGCGACCATGATATTATGCGCAATTTGATGAATATTATCCGCTGTATCTTCCGTATTCAATGTTCCTCCATATAATAGTGCCAACGGTGTTGAATACAAATTTTGTTCATTGAAAGTTACCCAATATTTGACTTTGTTCTTGTAGCGATCTACCATTTTTTTTCCGTATTCCACAAAAGCATCTACGACATGTTTACTCATAAATCCATCGTAATTCTGCGCAAGATGAAGCGGCATATCAAAATGATAGAGACATAGCATCGGTTCAATATTCCGTTCTAACATCGCATCGATATAACGATCATAAAATAAGAGTCCTTCTTCATTGAATGCCCCATCACCTGTTGGATTGACACGCGACCAAGAAGTTTGGAAACGATAAAAGTTCATGCCCATTTCTTGCATCAAATCAAGATCTTCTTCATATCTATGATAGCGATCAATCCCATGTTTCCAATCTGAGGTAGTTTCAGTGGCTTCACGAACGTCATAAACAGACAACCCTTTTCCACCTTCGTTCCAAGCACCTTCAGTTTGCATACTTGAGGAGGAATCTCCCCAGAAAAATTTTTCCTTTACCATCTTATCATTCCAATCATCGTTCTATTTATAATTTGTCAATTTCCTTTAGCAATCGTTTAAGAAAGACTCGTCTCAGCATTTGTACGAGCAACCCGTTCACTGATTTTTAAGAATGGCAGATAGAAGAAGACTAACGCGACGATAATGACTGCTTGAACAACAATTGCTCGCCAATCACCTGCTGTTGCTAAAAAGCCACTTAAAAACGGTGGTGTCGTCCAAGGAATTGGCACCACACAGCGATTGACTAGCTGCATCGATGTTGCTAAATAGCCAATGGTCGTACCTATGATCGGTGACAATACAAAAGGAATGATCATCGGTAAGTTGAAGACGATCGGTAATCCAAAAATCACAGGTTCATTGATGTTGAAAATATTAGGGCCTAACGCCAACTTAGATAAATCTTTATATGCTTGATAGCGACTAAAAATCAATATTGCTATCACTAAAGCAATCGTCGAACCCGTTCCACCCATCAAAGCGCCATATACTTGGTGAAACGCTGAGTTAATGATGTGAGGAGCAGCTTCACCATTCGCAGTAGCTGCCATATTCTCATTCATATTTACCATCAACAATGGATCTAAGATCGGACCTGTGATGACAGATTGGTGAATACCGAAAGAAAATAGTAAGTTGCCAAAGCAAACTAAAAATAAGTAACCAATAAATGACGTACCTACACCACGTAACGGTTCTTGGATGAATTGCTCGATGATTCTCATAAAATCATTTCCTGTTAGTTGGATCAAAAATGAAGCAAAGGCAAACAATGAAACGACAATGATCAATGGAAACATCGTGTTAAAAGATTTTCCTACCGCTGGCGGAACACTATCTCCTAAGTTGACTTGCAATTTTTTAGAACGTGTCAGACGAATGTATAGCTCTGTTGCCAATAATCCAGTAATGATGGCAGCAAAGACTCCTTTTGAACCAATATTCCCGTAACTGATGACCCCACTGATTTCCACAGCCGTTTCCCCATTGATCGGCGTTGTCTCGATCATTGTTGGAAGCAACGTCAAAAATGCTGGAACAACAGCGATCACGACGCCAATTGGATTATCATACTCTCTATTTTTTGACAAGAAATAGCCAATGGTGATCACAAGAATAATCCCAGTGATATTAAGGGTCGAGTTCGTAATGATCGATCCCCAGTTTTGCCAAGATGCCATTGTGTCCGCGCTGATCATATTTTGGAACCAACCTGACGGATCTAACACTACCGAATTAATTAAAATAGCAATACCTGCTAAAATGAATAAAGGCATGATAGTAGCAAATGAATCACGTAGTGTTCTTAAATAAACTTGATTGCCGATTTTTTGAGCTGTTAAAACAAATTTCCCCATCAAAGCTTCCCTTTTTTTCTCATCCATTTATTTATGCCTCCTGAATTGTCTATAGTTGTATATCAATTTCTAATACAGAATATCACCTGTAAGCGTTTTTGTAAACACAAAATTAAAATTAGTGTATACTTATTTTCAAAAGAAAGAAAAAAGACCACACTTGATCGTGACAAGCACAGTCTTTTAAGTATTATTATCTAATTGATATCTGCTACTATTTTCCCTGACGTATAGGGATATCTTGTCTTAGATAGATCAAACGGCGTACCATCATCAAAAAAGACGATCTGATTGGTTTCCAAAATCGGGTCGCCTACCTCGATCTCAAACTCTTCACTGTCTAAATGATTTGCTTTTGAAGCAATGATCACTCGACGGGCCGCACTGACCACATAACCTAACTCTTCTCTGATATAGTTATAGATAGACCCCTTTAAAATCTCTTCATCCAAATCTTTGATGTACTTAAGAGGCATGATAGATGTCTCTATACTTCTCGCCTCTTCATCGACATATCTCACTCGTTTAATATCATAGACCGGATCAGTCGCCTTTATTTTCAATTCTTCAGACTCATAAGAAGTGGGAAAACGCACATCAAAGCGGATGATTTTACTGGTCACCGCCGTCCCTTCTTGAGCAGAAGTCCCAAATACGCTATTGATCTGGGTCACACTCTCATTGTCCTTTTTTATATTGCTCCTAACATATGTCCCTGATCCCCGTCTCGTGTAAAGTAAAGATTCATCAATCAATAACTGTATCGCTTTTCTGACAGTTACTCGACTCGTATGATAGGTTTTTGCCAATGCTTCTTGGTTTGGTAATAGCTCGCCTTCTTTAAATTCACCCTCGATAATCTTATTTTTCAAAGAACGAGCGATTTCGATGTATTTAGGCATATTCATTTCACCTCCAAAATTTGTATACACTTATTATAATATTAGATTAACAAGCAAATGTAAACAACCTTTACAACTATAACTAATAAATAAATGACTAGTCAGTCAGATGTTTATTCATTTACTAACATATCCGCTTTTCGGAATCCAAAAAAAGCCTTCAGAGAAGCCCAATTCTCTGAAGGCCAGGTGTCACTCAAGTCTTTGTCATTTGTTACCTATTGATTTTATCATGTTATATCTAAGCTAGGCATACAACTATTTCTGACTTTTGCAATGAATGTTGAAGTACGAATAAAGATGATTTACTTCGCCAAACGATAGATAGCATCCGCATAAATCGCTGTCGCACGGAACAAGTCATCTAGACTCATAAATTCATTTGCTTGGTGCATCGTATCTGTGTAGCCTGGGAACATTGCGCCATACGCCACACCGCGTTTTAATAAGCGTCCATATGTGCCACCACCGATGATTTGCTCATAGCCTTTTTCGCCGGTATGATCTTCGTAGACTTGTAATAATGTTTCAACCAACGGATCATCCATTGGTACATAATGTGGTTCCATTACACGGGCACCACGAGTAACTGAGGCACCTTCGTCTGCTACTGTTTTGTTCAGTTTGCTTTCTAATTCATCTGTGGTTGTGCCTTTAGGAAAACGGAAGTTCATGTTGATATAGTTATCGTCTTCTGAACCATTTTCTTTAAACGCAAACAACCCAGCGTTCATTGTTAGTTTACCCATTTTTTCGTCTTCGTGGGCAACGCCTAATTTCTCACCATAAAAGTCTTCATGGACGTAAGTAGCTGCCACATGGATGAATTGTTTAGCTGCACCAATAAATTCATAATTATCAAGGAAGCTCGCTAAGAAAGAGCCGGCATTGATCCCAGATTGTGGGCTTGCGCCATGTGCCCCTTTTCCGACTACGTTGATCGTAACAAATGTATGTTCTGCTTCAATCGAACCATTGATTGGGTTTGCTTCAATAAATTCATAAAATGCCTTTTCTAATGCAACTGCTGCATCTGCGCTTGGTACTTCAATTTTTGCAGTCGCTGTTCCTGGCACCATGTTTTCACGTAAACCTGACGTAAATGATTTCAATACATAGTCGCCGGCATTATCGCCTTTAAAACGGAATGCGAAAGAAACATTGCCTTTTTCTCCGTTGATGATCGGGAATTCCGCATCTGGTGAGAAACCGAAATCAGGTTCTTCTTCATGTTCAAAGTAGTAAGCCATATCTGCCCAACCACTTTCTTCATCACTACCTACGACAAAGCGAACTTTTTTCGATAATTCTAAATCTAGGTCTTTGATGATTTTCATCGCATAATAGGCAGCCATACTTGGTCCTTTGTCATCACTTGACCCACGAGCAAAGATTTTTCCGTCTTTGATCACTGGTTCGTAAGGATCAGTATCCCAACCATCGCCAGCAGGCACAACATCCATATGCCCAAAAATCCCTAAGGTTTCGTCTCCTTCACCTAAATCGATGTGTCCTGCGTAATTGTCCACGTTTTTTACAACGAAGCCATCACGTTCACCATAAGCAAGCATGTGTTTCAATGCGTCACGAGGCCCAGGTCCAAATGGTGCATCTGCAGTTGCTTTTGAA
>Ga0302349_1001332_pt1 | contig 19759 bp, 19 predicted proteins | sample PhyAR1_FD_202176 | JGI IMG/M metagenome (GOLD analysis project Ga0302349, IMG submission 202176) | Leaf surface microbial communities from alfalfa plants in UC Gill Tract Community Farm, Albany, California, United States - DLSL A.R1... | ecosystem: Host-associated > Plants > Phyllosphere >...
CGAGCGCTGCCGTGCCCAGCCGGGACCGTCGGGCGCCAAGGATGGCGCCCGTCGAGCCCCCATGGACGGGTTTACGGCGCGTCCCGGCTGGGCATGGCAGCGCTCGCCCAGCACGGGGCAGCGAATAGCCGAATGCGGCGAGGGCAGCAGTGCCTGGAGCCGGCCAGCGGCCGGCACTACGCCGAATGAAGAAGGCCGCCTTGCGGCGGCCTTCTCTCTTGTTTCGGCAGGATCGCTTACTTCAGCTTGATCTCGCGCAGGCGCTCTTCCAGGAAGCCGTGGGCGGTGATCGGCTCCGGGTAGCGGCTCGGGTTTTCCGGGGTGATGCAGGTCGGCAGCACGTCGATCAGGAAATCCGGGTTCGGGTGCAGGAAGAACGGCACCGAATAACGCGGCTGGCGCGCCTGCTCGCCCGGGGGATTGACCACGCGGTGGATCGTCGAAGGATACACATGGTTGGTCAGGCGCTGCAGCATGTCGCCGATGTTGACCACGATGGTGTCCGCGTCCGAGGTGAACGGCACCCACTTGCCTTCGTGCGACTGGACTTCCAGGCCGGCCGCGCTGGCGCCGACCAGCAGCGTGATGAAGTTGATGTCGCCATGGGCACCGGCGCGCACGTTCGGGATGTTCTCGGCGGTGATCGGCGGGTAATGGATCGGGCGCAGGATCGAGTTGCCGTTGTTGGTCTTGTCCGCGAAGAAATCCTCCGGCAAGCCAATGTGCAGCGCCAGGGCCGACAGGACGCGCGAACCCAGCTTGTCCAGGGCCTGGTAGATGCCGTAGCCACGCTCGCGGAAGCCCGGGACCTCGCTCGGCCACAGGTTCGGGGCCATCACGTCACGGTACGGGGAGTCGTCCGGGATCTCGCGACCGATGTGCCAGAACTCTTTCAGATCAAAGTGCTGCGAGCCCTTGGCGGTCTCCACGCCGAAGGCGGTGTAGCCGCGCGCGCCGCCGCTGCCGGGCACGTGGTACTGGCGCTTGGTCTCTTCCGGCAGCGCAAAGAAGGCCTTGAAGACCTCATACGCCGCGTCGATATCGGCCTGCGGAATGCCGTGGTTGCGGATGCCAGCAAAGCCCCATTCGCGGTAGGCCGCACCCAGCTCGGCCACGAACGCGTCGCGGTCGGTGTCAAAACGGGTGATGTCGAGGGTGGGGATCTGGCTCACAGCGATTCCTGCTTGTTCATGGTGGTCGGTGGGCCAGCTGTGGCCCGGCTGAACATTGTGCCAGATCGGGCCAACCCCGCCACCGATACATTGATACAAACCGATACAATGCGCGCGCCCAGACGGCCAGAACGGGCCAACGGCGACGCTCCCGCGCCGCCCCCTTTACTCCCAGCGTCGCCCGGTCCGCCTCATGGATGCCCTGCCCTCTTCCTCATCGCCAATGGCGTTGCGCTGGCTCGCGCCGGCAGGGCCCAGCCTGTGGCCGATGGACCCGCATGACCTTCCACCCACGGCACCGCACAGCGCATGGGATGCGCTGGTGCGATCCCGCAGGCAATGACGATGGCCGCCCGCGCAGGCCGCGGGCGCTTTTCCACACATGGACTGTCCACCGATGAACGTGCCACTGAAAATTCTCCATACCGAGGCTGCCAAGGGATTTGGCGGGCAGGAGATCTACATCTATCGCCACATGCTGGCCATGCGCGAGCGCGGCCATGACGTCTCCCTGCTCTGCCAGCCCGGCGCCCGCCTGGGCGAGATGGCGCGCGAAGCCGGCTTCACCGTCCACGCGCTGAAAATGGGCGGTCTGCTGCGCATGCTGCGGGGGATCTGGTCAGTCTCGCGCCTGGTGCGCCGCCAAGGCTACGACGTGGTCAACACCACTAGCCGCCGCGACAGTCTGATCGCCGCTGCCGGTGCACGCCTGGGCGGCACGCCCCTGGTGGTGCGCTCGCGCCACCTGATGAGCCCGATCAACTCGCTGCTGACCTACACCGGCCTGCCCCATCGGGTGATGACGGTGAGCAGTTTCGTGAAGAAGCTGATGGTCAGCCGCGGCATCGAGGACGCGCACGTCGGCATCGTCCCGCCGATCGCGGTACCGCCGCAGTGGTCGCAGATCGCCAAGCGCGATCCCTGGCAGTGCCTGCAGGACACCCGCGCGGACGTGCGCGCGGAGCTGGGCTTCAACGACGAACAGATCGTGGTCGGCTGCGTCGCGGTGCTGCGCGAACCCAAGGGCCACCTGGAGCTGCTGCAGGCCATGGCACCGCTGTGCCGCGCCGATGCGCGGGTGCAACTGGTGATCGTCGGCGACGGCCAGCCGGTGATGGACCGCCTGATCGCCCTGCGCGAGCAGCTCGGCATCGCCGCCCAGGTGCACTTGCTGGGCTACCGCCAGGGTGCTTGCCGGCTGATGACCGGTTTCGATATCTTCGCCCTCGCCACCCACAAGGAGGCAGCCGGCACGGTGTTTCTCGAAGCGGCGTACGTCGGCGTGCCGATCGTCGCCACGCGCGTGGGCGGTGTGCCGGAGATGGTGGTGGAAGGCAGTAACGCCCTGCTCGCGCCACTGGGCGACCAGGCTGCGTTGACCAACGCACTGCGCACCCTGATCGAGCAGCCCGACCGCCGCCAGCAGATGGGCCTGGCGGGCTGGGAGTGGATGCGCAGCGCCCACCGTTTCACCCCGACCGGTCACACCGAAGCGACCGAACACTATTACCACCAGTGGTTGAAGGAACTGGGCCATGGCCAACGCTAGATCCGTCCCGGTGCTGATGCACCACCATGTCTCCCCCTCTCCGGGGATGATCACGGTGTCGCCGGAGAACTTCGAAAGCCAGATCGCCTGGCTGGCGGCCAACGGCTGGACCTCACTGACGCTGGACCAGTACGCCGACTTCCTGGCCGGCAAGCCGACCCCCGCCAAATCGATCGTGATCACCTTCGATGACGGCTACCTGGACAACTGGGTGTACGCGCACCCGATCCTGGCCAAGTACGGGATGCACGCCGTGGTGTTCGTGGTCACCGGCTGGATGGGCGAAGGCGATGTCCGCCCGCACGCCGGCCAGCCCGGCGCCACAGTGCCCGCAACGCCGGACCATCGCGGCTGCGAGGCGGCGATCCTGCGCGAGAACCGTCCGGACGAGGTGATGATGCGCTGGAGCGAAGCGCGCGCGATGATCGCCGCCGGCACGTTCGAGGTGCACTGCCACACCCACACGCACACGCGCTGGCTCAAGCAGGATATCTCCCGCGAGCACAAGCGGCAGGGCATCAGCGGCGACCTCTCGGTGGCACGCGAAGTACTGCAGCAGCAGTTGGGCGCGGTCTCGGACACGCTGTGCTGGCCGTACGGCGATTTCGACGAGGACTACGTGCAGATCGCACGGGCACAGGGCTTCAAGTACCTGCACACCACTCATCCGTTCGGCCGCAATGTGGTCGGCGGCGATCCGGGACACATCTACCGGTTCGCGATCCGCAACCGGCCGGCGAGCTGGCTGCGCAAGCGCATCGCCTACAGTTACCACCCGTTGATCGCCCCCCTGTTCAACCGCTTCAAGGCGAAGAAAAAGAAGATGGTGGCGGGGCCGTAACGCGCCACCGCGCTGCAACGAAAACGCCCCGGTCTCCCGGGGCGTTTTCAGTTTCCGGCATCACTGCATGGCTCAGGCCGCGGCAGCTGCCTTCACCGCTGCCGAGAGGCTGTCCAGCGTGGACTGCATCAGCTCGGCGCTGTCTGCCTCGACGGTGACGCGCACCACCGGCTCGGTGCCCGACGGGCGCAGGAACGCACGGCCGCGCCCCTTCACTGCCTGCTGCGCAGCCGCCAGCGCGGCCTGCACGCTCTCGGCCTGCACGGTGGCCTTGGCCGCGCCCTGCAGACGCACGTTGACGGTCTTCTGCGGCACCTTGTTGAGCACCGACAGCACCTGGCGCAGCGAGGTCCCGTCACGGCGCAGCACTTCCAGCACCTGCAGCGCGCTGACGATCGCATCACCGGTGGTGGCGCGATCCAGGCACAACAGGTGACCGGAGGCTTCGCCGCCGAGCACGCCGTTGTTTTCGACCAGGGCCTGATGCACGTAGCGGTCGCCGACGTTGCTGCGCTGGAACGGGATGTTCAGCCGTTCCAGTGCCTGCTCCAGGCCGAAGTTGGTCATCAGCGTACCGACCACCGGGCCATGCAGGCGACCACTGCGCTGCCAGGCCTGGGCCAGCACGAACAGCAAGTCATCACCATCGACCGGGTTGCCCTGGTCGTCGGCCATCAGCACGCGGTCGCCATCACCATCGAAGGCGATACCGAAATCGGCGCCGACCTCGCGCACTTTCGCCGCGAGATTGTCGATGTGCATCGAGCCGACGCCATCGTTGATGTTCAGACCGTTGGGCGCATCGCCGATGCTGACCACCTCCGCGCCCATCTCGCGGAACAGCAGCGGGGCGACGTGATACGTAGCGCCGTGCGCGCAGTCGAGCACGATCTTCAGCCCACGCAGATCGAACCCGCGCGGCACGCTGGCCTTGCAGAATTCGATGTAGCGACCGACCGCATCGCGCGCACGCATGGCCTTGCCCAGCCGCTCGGACTCCACCGTGGTGAACGGCGCATCGAGCGCGGCTTCCAGCGCCAGCTCGGTGGCGTCATCGAGCTTCTCGCCATCGGCGGAGAAGAACTTGATGCCGTTGTCGTAGTGCGGATTGTGCGAGGCGCTGATGACGATGCCCGCATCCGCACCGAGGGTGCGGGTGAGGAAGGCCACCGCCGGCGTCGGCATCGGGCCGAGCAGCTGCACATCGGCGCCGGCGGCGACCAGCCCGGCTTCCAGTGCGGCTTCGAACATGTAGCCGGAGATACGGGTGTCCTTGCCGATCACCACCACCGGGCGGTGCCCGTTGCGCTCGGTCAGCGCACGCCCGAGCGCATTGCCCAGGCGCAGTACGAAATCGGCGGAGATGACGCCCTCACCGACCTTGCCGCGGATGCCATCGGTGCCGAAATACTTGCGCGACGCCATCAGGCCGCCGCATCCGGTGCCGGTGCGGGCTGACGCGCCAGCATGGCCAGGAGCTCCGACAGGCGGTCGCGCATCTCGCGGCGGTCGCAGATCTGATCGATCGCACCGTGCTCGAGCAGGAACTCCGAGCGCTGGAACCCTTCCGGCAGCTTTTCGCGCACGGTCTGCTCGATCACGCGCGGGCCGGCGAAGCCGATCAGTGCCTGCGGCTCGGCGATGTTGATATCGCCCAGCATCGCGAACGAAGCCGACACGCCACCGGTGGTCGGATGGGTCAGCACCGAGATGTACGGCAGGCCGGCATCGCGCAGGCGACCCAGCGCGGCCGAGGTCTTGGCCATCTGCATCAGCGAGAACAGGCCTTCCTGCATGCGCGCGCCGCCACTGGCGGAGAAGCACACGTAGGGCGCGCCGATCTCCAGCGCCTTTTCCGCGGCCAGCGAGAAACGCTCACCGACCACCGAGCCCATCGAGCCGCCCATGAAGGCGAAATCGAAGGCCGAGGCAACCAGCGGGCGGCCCTTCATCAGGCCCTGCATGGCGATCAGTGCGTCGTACTCGCCGGTGTTCTTCTGCGAGGCCTTGATGCGCTCGCTGTACTTCTTCTGGTCCTTGAACTTGAGCAGGTCCGTCGGCCCCAGGCGCGCACCGATCTCGGTGGTGCTGTCCGCATCGAACAGCGCGGCCAGGCGCGCACGCGCGCGGATGGCCATGTGGTGGCCACACTTGGGGCAGACTTCCAGGTTCTCTTCCAGCTCAGGACGGTAGAGCGCGCTGCCGCAGCTGCTGCACTTCTCCCACAGGCCCTCGGGGACGCTGCGCTTCTTGCTGGGGACGTTGTCGGTGCGGATGCCAGACGGCATCAACTTGCTGAGCCAACTCATGCGGGATGCTACTTCCGTTCAGGGCGGCCCGGGGGCCGCAAAGGCGGACAGTCTAGCTCACCGTTTCCATGCTCGGGCACCCCCCGGCGGTTGCCGGGGGGCTGACGCAAACCATTCTGGTACGTACGTTTACGTGCTTCAGGCAGCGTCGAGGGCGCGTCGCAGCGGCGTGAGGAATGCCTGCGCGGTTGCCGCCGCGGCCGTGGCGTCGGGCGCCTCACCCAGCGCAGCCACCAGCGCACTGCCCACCACCACGCCATCGGCCTCCACGGCCATGGCCGCGGCACTGGCCGCATCCTTGATCCCGAAGCCGGCCACCACCGGCACGCTGGAGCGGCGGCGCAGGTCGCGCAGGCGGGCACTGGCGGCGCCGCTGTCCAGGCGCTCGGACGCACCCGTCACGCCGGCGAAGCTCACGTAATACAGGTAGCCCTGGGCCATCGCGGACAACGTATCCAGACGGGTATCTGCGGTCGTCGGCGACGCCAGCAGGATCAGTGCCAGGCCGGCCGCGGTGAAGATCTCGCGGGTTTCAGCCGCTTCTTCCGGCGGCAGATCGACCAGCAGGATGCCGTCCACGCCCGCGGCGATGGCGGACTGCGCGAAGCGGGCCGTGCCGTGGATCTCGATCGGGTTGAGATAGCCCATCAGCACCACCGGCGTGATGGCATCGTCCCTGCGGAACGCGGCGACGGTCTCCAGCACATAGCGCAGCCCTGCCCCACGGGCCAGCGCACGCTCGGAGCTGCGCTGGATGGTCGGGCCGTCGGCCATCGGGTCGGAGAACGGTACCCCGAGCTCGATCACGTCCGCACCGGCGGCGGCCAGTGCATGCATCACCGGCACGGTGGCCTCCAGGCCCGGATCACCGGCGGTGATGAAGGGGATCAGCGCCTTGCGGCGCTCATCGCGCAGGCGGGCAAAACAGGCATCGATACGGTCCACGGACATCTCAGGCACATCCTTCAATCAGTTCAACGGCGCCACTGGCGCCCCAGTACAGCTTCGATATCACCCCGTCGAAGATCTCCAGCCGGATCGCCAGATCCGAACCGGGGTCCTGCCAGGTCAGGTACTCGCCCGTTTCCGGGTCATAGGCATGCGGTGCGCGGGTACTGCCGGGCGGCAGGCGCTTGAGCGCGTCATCCAACGTCATGCCCAGCCGCAGCCCGAACGGCCCCGGCTGGGTAATGGCCTCGTAGGACTCCTCGATCGGGGCCAGCTCGAAGCGCTGCACGTGGTCATCCTCGACCATCATCGAGACGCCTTCGGGCAGGCTGCCACGTTCGTAGTACTCGCAGGCGCCGTTGGGCTCGCCTTCGCTCAGGCCGGCCGAATGCCACGGGCCATCGGCGGCGAGCTCGGTGAAGCGCTGCCCGATGAGCACATCGCCGGCATGATCCAGCGCGACCGAGACCACCGACGGCGCAGCGTCATCCACAACAGGCGCATCGACAGCCCTGGGCGCTTCCGGCGCGTCCTCGATGGGGCGGTTGGCAATGTCATCATCATTGCTCGCCAGCTGCCGCGCCGGCGCCACCGCGCCCACAGGCGCGGCAGGGGCCGGCAACACCGGCGGATCCGGCGGCGCGCAGCCGGTCAGGCCGACCACCATCAGCAGCGCACTTCCCTGGCGCAGCAGCGGATTCACAGAACGAGACCCTCGCGGGCAGCAATGGTATGTACGTCCTTGTCGCCACGGCCGGACAGGTTGCACAGCACCAGCTTGTCGCGCGGCAGCTCGCGCGCGATCTTGATCGCCTGGGCCACTGCATGACTGGATTCCAGCGCGGCCAGGATGCCTTCGCTGTGGGCCAACTGGTGGAATGCAGCCAGCGCTTCGTCATCGGTGATACCGACATACTCGGCGCGGCCGGCATCGGCCAGGAACGCGTGCTCCGGGCCGACGCCCGGATAATCCAGGCCGGCCGAGACCGAATGGGTCTCGGTGATCTGGCCGTCGTCGTCGCAGATCACATAGGTGCGGTTGCCGTGCAGCACGCCCGGGCGGCCGGCCGCGATGGAGGCAGCATGGCGACCGGTCTCGATGCCGTCGCCGGCGGCTTCGGCACCGACGATGCGCACGTCGCGATCATTGAGGAAGGCATGGAACAGACCGATCGCATTGCTGCCACCGCCAACGCAGGCGGTGATCGCATCGGGCAGGCGGCCGTAGTCGGTCAGCATCTGCGCGCGCGCTTCGCGGCCGACGATGGCATTGAAGTCACGCACCATGCGCGGGTACGGGTCCGGGCCGGCCACGGTGCCGATAATGTAGAAGGTGTCGCGCACGTTGGTGACCCAGTCGCGCATCGCTTCGTTGAGCGCGTCCTTGAGCGTGGCCGAGCCGGAGGTCACCGGTACGACGGTCGCCCCGAGCAGCTTCATGCGGTAGACGTTGATCTTCTGCCGTTCGATGTCGGTGGCGCCCATGTAGACCACGCATTCCAGGCCCAGCCGGGCGGCCACGGTGGCACTGGCCACGCCGTGCTGGCCGGCGCCGGTCTCGGCGATGATGCGCGTCTTGCCCATCCGCGCGGCGAGCAGCGCCTGGCCGATGGTGTTGTTGATCTTGTGCGCGCCGGTGTGGTTCAGGTCCTCGCGCTTGAGCAGGATCTGCGCGCCGCCGACCTGCTGGCTGAGGCGCTCGGCGTGATAGATCGGGCTGGGACGGCCCACATAGTGGGTCAGATCCTTGTCGTAGGCGGCGATGAAGGCCGGATCGCGACGCGCTTGGTCATAGGCGGCCGCCAGCTCCTGCAACGGCCCGATCAGGGTCTCGGCGACGAAACTCCCGCCGTAGCGGCCGAAATGGCCGTTGGCATCGGGGTAGGCGTGGAAATCGACGATGGGGGAGATGGGGGAAGCAGACATAGCGGGACAGCCGGTGGAGACAGGCTGCCAATTTAACGCACCTGTCATGACAGGAATATCGATAATATCTGCCACAACCTGTCAGGAAAACTCACATGACCGACGGACCGTTGCCCCCGCTCAATGCCCTGCGCAGCTTTGAAGCGGCCGCCCGGCTGGGCGGGGTTGGCCGTGCGGCGGAGGCACTGCATGTCACCCATGGCGCGATCAGCCGCCAACTGCGCCTGCTGGAGGAGCACCTGGGTGTCGTGCTGTTCCAGCGCGAAGGGCGTGGGCTGCGCCTGACCCGCGCCGGCGAGGATCTGCAGGCCGCCTGCGAAGGCGCCTTCGACCAGATCCGCGAGGCGGTGGTGGCCCTCAAGCGCCAACAGCGGCCCGAAGCGTTGGTGCTCGGCTGCAGCGGCAGCATCCTGGCGCGCTGGATGATTCCCCGCCTGCAGGCGCTGCAGAGCGCCCTGCCCCAGCTGCCGCTGCATTGGTCCGCGCAGGACGGGAGCTTCACCGCCGAACAGCAGGGCCTGGATGCGGTCCTGCTGCTCGCCCAGCCGCCGTGGCCGCGCGGCTGGCGGGTGCGGGAACTGGCGCCGGAGCGGGTGGGCGTGGTGGTCAGCCCGCAGCACCCGGCCGCGGCGCGGTTGGCGCATCAGCCGCCCTCCTCCTTGTTGGGCGAATCGCTGTTGCATACGACCTCACGCCCGCAGGCGTGGCCGGCCTGGGCCCTGTCGCATGGGCTGGCGCCGGCCCAGCTGCAGCTGGGCAGCGGCTTCGAGCATCTGTATTACCTGCTGGAGGCGGCGGTTGCCGGACTGGGCGTGGCGATCGCGCCGGAGCCGCTCGTGGCCGATGAGCTGGCCGCCGGCCGGCTGCTGGCACCCTGGGGATTCGGCGCGACCGGGGGGTTCTGGGTACTGGCCACGCCGGAGGGCGCGGCGGACCCACGGGTGGATGCGCTGGCCGGGTGGCTGCAGGAGCAGCTGGCGGGATGACGCCGCCACGACCAACGGTCGTGGCCTACACGTGGGGCGGGCGGATCAATCCGCCTCGTGGCAATCGGCGCGACGCACTTCTTCGACGAACTTGCGCATCTTGTAGCCGTCCTTGATGCCCGGTTCGGATTCGATGCCACTGGACACATCCACACCCCACGGCAGCGTGGCCACGATCGCGTCGAACACGTTGTCCGGGGTGATCCCGCCGGCCAGCAGGAACGGCCGGTGCAGGCCGGTGGGCAGGCGCGTCCAGTCGAAGGCGACGCCGGTGCCACCGCCGCCACCGGGGGCATGACTGTCGAACAGGAAGCCGGCCGCGCTGGGATAACGCAGTTGCAGCTGGCGGGCGTTGACCTCGTCCTTGCCCCCCATCGCCACGGCCTTCAGGTACGGCATGTTGAAGCTGCGGCAGAACGATTCGTCTTCGTCACCGTGGAACTGCAGCAGGGTCGGCCGCACGGTGCGCAGCACTTCGCGCACCTCTTCCTTGGTGTTGTCGCGGAACAGGGCCACCACGTCCACCATCGGTGCGATCGCCTGGCGCATCGCGCGCGCCTCGGCCGGGGCGACCCGGCGCTTGCTCTCGCGGGCGAAGATGAAACCGACGGCGTCCACGCCGAGCTCGCCGGCCAGGCGTACATCGCCGGCACGGGTCATGCCGCAGAACTTGATACGGGTGCGGTAGAAGGAGCGGCTCATAAGGTGACCTCGGCAGGCAGCTGCCAGTTGTCGGGGTACAGGGGACCAACGAAGACCAATCCCTGCGGCGGAGCGGTCGGGCCGGCCACGGTGCGGTCGCGCCCGGCCAGCAGTTGCCCCATCCACGCGACCGGCTGCTCACCACAACCGACCAGGATCAATGAACCGACGATATTGCGCACCATGTGATGAAGGAATGCATTGGCCTGAACGGCGACCTCCACCACCTCGCCCTGACGGGTCACCGAGAGCGATTGCATGTGCCGGCGCGCATGCAGGGCCTCGCACTGCACGCTGCGGAAGGCGCTGAAGTCGTTCTCGCCCAGCAGGGCCTGCCCGGCCGCATGCATCCGTTCGGCATCCAGCGGCCGGCGCTCCCAGCTCAGGGTCTGCCGGTACAGCGCCGGGCGGACCTGGCGGTTGAGCAGACGATAGCGGTAGCGGCGCGCGCGCGCGGCGAAACGTGCGTGGAACTCGTCGGCCACCGGTACGCACCAGCGCACAGCGATGGAGCGCGGCAGGCGGGTGGTGGTGCCCAGCATCCAGCTGCGCGGATCGCGCACGACCTCCGTATCGAAATGCACGACCTGGCATTCGCCGTGCACGCCGGCATCGGTGCGCCCGGCACACACCACCTGGATCGGCGCATTGGCCACCGAGGACAGCGCGTCCTGCAGGCTGGCCTGCACGCTCGGGCAGCCACTCTCGCCCAACTGCTGCCAGCCCTTGAATTCGCTGCCGTCGTATTCCACGCCCAGTGCGTAGCGCATGGTGAACCTCTATGTTTTGGGGGGCCGGCGCAGGCGCCGGTATTGCATCAGACGGCGTCGCGCTCGGACCACACGGCCAGCTCGTTGCCGCCGGGCTCCAGGAACTGGAACCGGCTGCCGCCGGGGAAGGCGAACACCGGCTTGATGATCTGCCCGCCCTGGGCCAGCACGGCCTCGAGCATGGGCTGCAGATCATCGGCGTAGATCACCAGCAATGGCGCGCCCGCACCCGCCGCCGTCTGCGGCTCAGCGCGGAAGAAGCCGCCCTGGAAACGGCCATCGTCGAAGGCGGTGTAGTCCGGGCCGTAATCCACGAACGACCAGCCGAACACCTGCTCGAAGAAGTGGCGACTGGTTGCGGGATCGCGCGAGGCGAACTCGACATAGTCCAGGCGGCGCTCACGGGCGGCCAGCGGGCGGGCGTCGCTCATCCCAGTCGCGCCAGCAGTTCGCGCGCCTCGGCCTGGCTGTGCGGGTCGGCGCCGACGGCCACTTCGTGCAGCAGCGTCCGCGCGGTCTCGGCATCGCCGAGGTCCAGGTAGGCGATGGCCAGTTCCAGTCGATCACGACCGGGGCTGCCGATCGGCGCGACCGGCGCGTTGTCGGCGACCGGGTCTGCACCCTCGGTGGTGTCGTCATGGGTGGCCATCACCGGCGCAACGTCGGCACCGAGGGTGTGATCGTCTTCGTCTGCCGGACGTTCGGCCGTCGCCGTTTCATCGGGGAATTCGAACACGCCCCGGAACGAAGGCTGCGCGGCGGCTTCCAGCGCATGGGCCGGCGGCTCGATCAGCGGGGCCGGCGCGCGGAACAGCGCCTCATCCACGTTCACGTGCTGCGCATCGGCCTCGATACTGTACGCAGACGCCGCCGTCGCCTCGACCTCCGGCAACACGGGTGCCTCGTCGGTCGCGGTGTCGCTCCAGCGAGGATCATCGAGGGGATCACGCGGATCGGCGTCGTGCGCGGAAGGCGCGAGCGGGAAGACCGGCTCGCGGCGCAGCCCGGCGTAGACGTCGGCCTCTGCAACGGCCTCTTCGTCAGGCACGCGCTGCACGTCCTCCTGCTGCGCTGCCAGTTCGTCCACATCGTCGGCCGCGGGGACGGCAGCAGCCAATGCCATGCCATCGAGCCCATCGCGCGACAGCGGCGGCAGCGGCGACGGCTTGCGGCGGCGTACCAGCGCCCATCCCCCGACTACCAGCAGCAGCACGACCAGGCCCAGCCAGTACCAGCCACCGCCGGCGCTGTCACGCGGGCCGGGTGCCTGCTCCAGGCCCTGTTGCGCAGCGGCCAGTTCGTTGTCCTTCAACGTGATCAGGGACTGCTGCTGGGCCTTGAGCTTCTCCAGCTCGGCCACGCGTTCGCGCAGTTCCTGGATCTCGGCATCGCGCGTGGCGACGTCTTCCTTGGCCTGTCGCAGTTGTTCGTTAGCCAGCATGTCGCCCTCGGTGCCGGCAGCGGTGCCGGTGGTTGTGCCTGCGGTGGTGCCGGCGGCGGCGACGGCCGGCGCGATTTCCAGGCGTGCGCCCTGGCCAGCAGCGGTCGGTGCGGCCGGTGCAGGAGACGGCACGGCGGCCACCCCGCTGTCGGCCGGCTGCGGGATCGCCGCGCGCGACTGCCGCCACTGCGCGGTGTGCTCGCGCACGATCGCCGCGGCCTGCTGGGCATCGATCCCGGCCAGGCCCTCGGCGCCCGGCGTACGCAGTACCGCGCCCTGCTTGAGCAGGTTCACGTTGCCACGGATGAAGGCCTCGGGATTGGCCCGCAGCAGCGCGATCATCGCCTGGTCGCGGTTGACGCCCTGCTCGCGCGCCAGCGAACCGGCGATCTGCGAGAGGGTCTGGCCACGCTGCACGGTGACGCTGCCATCGGCGGCGACGGGTGCGGCCGATGCTGCGCGTGGCGCGGCCGGGCGCGGCGTGGTCGCCGGTTCCGTACGGCGCGGCGGCGTGACGGCGACCGGCGCCGCCTGCGGTTCGGGCTCGCGGATGATGGCATTGGACATCGCGCCTGCCGGAGCCACGATCTCCGGCTCGGCCACGGCGGCGGCGCTGTTGGGCGCATCCACCAGGGCGGAGTATTCGCGGACCAGACGGCCCTGCCCCCAATCGGCTTCGATCAGGAAATTCAACGAGGGCGTCGCCACGGGCGCATGACTGCTGACGCGCACCACAGCGCGGCCCTGCGCATTGCGGGTCAACTCAAACTGCAGTTCGCTGACCAGTCCGGACGGCGGTTCCAGCCCGACCCGGGCGAAGGTCGCCGGCGAGGCCAGTGCAACGCGGAGGTTTTCCAGCTCGGACGGATCGGCGGAAATGACCGGGATTTCGGCCAGCAGGGGTTGGCCCGGTTTGGACAGCACCCGGATATCGCCCAGGCCCAGGGCCATGGCGGAACTGCTGGCCAGGGCCAGCAGCAGCGTCGACACATACTTGAGCGGACGCACTGCGCCCGGAGCCCGGTTCTTCATGGCGGCCAATATAACGGCTCCCCCCGTGATCGGCGATGTTTCAATGCGGGTGGTCGGCGGCATCCCCATGCCGCCGACCACCACGCGATCAGCCTTCGGCGGCGACCAGTTCGGCCAGCTGCACGGCATTGAGGGCAGCGCCCTTGCGGATGTTGTCCGAGACGATCCACAGGTTCAGGCCGCGCGGGTGGGACAGATCCTCGCGGATGCGGCCGACGTACACCGCATCGGTACCTGAGGCATGGGTGACCGGCGTCGGATAGCCACCCGCTTCATGCTTGTCGACCACTTCCACGCCCGGCGAACGTGACAACAGCTCACGCGCGGCATCCGGGGTGACCTTGTCGCGGGTTTCGATGGTGACCGCTTCGGAGTGGCCATAGAACACGGGCACGCGCACGGCGGTCGGGTTCACCAGGATGCTGTCATCGCCGAGGATCTTGCGGGTTTCCCAGACCAGCTTCATTTCTTCCTTGGTGAAGCCGTTGTCCTGGAAATCATCGATGTGCGGGATCAGGTTGAACGCGATCTGCACCGGGAAGCGCTGCGGATCGATTTCCTGGAAGCTGAGCAGCTGGCCGGTCTGCTTGCCGAGTTCTTCCAGCGCCGAGCGACCGCCGCCGGACACCGACTGGTAGGTGGCCACGTTGATGCGCTCGATGCCGTACTGGCGGTGCAGCGGCGCGAGTGCGACCAGCATCTGCATGGTCGAGCAGTTCGGGTTGGCGATGATGCCGCGCGGGCGGTTCTTCAGCGCTTCCGGGTTCACTTCGGAGACGACCAGGGGCACGTCATCGTCGTAACGGAAGGCCGAGGAGTTGTCGATCACCACCGCGCCTGCGGCCGCGAACTTGGGGCCGAACTCCTTGGAGACACTGCCACCGGCGGAGAACAGCGCGATGTCCACGCCGTTCGGATCGAAGGTGCTCAGGTCCTGGACCTTGATCTTCTCGCCCTGGTACTCGATCTCGCCGCCGGCCGAACGCGAGGACGCGAGCAGGCTCAGCGTGGCGATCGGGAAGTTGCGCTCGGCCAGGATGGCCAGCATGGTTTCGCCGACAGCACCGGTGGCACCGACGACGGCGACGTGGAAACGACGATCTGGATTGCTCATGAGAACCTCTGTTGGGTGTACCGACCCGTGGCCGATACGTAACGTGCGTTGGGGATGTGTACCGACCAACGATCGGTACCTGCCGTGCCTTGGAGATATGTGCCGACCATCGGTCGGTACCTACCGGTTCGGGAACCTCGCCTGTTGGCCAGCGCGGTTCCCTATCGTTTTGCGTCGTCGATTTTTTTGCCGCCCACGGTCGCGCCGCCGGTTTTCACGGCAGCGACAGCGTCGGCGTTGATCGCGCTCGGCGGGTGGCCGGCATCCGGGCCCTGCCCCAGTGCGGCGGTCAGGTTGTCCACGGCCAGCTGCACCATCGCCCGGCGGGTGGCCTGGCTGGCGCTGCCGATATGCGGGGTCAGCACGATGTTGTGCAGGGCGAGCAGTTCCGGGCGCACCGTCGGCTCACCTTCGAACACATCCAGCCCGGCCGCGGCCAGGCGCCCGTTGGCCAGGGCATCGGCGAGCGCCAGCTCATCCACGATACCGCCGCGGGCGATGTTGATCAGCGTGGCGGTCGGCTTCATCTTCGCCAGTGCATCGGCATCGATGATGTGGTGCGAGGCGGCGTTGTAAGGCAGCACGAGCACGAGGTGATCGGCCTGCGCCAGCAGCGTATCCAGATCCACATACTGCGCGCCAACCTCGGCCTCGGTGGCCTCGGGCAGCTGCGAACGGTTGTGGTACAGCACGCGCATGCCGAAGCCGTGTGCGCCGCGGCGGGCGATGCCCTGGCCGATGCGGCCCATGCCGAGGATGCCCAGCGTGCTGCCGTGGATGTCCGCACCGAGCATGGTCTGGAACGACCATTGCCCCCACTGCCCGTCACGCAGCCAGCGCTCGGATTCGGTGATGCGGCGCGCGGTAGCCATCAGCAGGGCGAAGCCGAGGTCGGCCGTGGTTTCGGTCAACACATCCGGGGTATTGCTGGCCAGGATGCCGGCGGCGCTGAGCGCGTCGATATCCAGGTTGTTGTAGCCCACACCGACGTTGGCGATCGCGCGCAGCTGGGGCGCGTTGGCGATCTCGGCCGCGCCGATCCGTTCGTTGAGGGTGATCAGCGCGCCGTCGACGTGGGCCAGCTGTTCGGCCAGTTTCTGCGGCGTATAGCGGGTGACGTCGCCGGTCATGGTCAGGTCGAAATGCTGCCCGAGCTGTTCGACGACATCGTCGAACAGGGGCTGGCTGACCCAGACCTTGGGGCGCCGATCAGCCATCGATCGTGGCCGGAATACGCGGCGTGATCTCGCCGACATCGCCGCACTGGGCGCGGTGGCGCAGCGCCTGGTCCATCAGCACCAGCGCCATCATCGCCTCGGCGATCGGAGTGGCGCGGATGCCCACGCACGGATCGTGACGGCCAGTGGTGATCACCTCGACCGAGGCACCGCTGGCGTCCACCGTGGCACCGGGCAGGCGCAGGCTGGAGGTCGGCTTGAGCACGATCGAGGCGGTGACCTGCTGGCCGGTGGAGATGCCACCGAGGATGCCGCCGGCATGGTTGCTGGCAAACCCCTGCGGGGTGAGCAGGTCACGGTGTTCGGTGCCCTTCTGCGCGGCGCTGGCAAAGCCGTCGCCGATCTCCACGCCCTTGACTGCATTGATGCTCATCAGCGCGGCCGCCAGATCGCCATCGAGCTTGCCGTAGATCGGCTCGCCCCAGCCCGGCGGTACGCCGTCAGCCACCACGTTGACCCGCGCACCGACCGAATCGCCGGACTTGCGCAGCGCATCCATGTAGCTCTCCAGCGCGGGCACCTGATCGGCGACCGGCCAGAAGAACGGGTTGTCTTCCACCGCCGACCAGTCGAACCCGGTCGGGGTGATCTCGCCCAACTGCGAGAGATAGCCACGCACGGTGACGCCATGCCGCTGCAGCAGCCACTTCTTGGCGATCACGCCGGCAGCGACGCGCATGGTGGTTTCGCGCGCGGAGGAACGACCGCCACCGCGCGGATCGCGGATGCCGTACTTCTGCCAGTAGCTGTAGTCGGCATGGCCGGGACGGAACTGCTGGGCGATGTTGGTGTAATCCTTGCTGCGCTGGTCCGTATTGCGGATCAGCAGCCCGATCGGGGTGCCGGTGGTACGGCCTTCGTACACCCCGGACAGGATCTCGATCTCATCGGCTTCACGCCGCGCGGAGGTGTGCCGGCTCTTGCCGGTCGCCCGCCGCTGCAGATCATGGGCGAATTCGTCGGCGCTGATCTCCAGCCCCGGCGGACAGCCGTCCACCACGCAGCCGATCGCCGGACCGTGCGATTCGCCGAAGGTGGTGACGGTCAGCAGTTTGCCGAAGCTGTTGGAACTCACGGCCGCTGCGCTGCCAGTTCGGTGATGCGGGCGCTGTGCGCGATCAGTTCGCGGCACTCCACGGCGAAGATGCCCATCTGGCCGACCTTGAACTCGACCCAGCGGAAATCCACTTCCGGCAGCAGCTTGTACAGGTGCTGCTCGGACTCACCCACTTCACAGATCAGCAGGCCATCCTCGCTCAGGTGCAGCGGGGCATCACGCAGGATCTTCAGCACCAGGTCCAGGCCGTCGTCGCCGGCACGCAGGCCCATCTCCGGCTCGTAGGCATATTCCCGCGGCAGGGCATCGGTCTCGTCGTTGGTGACGTACGGGGGATTGGTGACGATCAGGTCGTAGTGACGGCCGGTCAGGCCGTTGAACAGGTCGGACTTGAGCAGGGTGACGTTGGACGTCTGCAGACGTTCCTTGTTCTCTTCGGCCAGCGAGAGTGCTTCGTCGCTGAGGTCGACGCCGTCCACTTCCCAGTTGGGGTAGTAGTGGCCCATGGCGATGGCGATGCAGCCCGAGCCGGTGCACAGGTCGAGGGCGCGATGGACATCGCGGCCGGCCAGCCACGGCTCGAAGCCGCACTCGATCAGTTCGGCGATCGGGGAGCGCGGCACCAGGGCACGCCTGTCGCTCTTGAAGCTCAGGCCGGCGAACCAGGCCTCACCGGTGAGGTAGGCTGCCGGGATGCGCTCGTCGATGCGGCGCTGGAACAGCTCCAGCACGCGGACCTTTTCGTCCTGCAGCAGGCGGGCCTGGCCGTAGGCCGGGCCGAGGTCATGCGGGAGGTGCAGGCTGTGCAGGACGAGCTGGGTGGCTTCGTCCAGGGCGTTGTCGTAGCTGTGCCCGAAGGTCAGCCCGGCGGCGTTGAAACGGCTGGTGCCGTAGCGGATCAGGTCGATGATCGTGTGGAGTTCGGCGGCCGTTTCGGCGGTCATGGCGGGGCAACAGGCAATGTGGCCCCCGATTATAGGCGCTGGGGCGGGCCGGGGCATCCGTTGCAGTCGAAACGAGCCGGAGCCCGGGCCACGGCGAGGATCAAGACAGAAGCCAATGCGGCGGTTGCCAGTCCGTGGGCTGGCGTGCCGACGCCCCTCCCGACAATCCGGCGTGGCTCCCTCTATCATGGTGGCCACTTCCGGGACGGGGCCCTTATGTTCAATCGCAATGTCGGCATCATCCTGCTGATCGCCCTGGCCGCCGGGCTGGGCCTGGTCGTGGCACAGAAGGTCTTCGCGCCCAAGCCAAGCGGTGACCGCCCTGCCACCGAATCGATCACGTTCTATCCGCAGCCGCGTCCGCTGCCCGATTTCAACCTCGGCCAGTCCGATGGCACCCGCCTGATTCCGGGTGAGCTGAAGGGCCACTGGACCCTGGTGTTCCTGGGCTTCACCTTCTGCCCGGATGTGTGCCCGACCACGTTGGCCGATCTGGCCCAGGCCCAGAAACAGTGGGAAGCCCTGCCCGAGACGCTGCGCCCGCGGCTGGTCTTCATTTCGGTCGATCCCGAGCGCGATACGCCGGCACGGCTGGGCGAGTACGTGCATGCGTTCCATAAGGACACCCTGGCCGCGACGGCCGATGTGCCCTCGCTGGAGCGTTTCGCCACCTCGCTGGGCTTTGTGTTCCAGAAGGTGCCGGGCAAGCACTTCGACGAGAACCCCGAGGATTACACCCTCGAACACTCGGCCAGCCTGGCCGTGCTGGACCCGGAAGGCCGCCTGGCCGGTCTGATCCGCCCTCCTTTCCAAGCGCAGGCCATTGCCCGCGACCTGCAACTGCTGACCGAGAAATCCGCCCCATGAGTTTGATGACCACGCTGAGCTACGCCCTGCCCCATCGCCTGCTGTCGTCCATGGCGCGCAGACTGGCGTACTCCAGCAACCCGCGGGTCTCGCGCTGGCTGATCGATACGGTCACCGCCAAGTTCGGCGTGAATCTGGCCGAAGCCGCCAACCCGGACCCGCGCAGCTACCCGACCTTCAACCAGTTCTTCACCCGGGCGCTGAAGCCGGGCGCGCGCGTGGCCGACGCCGATCCGCGCACGCTGGTGATGCCGGCCGATGGCCGGATCAGCCAGCTGGGCAAGATCGAGGACGGCCGCATCTTCCAGGCCAAGGGCCAGTCCTTCACCGCCGCCGAGCTGCTGGGCGATGCCAAGGATGCCGAGGCCTTCCACCACGGCCTGTTCGCCACGGTGTATCTGTCGCCGAAGGATTACCACCGCGTGCACATGCCGTGGACCGGCACGCTGCGCGAGACCGTGCACGTGCCGGGGCGGTTGTTCAGCGTCGGCCCGGCCGCGGTGAACAGGGTGCCGGGGCTGTTCGCCCGCAACGAACGCCTGGTCTGTCACTTCGATACGGACTTCGGCCCGATGGTCTCGGTGATGGTCGGCGCGCTGCTGGTCTCCGGCGTGGAGACGGTGTGGGGCGGCGAGGAGATTCCGGCCTACGGCGATACGATCACGCGCAAGGATTACCGCGGCAAGGGCATCACCCTGGAGCGCTTCGCGGAGATGGCGCGCTTCAACTACGGCTCCACCGTGATCGTGCTGCTGCCGCCGGGGGTGGCCGAGTTCGCGCCACACCTGGATGCCGAGCATGCGGTTCAGTTGGGGCAGGCACTGGCCACCCTGAAGTAACGGTGGTATCGGCCGCTGGCCGGC
>Ga0302349_1001333_pt1 | contig 19751 bp, 20 predicted proteins | sample PhyAR1_FD_202176 | JGI IMG/M metagenome (GOLD analysis project Ga0302349, IMG submission 202176) | Leaf surface microbial communities from alfalfa plants in UC Gill Tract Community Farm, Albany, California, United States - DLSL A.R1... | ecosystem: Host-associated > Plants > Phyllosphere >...
GCTGGATCATGCAGGCGGAGCTGGGGAAGGCATGACTGGAAGAAGTTGTGGCGACAATAATCAGCCCAACATCGTTCGCTTCAACGCCGGCCATTTCAAGGGCGCGTTGAGCCGCGCTGAATCCCATGGTGGCGACCGTCTCGTCAGGCGCAGCAATACGGCGCTCACGGATGCCGGTGCGGGTGACAATCCACTCGTCCGACGTCTCCACCATTTTTTCCAGATCGGCATTGGTGCGAACCTGGCTAGGCAAATAACTGCCCGTACCGATAATTTTGGTATACATCTAGGCTTTGTCACTCCTGGCTAATACAGCATCAAGGCGCGCAGCAATTCGTTCGGGAACCTGCTGCCGCACCGCCTGCTCTGCCTGTTCGATCGCCACGGCAAAGGCATGTTGATTTGCTGCACCGTGGCTCTTGATCACTGTTCCGCGCAATCCTAACAGACAAGCGCCATTGTACTGGTCTGGGTTGAGATGCCCGAAGCGCTTCGCCAGACGTTTCTGAATCCAGCGTCCCAGCAACCTCAGCCACCATGACCGTTTTTTGCCTTCCCCTGACGACTTCAGCAGGGAAAGAAACATTCTTACCACGCCTTCCATGGTCTTCAGCGTGACATTACCGACAAACCCGTCACAGACCATCACATCCGTTTTACCGGTGAGTAGCTCATTACCTTCAAGGTAACCAATATAGTTGATCTGCGGTGATTCTCGCAGGATTACCGCTGCGTCGCGAATGGTTTCCAGCCCTTTGGTCTCTTCGTGACCAATATTGAGCAGTGCGACACGCGGTCGGGCAATGCCGAGGACATGCTCCGCCATCACCGATCCCATCACCGCAAACTGAACCAGCATCGCGCTGTCTGAACCGACGTTGGCGCCCAGATCCAGCACCACCGTTTTACCCTGCTGCTGGTGCGGTAACACGGACATCAGCGCCGGGCGTTTAATACCGTCCAGCGGCCTGAGCATCAGCGTGGCCAGCCCCATCAGCGCGCCGGTATTTCCTGCGCTGACGCAGGCCTGCGCACGTCCCTCTTTCACCATCTCCAGCGCCACACGCATTGAGCTGCCGCGACTGTTTCGGATGGCCTGAGCGGGCCGCGCATCACTTGCAATAACCGATTCGGCAGGAATCACCTGCAAACGCCCCAGTAAGGAGGAATCCGCTTTGGCAAGCAATGGCGTGAGGATGTCGGGATTACCGACCAGAAGAAGGAACAGCTGCGAATGAGAGGCCAGTGCCTGCAATGCTGCAGGCACTGTCACGCAAGGACCGAAGTCCCCGCCCATGGCATCAATAGCCAGGGTCAAACGTGTCAAGGTATCGCCTTGCTAAGCAAGAAACTTACTTAACGATAACCTTGCGACCGCGGTAGTAACCATCCGCAGTAATGTGGTGACGCAGATGAGTTTCGCCAGAAACTTTATCTACTGACAGAGCAGCAGTGGTCAGCGCATCGTGCGAACGACGCATACCACGCTTAGAACGGGTGGGTTTATTCTGTTGTACGGCCATGGACCTTACTCCTATTACTTACGCTTTAAACTGGCTAATACGGCAAATGGATTTGGTTTCTCCGCCTCTGCAGGCAGTTTGCCAAAGACCATGTCCGCCTCGGACACTTCACAGTGTTCAGAATCATGTACCGGAACGACCGGCAGCGCGAGAATGATTTCATCCTCGACAACTGCCAGCAGATCGATCTCACCAAACTCGTTGACATCGACCGGCTCGTACGCTTCCGGCAATGCCTCGGCCTGCTCTTCAGAAGAGACAGGACTGAAGCAATAACTTACGTGTACATGATGAGGAAAGGTCTGGTTGCAGCGCTGACAACGCAACGTCACTTGTACTTCAGCTGTACCCGTCAGTACCGCCAGACGTTGACTGTCAACTGCAAACGACATGGCACAATCCACATCACTGTCCACACTAACTACTGACTCGGCCACGCGCTCCACCTGTACAGATGTGTAGACACCTTGATAATCAAGGCGTTTTTGAGCGGTGCGGACCGGGTCCAGCGTCAGGGGTAATTTTACCTTTTGCATAGGGCGCGCATATTAACTTTGTAATGTCATAGAGTCAAAGAAAAAGGCCGTTAAACAGCATCTTTCAACCACTATTCGCATCCAGTGCGGCGCACAGTTTAAAATGACTGTCACCAATTCGCTATCACTATTGAAAAAAAATGACCACATCGATTCTTTTAGCTTCCACCTCGCCTTTTCGCAAGGCGTTATTAGACAAGCTGGGCCTGCCCTTTATCACCGCCGCCCCCGAGGTGGATGAAACCCCGCAGCCCGGTGAAACCGCGGAAGTGCTGGTCTCACGCCTTGCCGTCGCGAAAGCAAAAGCGCTGGCTCAGGCCTACCCCGATCACTGGATCATCGGCTCCGATCAGGTCTGCGTGCTGAACGGGATGATTACCGGTAAACCGCACACCGTGGAGAATGCCCGGGCGCAGCTACGCGCCGCCAGCGGCAACCGCATCACCTTCTATACCGGTCTGGCGCTTTTTCACCCCGCCAGTCAGCAACTGATGCAATGTTGTGAGCCTTTTGTGGTGCACTTTCGTGATCTTAGCGAAGCGGAGATCGCTGCCTATATAGAGAAGGAACAGCCGCTGTACTGTGCCGGCAGTTTCAAAAGTGAAGGCCTGGGGATTTGTCTGTTTGATCGGTTAGAGGGACGCGATCCCAATACGCTGGTGGGACTGCCGCTGATCGCGCTCAACGGCATGTTACGGCAAGCCGGCATCAATCCGCTGTCGGCGTGATGCCAGCGCGCAATTACGCTTTTAGCTGACGTAGCCGGAGCAGGCACTGCTTCAGGCCGTCATCCAGCGGTGCTTCCACCCGCATCACTTCGCCGGTGCCGGGATGAGTAAAGGTGAGCGCCGCAGCGTGCAGGAACAGCCGCTTTAAGCCGGTTGAGGCCAGCTGGCTGTCGAACTCACGCTCCCCGTAGCGATCGTCGAAAGCAATCGGGTGGCCAGCATGGAGAGTATGGACGCGGATCTGGTGCGTACGCCCGGTCACCGGGCTGGCTTTAATCAGCGTGGCAAACTCAAAACGCTCTTCTACTTTAAAGCGGGTTTCTGACGGTTTCCCTTCGCTGCTGACGCGCACGATACGTTCGCCGCTCTGCAGAATATTTTTCAGTAGCGGCGCCTGCACTACTTTCAGGTGTGAAGGCCAGTTACCGCGCACCAGCGCCAGGTAATCTTTCTGCATCCCCTTTTCGCGCAGCTGTTCATGCAGAGAACGCAGCGCCGAGCGCTTCTTCGCCACCAGTAAAATGCCGGAGGTATCACGATCCAGCCGATGAACCAGCTCCAGGAAGCGCGCTTCGGGCCGCAAGGCACGTAATCCCTCGATGACCCCAAAGCTCAGCCCGCTACCGCCGTGCACTGCGGTGCCGGACGGCTTATTCATCACCAGCAGGGATTCATCTTCATACAGGATGGCATCGGCCAGCGAGGCGACTTTAGCCAGCTTCGGTGAGACGGCATCCTCATCGCGCTCGGCGACCCGCACCGGCGGAATACGGACCTCATCACCCGCCTCAAGCTTGTACTCCGGCTTGACGCGCTTTTTATTCACCCGCACCTCGCCTTTACGTACGATGCGATAAATCATGCTTTTCGGCACACCTTTCAGTTGGGTGCGCAAAAAGTTATCAATGCGTTGTCCGGCATTTTCAGCCGTGATGGCGACAAATTGTACGCCCGGATTCTCTGTTTTCATGGCGGCGATTCTAAATAGTGTCCCCTGATAGCGCCACCCCTTTTTCTGTGCTTAACTCTGGGGTTAGTGTCGCGATAAGCGGCCCGGCTGCTGGCTTTTTCAACAACCTGGCGCTTGACCCGATATATTATGGTGCTAAATGTAAAGAAACTTCACAAGCTGGCTAAAGTCGCCTTGCTATATGAAGGTTAGCAATGGAATAATGCTTAAGTTTCTTACCTGAAGGGTTTCAGGGCAGAAAAAGAGCGAAATTGTCATTTTGCCGGATCGAGCAGACACGCAGCAATGGCGTAAGACGTAATGCGAAATCAGGCACTTAGCGGGCTGCGGGTTGCGGCCTGGACAGCAGTATGGAGTGCACGGGTTTTTTATTTCTCTCAGGCATTTCCACTATCTGGTGCTGTTTTCCCTTATGAAAAACAGGCCACCGACGTTATTTGCGCCCCTCGCGCGGTCGACAGCCGTGAGGCTGACGACATTGCACTAAGTCACGGGGCCATCGGTTGATACTCGTCCAGGGTAACTATGCCCGCAGCTGTAATCACTCATGAAAGAATAACGAGTAAGTCACGATGAAAAGAATGTTAATAAACGCAACTCAGCAGGAGGAGTTGCGCGTTGCCCTGGTTGACGGTCAGCGTCTGTACGATCTGGATATCGAAAGCCCAGGACACGAACAGAAAAAAGCCAACATTTACAAAGGTAAAATCACTCGCATTGAACCCAGCCTTGAAGCTGCGTTTGTCGATTATGGCGCAGAGCGTCACGGTTTCCTCCCTTTAAAAGAAATCTCCCGCGAATATTTCCCCTCCAGCTACAACGCGCATGGTCGTCCGAATATCAAAGACGTGCTGCGTGAAGGTCAGGAAGTCATTGTTCAGATCGATAAAGAAGAACGCGGCAATAAAGGCGCTGCGCTGACCACCTTTATCTCTCTGGCGGGCAGCTATCTGGTACTGATGCCGAACAACCCACGTGCAGGCGGTATCTCCCGTCGCATCGAAGGTGACGATCGTACCGAACTGAAAGAAGCCCTGTCGGCGCTGGAACTGCCGGAAGGCATGGGATTGATCGTCCGCACCGCCGGTGTCGGTAAATCTGCCGAATCGCTGCAGTGGGATCTGAGCTTCCGTCTGAAACACTGGGAAGCGATTAAAAAAGCCGCTGAAAACCGTCCGGCGCCGTTCCTGATTCATCAGGAAAGCAACGTCATCGTTCGTGCATTCCGCGACTATCTGCGCCAGGACATCGGCGAAATCCTGATTGATAATCCGAAAGTACTGGAACTGGCGCGTCAGCATATCGCTGCGCTGGGCCGTCCGGATTTCAGCAGCAAAATTAAGCTCTACACCGGTGAAATCCCGCTGTTCAGCCACTATCAGATCGAATCGCAAATCGAATCCGCTTTCCAGCGTGAAGTCCGCCTGCCTTCCGGCGGCTCGATTGTGATCGATAGCACCGAAGCGTTAACCGCAATTGATATCAACTCAGCACGCGCTACGCGCGGCGGCGATATCGAAGAGACAGCGTTTAACACTAACCTTGAAGCGGCAGACGAGATTGCCCGTCAGCTGCGTCTGCGTGACCTCGGCGGCCTGATCGTTATCGACTTTATCGATATGACGCCGGTCCGCCATCAGCGCGCGGTAGAAAATCGTCTGCGTGAAGCGGTGCGTCAGGACCGTGCGCGTATCCAGATTAGCCACATTTCTCGCTTCGGCCTGCTGGAGATGTCACGCCAGCGTCTGAGCCCGTCGTTAGGTGAATCAAGCCATCACGTCTGCCCACGCTGTAGCGGCACCGGCACCATTCGTGATAACGAATCACTGGCGCTGTCGATCCTGCGCCTGATTGAAGAAGAAGCGCTGAAAGATAACACCAAAGAAGTGCACGCCATCGTGCCAGTTCAGGTGGCCTCTTACCTGCTGAATGAGAAGCGTGAAGCGGTCAATGCCATTGAAAAACGCCAGGGCGGCGTGCGGGCCATCATTGTTCCAGATGACAAGATGCAAACCCCACACTATTCCGTGCTGCGCGTACGTAAAGGTGAAGAGACCCAGACGCTGAGCTACCATCTGCCGAAGCTGCATGAAGCTGAAATGGCGCTGCCATCGGAAGAGGAGCACGGCGAACGTCGTCGTCCTGAGCAGCCAGCGCTGGCGGCCTTTGTCATGCCTGATGCGCCTCCTGCACCGGTTGAAGTTGCACCCGAAGCGCCACGCGCTGAAGCGCAACCGGCAGCGAAAGCGCCAACCGTCGCGGCACCAGCAACCGTCAGCACCGGCTTCCTTGGCCGCCTGTTCGGTGGGCTGAAGAAAATGTTCGGTGGCGAAGACGCCCCTGCGGCAACGCCAGCTACGCCTGAAGTTGCAGAACCGAAGAAAGCGCCGGAAAGCGAAGAAGAGAACGCAAATCAGCGCGGCGATCGTCGCAACAACAACCGTCGCAATAACAACCGTCGTGAGCGTACGCCGCGTAACGGTGAAAATGGTCAGGCACGTGAAAGCCGCGAACCGCGTGAGCCGCGTGAAAGCCGTGAACCACGCGAGAGCCGCGAGCCGCGCGAAAACCGTGAGCCACGTGAAGGCAATGATAACCGTCGCAACAAGCGTCAGTCTCAGCCTAACGAGGTGCGTGAAGAGCGTCCGGCACTGAGCGAAGAAGCCCGTCAGCAGCGCGACGAGCAGCAGCAACAGCGTCGTGAGCAACGTGCTGAACGTCAGCGTCGTCGTCAGGAAGAGAAACGCGCCCAGCAGGAAGCCGCGAAAGCTGCCGAGCAGCCAGTGGTTGCCGAGGCTGTAGCTGAAACCCCTGAAGCGCAGGATGACGAACGCGTGCAGGTGATGCCGCGTCGTAAGCCGCGTCAGCTGAGCCAGAAAGTCCGCGTTGATGATAATCGTCAGCCACTGCCTGCAGAAGCCATGGATATTGCCGTGCCGACTGAAGCGCGTGTGGTACCGCAACCAGCGGCCGACGTACTGCCAACCGAAGCCCCACAGATCGAAGAGCAGGATGATAACGACAGCCGTGATAACGCCAATATGCCGCGTCGCTCACGCCGTTCGCCACGTCATCTGCGCGTCAGCGGTCAGCGTCGTCGTCGTTATCGTGATGAGCGTTACCCAACCCAGTCAGCCATGCCTCTGGCGGCTGCAGCCGCGTCGCCAGAAATGGCCTCCGGTAAAGTGTGGGTACGCTATCCGGTCAGCCAGACCAGCGAAGAGCAGGTAGTGCAGGATGCCGTTCAGGAAACGCCAGATTACAGCCGTGAAGAGACCGCAGGCGCCATTGCACTGCCGGTTGCTGCTGCGGTTGAATCAGATGCGTCACAGGACGCCCCCGTGCAGCAGGCTGAACCGCAGGCCGAAACGCCGGTGCCGGTGGTGAACACTGACGATACCCGTGCGATCGATGCACCGGTTGATCATCAGCCGTCTGTGATCCCAGCCGCGGCTGAAGCGATCGCTGAAACCATCGCTGCTCAGGCACAGCCTGCTGAGCCGGTAAGCGAAATGCCCGATGCTGCACAGAGTGATGAAGCGGCACAGCCCGCAGAGATGGCTCAACAGGCCCCGGTCGAAGTCAGCCGTGAAACTGAAGCACAGGTAGAAGAAGTGCTGAATGCCCCGATCGCAGCCGACGCTGAGACGGTGTTAAGCACTGAGCCTCATGCGCCTGTCGCGGCACGTGACGTTGAACCTGCACCGGTGGCAGCATCGCCAGCGCCGGTTGCTGCTGAGCCTGCCGCTGAACCGGTTGCCGCTGCTGAGCCTGCCGTCGCCGCAGATGTCACCCGCTGGAAGCACTTCGCTTCTGCGCCAATGACCAAAGCGCCTGCGCCGGTCTGGCAGCCAGAACCGGCACGTCACAGCGACTGGGTACGTTCTCCGTACCAGTTCGATGGACGTGGTTCTGCTGGCGGTCACGCGGCTACCCATCAGGCCACGGCACCAGCGACTAAGCCATAACGCTGACCTTGCTCTGAACCTGACCCCGGCCTGCAAGCCGGGGTTTTTTTATGCCTGTTTTCTGTGGCTCAGCTGGCATACAGGCAAAAAAAATCCCACCCTCTTTTATCAGGAGGATGGGAGAAACTAAGCGCACCCGGTTAAAGTACGCTCAAATTTTCAGGTCAGATTATGAATTCAGCTGGAACAGGGACATCTTAGACATATCGGTAAAGGTCTTGTACGACGCCTGCAGCGCCGTCTGCTGCATGGTGTAACTGGAAATCGCCTGGGTATAATCCACATCCACCAGGTCGCTCATCTGCGAGCTGTAAATCACGTTACGATCGTCGCCCTGGGCATCCAGCGTATCGAGTTCCGACAGCTGAGTCCCGATTTCGGAGCGCACGGTTAAGACGTTGTTCAGCGAGTTGCCAAGACCGCGGTTGGTTTTATCCATCGCATCCTGGAACGTCTGTTTAGTGGCGGCATCCGCATCATCCTGCGGCACTTTCAGCGCGGCAATGGCGCTATCCAGCATGGCGAACAGGTTGGTTTCGCTGGCGCTGCCGTCCGGCTCTTTGGTGGCATTGCCGGTGATCGCCATGAAGATATCGTCACCGGTATGGCCGACGGTCATGCTGCGGCTGCTGTCCACTTTCTGAGTAATAGCATCGGTTCCGCCCGCATAGCTCACGCCAGTGCCGGCGCCATCTACAAACGGCGCGCTGTCAGTTTTGTAACCGGCAAAGATATAACGACCGTTGGCATCCTGGCTGTTAGCCTGGTTGAGTAACTGGGCGCGGATCCCTTCGAGCTGGGTCGCAATCGAGCCACGGTCATCGTCACTCAGCGTGCCGGTTGAACCATTGACGATCAGCGTTTGCGCATCCTGAATACTGCCGGTCACGCCTTTCAGCGCGTTTTCTTCCAGCGATAATCCCTGGTTAGCAAAAGTACGCGCCAGCGCGTACTGGCTGCTCTGCGACTGCGTCTGCGACAACACCACCGCGCGTGAGGCGGCAATCGGATCGTCCGATGGATTGGTGACGCGGCGGCCACTGGAGAGCTGTTCGCCCACTTTCAGCCAGGAGGCTTGCGAGTCGGTAATTCCACGCACCTGCTGGTTAAATATCATATTTGTACTGATTCGCATGCTATCCCCTACCCTTAGCGAATATTGATCAATGCATCAAAGATGGTGCTGGCAGTCTGCAGTACCTGCGCATTTGCCATGTAATATTGCTGATATTTTGTCAGGTTGGCGTACTCTTCATCGAGGTTAACCCCGGAGACCGATTGCTGCCGTTCGGTGAGCTGACTGACCACACTTTCCTGCGTGGTGCTGGTGGTTTCCAGCGAGCTGGTTTTGTTGCCGACGGTGCTGACGATACTGGCGTAAGCCTGTGCCAGCGTGGCGTTGCCGCCCACCAGTTTACTGTCCTGCAGGTTCAGCAGTTTCTGCGCATTACGGTTATCGCTTTCGCCACCTGTTGCACCGGCAGCGGCGATTTGTGATTCGCTGGTGATAGCCACTGACATGTCGTTAATCGCGTTCTGTACCGGCTTCACCAGGAAACTGTCTTTGGCAGCCGGCGCAGGGGTGGAGCCGACGGTCAGCTTCAGACCGTCAAAACTCAGCGTGGTGTCGCCGTTGCTCTCGTTGATCCGGTTAATGGCGACGGAGACGCCGTCAGACGCACGGGTCGCGGTCCAGTTGCTGCCGTCATAGCTCAGGGTGTAGTTAGAGGCTTTCAGCGCACTGGTATCGGTCCACTCAGCGGTCACCGAGGCTGCGGTGCTGTTTTTGCTGTTACTCACCACGGTCGGCGTGCCGATATTAAAGAAATCGACGCCCTGATCCCCGTTGCTGTCAAAGCCCTGCTTATGCACGGTGTTAAAGCTGGTGGTAAAGGCAGCGGCCAGCTGGCCGAGCTGGTTCTGCGCCAGATCGAGATCCTGCGAGCGGAACGCCAGCAGGCCACCGAGCGAACCGGTAGTAATCAGTTTTTCCGGGATCTCAACATTACCGGCCTGTTTGTCCACATAGCCAATGGTGGTGCGGGTCGGATCGCTGCTGGACGTCATGGCCACCAGCTGGTTTGATTTGGTGCCGTTGACCAGCGTCAGGCCGTTCGCCATTGAAACGCTATAGCTTCCATCCTGCTCCGACACGGTCACGCCGACCACATTGTTCAGGTCGCTGACCAGCTGATCGCGCTTGTCCAGCAGGTCATTCGGTGCGGTACCGGTGCCGGTCGTCAGTCTGGCGATCTGCTTGTTCAGATCCGCAATCTGCGTGGTGTAGGTATTGACCTTATCCACGCTGGAGCCGATGTCGCTGTTAACGCTGTTCTGCATGCTGGTCAGATACTGCGAAGTAGTCTGGAACTGGCTGACCAGCCCCTGGGCGTTGCTCAGCATTGACTGGCGCGCCGACGGATCGTTGGCGTTACTGACCACGTTCTGCAGGTTGGTAAAGAAGCTCTGAATCGAGGTCGACAGGCTGGTGGTCGAGGTCGATAACAGATCGTCGATGTTAGAAATCTGGCTGTACTGGGTGCTTACCGCACTGTAGTTCGCGCTGGAGCCGCGCAGCTGGGCGGCGATAAACGCATCATATTCACGCTGAACGCCGGTCACGTTAACCCCGTTGCCATAGTAGCTGTTGCCCTGCAGGGTGCTGTTAGCCTGGGCAAGAATAGTGGTCTGGCGTGAATAGCCCGCCACGGTGTAGTTGGTAATGTTGTTGCTGGTGGTGCTCAGGGCGGCCTGCGCGGCACTCAATCCGCTCATCGCGGAGTTAATTATGCTGGACATCTCGGTTCCTTACATTCCCCGTCAACCGGGCTGGCAGTCATCAAAGTGGGCGCCAGCAGGCGAAAACGCATCTGGCTTATGATGGTGTTATCGGCGTGCTTAAGTGAAACTTGAGGCTAAATGATCAGAACAGGTCACCTAAATCCTGGCTGTAGGCTTTAACGACTTTTTCGCCCATGTTCTTGAATTGCTGAATCATTCCCACCAGCTTCTGTGCATATTTGGGATCGGTGGCGTAACCCGCCGCCTGCAGTGCCTGCGCGCCCTGCTCGGCGCTTGACGCGTTAGCCACGGCGGCATAGCGGGGATTATTGGTAATCAGTTTGACGTAATCCGTCAGCGCTTCGAAATAGGAGTTGTAAACCCGGAAGCTGGCGCGCACTTTCTTCGCTTCGCCCTGCTCATATTCGGTGGTCATGATGTCGGTGGTTTCGCCTTTCCAGTCACCGCTGGCTTTAATGCCGAATACGTTGTAGCTCGGCTTGCCATCGCGGGTCAGGATCTGGCGCTGGCCCCAGCCCGACTCCAGCGCCGCCTGCGCCAGAATCAGATGGTGCGGAATACCGCTCTGCTGACTGGCGGCCTGCGCCGGTTGTGTCAGCTGCGCAATAAACTCGCGGCTGTCGGTTGGCAGGCCGGTCGGTGACGAGACCGGCAGACGCGGCATGGCTTTGCGCACCATCTGCTCCAGCTGCTGCGCCGGTTGTTGCACCGCGCCGACGGTGCTGAGAATAAAGCTGTTATCCAGCTTCATCGGCACCGTGCCAGCTTTCTCATCCGGTGCGGTGGCGGGCTGCATCTGCTTAACGATGGTTTCCGCCAGTCCGAGGCCGCGTTTGCCCATCTCCTGCGCAATCTGCTGATCGTACATTGAGGTAAAAAGTTTGGTTTGTTCGTTGCTCATCATTCCATCCTGCGGCAACGCCTCACGCATGCTTTTCAGCATCATCTGTACAAACATCCCTTCGACCTGACGGGCGACCTGCAGCGCTTTCCCTTTCGGATCGCCGCTGGCCTGGTGTTTCAGTTCGTTCAGTGAGCGGCTGTCGTAAGCCGCACTCATCAGAGATTGCGTATCCGTCATCAGATAATTTCCAGTTTGGCGCGCAGACAACCGGCGCTCTGCATCGATTGCAGAATCGACATCAGCTCAATAGGCGATGCGCCCAGCGCGTTCAGCGCACGCACCACGTTGTTCAGGTTGGCACTGGCATTAACACGCTGCAGCGCGCCACCGGTCTGACGCAGATCGATCTGGGTCTGGGTGGTCGCTACCGTCTGACCACCGGCCAGCGGCGTATCTGGCTGACTGACGTTCTGCTGCTGATTGACGGTCACCGACAGGTTACCCTGCGCCACCGCACACTGATTCAGCGTCACTTCGCGGTTCATCACCACGGAACCGGTACGGGAGTTGATGATCACTTTCGCATCCTCAACCGGTATCGAAACGTTGATGTTCTGGATATCCGCCAGCAGACGCACCTGGGCACCGTTATTCGGTGAGACGCGGATCTGAACGGTTCGGGCATCCAGCGGCTGGGCGGCACCGTAACCGCCACGCGCGTTAATCGCATCGGCAATCCGCTGCGCCATTGAGAAGTCTTCGCTGTTCAGCTGCAGGTTGATGGTGTTCTGCGAGCCAAAGTTGCTTTGCAGTTCCCGCTCAACCGTTGCCCCGCCGGTAATCCGGCCGCCGTTCAGCTGGTTAACCTGCACGCTGCTGCCGCCTGCCGACGCGCCCGCACCGCCGACCAGGATGTTACCCTGCGCCAGTGCATAAACCTGGTTATCGACCCCTTTCATCGGGGTCATCAGCAGCGTACCGCCGCGCAGGCTTTTGGCGTTACCCAGTGACGACACCACCACGTCCAGCGTCTGTCCCTGACGGGCAAACGCCGGCAGTTTGGCGGTCACCATCACTGCCGCCACGTTTTTCAGCTGCATGTTAGTGCCGGTCGGCACGGTAATGCCGAGCTGTGACAGCATGTTGCTCACCGTCTGGGTGGTGAACGGCGTCTGGGTGGTCTGGTCACCGGTTCCGTCCAGCCCGACCACCAGGCCATAGCCAAGCAACTGGTTTTCACGCACGCCCTGTACGGTGGTCAGATCGCGAATTAAATCGGCCTTTGCCAGCAGGCTGACGCCCAGCAGCAGCGCCACTCCGATTCGCAACAGCGTTAACTTTTTCATTGAAACCTCTTACATCGGCGAGATGTTCAGGAAGAAACGCTGCAACCAACCCATGGTCTGCGCCTCATTGATATAACCGTTTCCGACGTACTCAATACGCGCATCGGCGACGGCGGTAGATAACACGGCGTTGCTGGCGCTGATGGTGCGTGGGTTAACCACGCCCGAGAAGCGAATGAACTCCGTGCCCTGATTAATGGCGATCTGTTTCTCGCCCACCACGTGCAGGTTGCCGTTCGACAACACCTGATCCACGGTGACGGTAATGGTGCCGGTAAAGGTGTTGTTGGCGGAGGCGCCGCCTTTACCTGCGAAATCATTTTTGCCTTCGGCGCCAAAGTTGGCTTTCTCGCCACCGGCACCCACCAGTCCTGCCAGCCCGGTCGGAACCGCGCTTAAACCGAAGCTGTTGCTGCCATCGCGGCTGGCATTCGCCGAGGAGCTTTTGCTGGCACTGACGTTTTCCTGCAGCGTAATCGTCAGAGTGTCGCCAATGTTGCGTGGGCGGCGATCTTCAAACAGCGGCTGATAGCCGTAGTTGAGCGGCGCAACGCCCTGGAAAATTGAGCCGTTTACCACCGGTGGCGCGGACGGCATCGGCTGCGCCGTGGTCGCCCCTTCTACCAGCGGTGTACGCGGTACCAGTGCACAACCGTTAAGGGTTAGCAGCAACGAGGCGACTAACCAATGTCCAGGCTTGAGAATCTGTTGCTTCGCCACGGAGTCACGACCTTATCAATATCTGTTCTTCAGGCCAGCCGGAGCTGGCCCTGCTGTGGATTAAATCTGAGTCAGTTTCGCCAGCATCTGATCGGAGGTGCTGATCGCTTTGCTGTTGATTTCATAGGCGCGCTGGGTCTGGATCATGCTGACCAGCTCTTCCGCCACGTTGACGTTCGACGTTTCGGTATAGCCCTGGTAGAGCAGACCCGCGCCATTCTGGCCAGGGGTGCTGTCGGTGGGGGCGCCCGATGCCTGCGTTTCCTGATAGAGGTTTTCACCCACGCTATCGAGACCGGCATCGTTCATAAAGGTGCTCAGGGTTAACTGGCCGACCTGGGTCGCCTGGGTCTGTCCCTGCTGCGTCACGCTCACTACCCCGTCACGCGCCACGGTGATGCTGGTGGCGTTGGCCGGAATGGTGATGCCTGGCTGCACCGGGAAACCGGAGTTGGTCACCAGCTGGCCGTTCTGATCGACCTGGAAAGCGCCGTCACGGGTATAAGCCGAGGTGCCATCCGGCATCTGAATCTGGAAATAGCCCTGACCATTAATCGCGATATCTTTCGAGTTGCTGGTCTGCGACAGGTTGCCCTGGGTATGCAGACGTTCAGTGGTCACCGGACGGACACCGGTACCAATCTGCAGGCCAGAAGGCAGCGTCGTCTGTTCTGACGACTGGGTGCCCGGCTGACGCATGGTCTGATACATCAGATCTTCGAACACCGCACGCGAACGTTTAAAGCCGTTGGTGCTGACGTTTGCCAGGTTGTTGGCAATCACGTCCATGTTCATCTGCTGTGCATCAAGACCGGTTTTCGCGATCCATAAAGAACGAATCATGTTGTTATCCTCGCGCCTTAGCTGCTCATGTTCAGCAGCTGGTTGGCTTTTTGTTCGTTTTCATCGACGTTAGTGATGACTTTCATCTGCATCTCAAAACGTCGGGCGTTGGCGATCATGTCGACCATGGTTTCCACCGGTTTCACGTTGCTGCCTTCCAGTACGCCAGGCATCACCTGCATGGTAGGGTCAGCCTGCAACGCCGCACCGCGCGTGGCCTGCGTGGCCGCTGTCGGACGGAACATGCCGTCGTCGCTGCGCTGCACCTCTTTGCCGGTGGCGCGCACCAGCTTGAGCTTACCGAGCTGGACAGTGGCATTCGGCGCATCGCCGGCATTCAGGCCGGTGATGGAACCGTCGGCGGCAATGGTGATTTCCGATCCCTGCGGGATCACAATCGGACCGCCATCACCCATCACAGGATTGCCCTGAATCGTCAGCGTACCGTTCGGGCTGATTTGCATGTTGCCGTTGCGGGTATAGGCTTCGCTGCCGTCAGCGGTACGCACCGCCAGCCAGCCATCCTGCTGCACCGCCACGTCGAGTGGGCGCTCGGTGTAATCCATGGTGCCCTGACTCATATCGGCGCCTGGCGTTGACGCCGTCACCAGCGTGCGGGTCGGCAGGGACCAGCCATTGACCGGCACCGCACGCAGCGCATTAAGCTGCGCACGGAAGCCTGGCGTTGAGGCGTTGGCGAGGTTGCTGGCGGTAACCGCCTGCTGATCCAGCGTCTGGCTGGCCGCGCCCATCGCGGTATATATCGCGTGATCCATAAAGCAATCCTGTTAGCGAATTAACGTAAGTTAACCAGCGTGTTAAGAATCTGGTCCTGAGTTTTGATGGTCTGCGCGTTCGCCTGATAGTTACGCTGCGCCACGATCATGTTCACCAGCTCTTTACTCATGTCGACGTTAGAGGCTTCCAGCGCGCCGGCAGTCAGTGAGCCGAAGGTGCCGGTGTTCGCCAGACCAATCGCCGCCTGACCTGAAGCGTTAGAGGCAGACCAGACGTTATCGCCCTGTGACTGCAGGCCTTCCGGGTTAGAGAAGCTTGCCAGGACGATCTGACCCAGCAGCTGGGTTTTCTGGTTGGAGTAGGTGCCGGTGATGGTGCCGTCATCGTTGATGGCGTAGCTGGTCAGATCGCCAGGCGCATAACCATCCTGAGTCGGGCTGCCAAAGGTGGTGCTGCCGGTGTTCTGCTGCAGGCTGCCCAGCATGCTCAGGGTGATCGGCTGATTGGCCACCGCGCCGTTAGCGGCGGCAGTCTGGCCTGGTGCCGGTACGTTAAGGGTTAAGCCTACGGTGCCATCGGTGCTGCTGCTGACCACGGCGCCATTGGCGTCCAGCTTGTCCATGCTGGTCAGTTTGCCGCTGGTGTCGAATGCCATTTTGAAGTCACCCGCGGAGTAGCCGGTGTTGGCGTCGATAGCGTGCACGGTCCAGCTGTTGCTGGCGGTGTCTTTGACAAAGTACATGTCGAGCGCATGGTCGTTACCCTGCGAGTCGAACACGGTCGCCGTGGTCTTTTTGTTATAGCTGTCGGCGTTGGCGGTCGAGAAAGTCGTGACCGTCGGGGCAGTGTCAGTGGAGTTCAGGTTCGCAACCAGGCCGGTGGTGGTGGTCGCGCGTGCCGGCATCTGCTCGGTCGGAATGCTGATCGCAACCGGGTTTGCGCCCGCCTGGATGGTGGCCGGTGAGCCGCTGGCCGGATAACCGGTCACGTTCAGACCCTGGGTGTTGATCAGGTTACGGTTGGCATCCAGTGTGAACTGACCGTTACGCGAATAGTAAACCGCGCCGCTGGTGTCCGTCATACGGAAGAAACCGTTGCCGCTCAGCGCGACGTCGAGGCCACGGCTGGTGGTGGTGGTCGAACCGTCGTTAAAGTTCTGAATCACCGCAGCAACTTTGGTGCCGAGGCCGACGTTAGAACCGGCAAACATATCGGCAAAGGCGATGGTGCTTGATTTAAAACCCGCTGTCGCGGAGTTGGCGATGTTGTTACCGATGACATCAAGGTTACTTGAGGCAGCGCCAAGGCCGCTGACCGCTTGGGAAAATGACATGTGTGTGTCTCCTGTCTACAGGTTAATCAGAGAATCTGACGTACTTCGTCAAGGGAAGCGGAGCCCATGGTGCCGAGATCCAGTTTTGTGGTGTCGTTCGCGGTACTTACCCCATTGACGTAGGCGTAGTTAAGCGGTTGTGCCACCAGTTGTGTGCTGCCATTGCTTGCCGCAATCGCAACGCTGTATTTACCGTCTGGCGCGGTGGAGCCGTCGCTCAGTTTGCCGTCCCACGAGAAGGTATGAACGCCAGCGCTGAGTGCGCCGAGGTCAACGGTATCGATCACCGAGCCGTTAGCATCTTTAATCGTGGCGGCGGTTGCGGTTGAGGCCGACGCCAGCTCAACACCAAACGGCGTGGTGGTGCCGCTGCCGACCAGTACCTGCGAGCCGTTGACCATTACGCCATGCCCAATCAGCGTGGAGCTTTGCAGCGACTGGCTGGTGCTGATCTGGCCGGAGATCGATCCCAGCGTGGTGTTCAGTTTTTCAATTCCGCTCAGGGTGTTGATCTGCGCCAGCTGAGTGGTCAGCTGGCTGTTGTCCATCGGATTGGTGGGATCCTGGTTCTGTAACTGGGTCACCAGCATGGTGAGGAACTGATTCTGCAGATCCTGCGCGCTGTTGCCGGTGCCACTGGTGCTGGAAGAGCTGAGGACCGTGGGGTCCAGCTTCTCGTTAACGCCTACCGCGATAGCCATAATTTTTCTCCGTTATTGCCCGATCGTCAGGGTTTTCATCATCATCGACTTCACGGTGTTGAGCACTTCGACGTTAGCCTGGTAACTGCGCGACGCTGACATGGTGTTGACGGTCTCAGACACCACATCCACGTTCGGCATCTTCACGTAGCCTTTGGCATCTGCCATCGGGTTACCTGGGTCATACACCAGTTTTGCCGGGGTCGGATCGTCGACCACCTTCGCCACTTTTACGCCGCCGGTGGCCGCGCCAGGTGCCGCATCGGTCTGAAACACCACCTGTTTAGCGACGTAGGGTTGCCCATCCGGGCCGGTAACGCTGTCGGCGTTGGCCAGGTTACTGGCACTGACGTTTAATCGCTGTGATTGCGCGGTCATCGCTGAGCCGGCAATGTCAAAAATGTTCAGCAAGGCCATAATTATTGCCCTTGTAACACGCTCATCATGCCTTTGATCTGGCTACTGATAAGGGTGAGGTCGGTTTGATATTTCAGGCTGTTATCCGCGAACTGGGTACGTTCACGGTCCATATCTACTGTGTTGCCGTCGGCGGCTGGCTGATCGGGAATGCGATAGAGCATATCCATCGACGGTGCCGAGTTGGTCTGTGCTTCAATGTGGCGAGCTGACGTGACTTTTAACGCCATGCTGCTGCCTTCCGCACGACCATTGGCCATCACCCGACTCAGCTCGCTGGCAAAGTCGATATCCCGGGCCTGATAACCAGGGGTATCGGCGTTGGCAATGTTTGACGCCAGGATCTCCTGACGTTGAGCACGCAGGTTGAGGGCTTCCGTACCAAATTTCAGCGCCGCATCCAGTTTGTCGAGCATGGTTCCTCCGCAAATGAGAATTTCGAGCTGGCAGCTTAATTTGGAAAAGCAAGAGGTGATCGTCTGAATAAGGCCAAAAACCCATGCTATTTTGACTCTTGAATAATTTTTGCTGCGCGTAGACTCGTTGCCATCATCAGTGAGGAAAAGCACATGCGTGGATATCAAACCCTGCTGGCCAGCCTGCTGGTCCTGATCGCCCTGCCGGTGACGGCCGGGGATTTCAGTGCGCAACTGGAACAATTTTTTAAAGCCCGTGATGCGCAGCATGCCGCAGGCATGAAGGTGGTGGTCCGCACGCCGCAGGCCCAGTGGCCCGACTGCGACACGCCAGCATTTACGCTGCCAGGCAATAGCCGCCTGTGGGGCAATATGAGCGTGGCGGCAAACTGCGGTGAGAACCGCCGCTACATTCAGGTCCAGGTGCAGGTCACCGGGTCTTACCTGGTGGCTAACCGGCTGTTAACGCGGGGCAGCAGCGTCAGCACGGCTGATTTCAGCCTGCAGACCGGCCGGCTGGACGTTCTGCCAGCGCGTTCGCTGCTCAACGATGAGGCGGTAGCGGATGCGGTGGTACTGCGCGATATCCAGCCAGGCCAGCCGATTAACCCGTCGATGCTGCGTCAGCCGTGGCGGGTCAAGGCGGGTCAGAATGTGATGGTGATTGCCAGTGGCGACGGATTTGACGCCAGCGGTGAGGGTAAGGCGCTGAACAATGCCACCCAGTCACAATGGGTACGGGTACGGATGGGAAACGGGCAGATCGTTAGCGGTCGGGTGCGGGATGATGGGAATATTCTTATAACACTATAAAGCGTTAAAGAAGCCAGTTGTTCTGCCGATAGAAGAATCAACTAAGCAATTACGCTATTCTGATTCAGGTGGCAGACTCCCCTGACCGTACAGGAGCTTGAATATGAGCATCGACAGAACGCAACCGCTGAAACCCGCCAGCACCGTACAGAGCCGCGATACCAGCGAGCCCGCCACGCCTAAAGTGCGTCAAAGTACCACGCCGGCGGCCAGCACCACACCCGCCGCCGCGCAGGTCAGCCTGAGCAGCGCTCAGTCACAGCTGATGCAGCCGGGCAGCCAGGACATTAACGTCCAGCGGGTTGAACAACTGAAAACCGCCATTCGTAATGGCGAACTGAAAATGGATACCGGCAAGATCGCCGACGCGCTGATTGCCGACACTAAGGCGTATTTAGAGGGTAACTAGTCCCCATGAGTAACTTGCTGACCACATTAGATAAGATGCAGGATGTGCTGGCATCGCTGTCGACCCTGCTGGACGAAGAACAGCAGCAGCTGTCGGCCGGAAACATTAACAGCAACCTGTTGCAGCGCATTACCGAAGATAAAGGCGCGCTGCTCAGTACGCTGAACTATCTGGATGAGATGCGCCGGACTGCCGAGCAAAGTCTGGCAACCCAGGCACCTTATCGTGGTCAGAACGAGATGGCGAGCCGCTGGCAGCGCATTGAGCAGCATACCCGTCGCCTGCAGGATGCCAACGTGCATAATGGCATGTTGCTGCAACATCAGATTCGTTTTACCCAGGATGCCCTGCAGGTGCTGAAACCGCACCAGACTCAGGCTTTCTATGGCCCGGATGGGATGGGTAAAGGTCAGGCGACGCTCAGCCGCAAAGCCTGACGGCTGACTGAGCAAAAAATCCTGCCAGGTGCCTGATGCTCGTCAGTTAAGGTTACCTTTGCAAAGGCTGTCACGATCAAACGTGGCAGCTTTTTTTTTGGGCAGGAGTGCGGGCCTGCGCACCGCTGCTGCTGCCGGGCCGTCCTCGCGCCGCTGCGCGGTACCTTCGGCTTTGACGTCGTGCCGACGAACCGTTCGGGGATCGGC